>Ga0156289_1103_pt1 | contig 14849 bp, 11 predicted proteins | sample RifCSPlowO2_12_FD_116157 | JGI IMG/M metagenome (GOLD analysis project Ga0156289, IMG submission 116157) | Omnitrophica bacterium RIFCSPLOWO2_12_FULL_50_11
AACGGATGCTTCTTTGCTTCATCGATGAAGGCAACGTGGAGTTTCTTTTGATCACTACCGCGAAGCTTGAACGCTTCAGCTGAAAGTTCTTGGACTGCCAGTCTCACTTGGTACGCATGAGACCTTGCCGGCATCGCTTTCCCAAAAGAAATGGTCGTTGGATAAGGCCACTTTCTGGGCCATTTCCAAAAGTATCTGCCGTTTTCATAACTAAAAATACTTCCCCACATTCGATCGAGGTACATGGGGATAATGGGCGCATCCAAACCTTCCATGATGTGTTCAAACCCTTTCAAAAAGGGAAGCAAGTTTCCATGCCGCGTGAGACCCGCTTCGGCAAAGATACACACGAGATCGCCCTCCTGGATTGCCTTCTTTGCCTCGCTTAACGATTGAAGGATCGCTTTGGGTCGGTCTTTAAAAGAAACAGGGATGACCTTCATTGCCCTCGCAATAGGATGAATCATTGGATGCTCGTAAATCTCGCGGAACATCAAAAAACGGATCGACCTTTGCGCAGACGCCAAAATGAGTGTTGGATCCGCATAAGAGATATGATTGCACACAAGCAACGCGCCACCTTGTTTTGGCAAATTCTCAAGACCCACAACTTTGATTTTGTAAAAGAGACGGGCAAAGATCCAATTGAAAAGACGCAAGAATGCTTCCGGCAGTGTCTTGAGAATAAAAAGTGTGATCCCGATCGAAAGAATGCCGAGGATAAAAAACAACTGGGCCGGATTGAGCCTCAGCCATACTCCGAACAGCCAAATATAAGCAGAGCCCAACAAAATGCAAAAAGAAGTAATGATGTTTGAAGCGGCAAGATACCTACCCCTCTTGGCTCCAGGACTGTTGAGCTGGAAATATGCATTCAGCGGAACGATGTAGACGCCGCTAAAACAGCCCAAAAGCAGGAATTGAACAAAGGCCAAATAATGAGCGTGCTCATTAAAGCCAATCCATACGCTAGAGAAACTAACTCCCATCGCGCCGAGCGGTACCAAGCCGTATTCCACTTTTTTCTCAGACAAATAGCCGGCGAGTAAACTGCCTAGCCCTACTCCTATCGAAGTCATGACCAATAAAAGGCTGGCCTTGCCATCTGTCAGGTGAAGCGTGTTTTTTCCATACACAAGAGCGTTCATTTGAAAAACCGAACCGAGAAACCAAAAGTAACAAATCGCGATGAGTGTCAGAAAGAGCCATCTGTCTTGCTTGATTTCTCGCATGGCACCGATCGATTCTTTAAAAGAATTGACTTTGAATCTGTTCGTGGCGTCCCGGCACCCATGCCTCTCGATAAATAAACTCGCAACGGTTCCAACCGCAGCGAGAAATATGAGTACATAGGAAGTGCGATAAGCGTTTCCATGAAACATGTGACTCATCTGACCCCCGAAGGCGGAACCCAAAATAATGGCCAGAAAAGTCCACATCTGAAGGAAGCCGTTTCCCTTTGATAAATTTTCCTCATCTAAAATTTCGGGCAAGATTCCGTACTTGGCAGGGCTAAAGAAAGCACTTTGAGTCGTCATCAAAAAAAGGACAAAGGCAGCAAAAACAAGATTTCCATTCATCAAAGCAATGAGGCCAGCCGTCATAATTACAATTTCAGCAATTTTCGTGACGACAATGACACTCCGCTTTGTAAAACGATCCGCACAAAAACCCGCATAGGGTGAGAACATAATGAAAGGGACGATAAATAAAGCGCCAATCAAGCTAATGAATTGGGTGGCAGCCTCCTGGGAAAGCATCCTGATGGCCAATAAGGCAATGAGAATCTTAAACGCATTATCATTAAATGCGCCCAGAAACTGAGCTGTCATCAATCCTCGGAATGAACGGCTGTGACAATTTTTTTGATTCATAGTGGTAGGATGAGGCATCGGGCTCTCTTTAAAAACTTCCCGAGGGGTCACTTCATATCTGCTTCTTCAATCGCTTCGACAACGAGGGCAAAATAGCGATCGAGACCGCAGTCTGCTTCGCTCCTAAGTCTGCATGCGCCGTCCGGATTTTGGTTCTTACAGAAGGCACATACGCGCTCGCGTAATCGCGTGACGTAATCCTGCACATGTGGACTATGAACAGAGCGCACCACATCGACGATCTTCTCTAAGTACAGTTCGACCCCACACTGGTATTCGCCCGTCAAGGCGCATCGTCCCTCCTCAGAAAAGTCGACACAGTGTTCGCAGACCTTTTTTCGAACCGCGCGTCGATAGGGTTCGTAGTCCATCTCGGGTTGTCCTTATTAAAGTATACGACCGGCGGATAAACAGCTTATGGACGATTGCCTGGCAACTCTCCACCTTCTGCTGCTGCAGGATGCGGAATTCCGTAGATATCAAATTGATAGGTACGCCCGAAAAACTCCCGTTTTGTCTCAGACAAGTGCGCCATCATCCCAAAAACTAATAACGACAGCAGCGCGAGGGCACCAATGGCCGTAGAAATAGGCCTCTTCAGCGGATGGCGCTCTTTGGTCTTGTCTAAAAAAGGCCAAAGGAATAGAAAGAGGGGAGCAAGCGAAACAATAAAGATTCCAACAAGCTTGGGAAAATATTTTAAGACTTGATACATGGGCAGAAAATACCATTCGGGTTTTATGGCATGAGGTGTTTGCAGCGGATCCGCCTTTTCCCCTAAATCAAAAGGCGCCAAAATCGCTAACGTTATTAAAACACCCAACAAAATAAAAAAAACAACACCTTCCTTCAGCATGTGATGGGGGAAAAAAGGCGTACCTTCTCCCTTTTTTATTTCCTTCTCTGCTCCCACACGATCCATCGTCGCAATTCCTTGAAAACGAACTAAAAAAAGATGGATCACGATCACCGCGAACATCGTCCAGGGAAGGATGATCACGTGTAACACAAAAAACCGGGATAAGGTTTCGCCGGCAACCGAGTCGCCGCCCCGAAGCAAAGTCTTAATCCATTCGCCGATCCAAGGTATGGATCCGGCCACCTCGGTTCCTACGGTGGTTGCCCAATACGCTAATTGGTTCCACGGCAAAAGATAACCCGTAAATCCGAAAACAAGTGTCAATAAAAAAAGCACGACACCGAAGACCCACGTCAATTCCCGCGGCTTCTTGAAAGAACCTGTAATAAACGTGCGAAGCATATGTAAAAAAACGATGAGCACCATTAAATTTGCTCCCCACGCATGAATCTGACGATACAGCCATCCGACATAGGCTTCCGTCATGATGAATTTAACGCTCCCAAAAGCTTCGTTGACCGTCGGTCTGTAGTAAACGAGAAGTAAAATCCCGGTAAGCACCTGGCTCACGAAAAGGAAGAGGGACATGCTGCCCAGAGTGTGAAACCAGCCGATGTTTTTTGGAAGCGGTTTTTCGATTTGATGCTTCAACGGTCCCCGAATACTCTCTACGTCGAAGCGCTCTCGAAGCCACCGGACCATAAGATGTTTCATTTTCCCGCCGTCACGGTTTCACGAAAATTTTGCCATCCACGACACTTACGGGATGCGTGGCTAATGGCCGAGGCGGCGGTCCAGAAACGACCCTTCCGTCTAAACCAAAAAATCCAGCGTGGCATGGGCATGCAATGAGCTGCTTTGCACTGTCCCAATAAACAATACAACCCAAATGCGTACATATTGCGGAGAAGGCTTTAAACTCTGCGGGCGTCCGCACCACGATTAAAGCACTTCCACCAAGCACCACTTTTTTGGATCCCCACACGTGAATCTCATCAACCGTTCCAACTTCTACCAGACCTCCTGCAGGCCCACGCCGTGTCACAGGCCAAAGATAAGCGAGCGCAGGAAACAACATCCCTGCCAGCGTTGCGAACAATCCGCCTTTAATCACCCAATCGAGAAAATCCCGACGGGACACGGGAGACGTGGGAAGCGACGGATTTGAGCTTAAATTCTCAGGTTGGTTCATATTGTTTTAACGACCCTTAAGCCGTTTGTACTTGATCCACAAAGCGCACGCCATCATCAGGATAAAAATCCAGATTGGAATGAGTGCCGCTCTTCGCCATTTGAGCGCTTGACGCTTTTTGTGAACCCTCGATTTTATTTCCTGCGCAACTTCCTCAAACTTTTGATAGAGCTCCGCAATTTTGCTCAAGGAAAGAGAGTGCTGGACAGGAGCCATGGAAATCACGTTGGTTTTTGCATCTTCCAAGGCGCCCGTTTCCTCCTCCACAAAAATTCCTTCGATAGAAGCCCGCTTCACCAAAGCCTCGGCTGTCTTAAGCCCTCGCTCAGATTTCGCTAAGACATGAAAAATTTTCTCACCTTCTTGAGCGGCAGCGCTCCCCTGCTCGTGGCACGTCGTGCATGCCTCACGGTACAACATTTTGCTCGCACGTTGAACGCCATGGTTGCCATGACAGGAAATGCATTCGGAGAACTTCCCCTCTTCCGCAGCTTTTACATGAACGCTTTCAAGAAAATATTTCTTTTCATTCACATGACATTTGCCGCACGCTGCGCCGATGTCTTTGACTCCCGGCGGAATTGCTCCGTGGCTTCCATGACAACTCGTGCAATTGGCCGCTGAAAGATCTTTCTTTTCAAACAAGGCCTTGCCATGAACACTTGCTTCATAGGTTTTGAAAATACCGCTCGGTAGTCCGAATTCCGACATGAGTTTGTCGTCCCCATGACAGTGGTTGCATGTTTTTGGAACATTCAGGGGATAAACAGGGCTGTTGGGATCGGCAATGGGAAGAACTTTATGGGCACCGTGGCAATCGCTGCAGACGGCCACCTTCGCATTTCCTTCCCCAAAAAGTTTTTTCCCATGGCCGCTTGTTTGATAACGAGCCAATTGATCCGTACGAAGGCCGTAGAAATTCATCGTCTCCACGTTGGCATGACAACCTCCGCAGGTTTCCGCGATTTTCTTTTTATCGGGAACCCCGATGAAGCCCGTGCCAAGCGCTTTCGCCGCATCGAAATCCAGCGTCGTCGGATCCCCTCCGTGGCAGTCCTGGCAAAGAATATTCTCGCGCCCGTGGACACTCATCTTCAACTCTTCTTCCCAAATATCCGAATGGCAGGTGATGCAGGAATTGTTCTCTATGGAAGACTGTGCTTGAACAGCGCTTGGAACCGCCAATAGGAAGAACAGAAGAATAAAAGAGGCCATCGCTTTATATATTTCGGCGCGATTTTCTCCTGCAATATATTTATTTTACCCTGACGAATCAGTGACGGCCGTCACTTGAGTTTACATCAATTCATCATTTTTTTTGTTTTTCCAATTCCCTGAGCTTCGCCAAAACATAGAGCCGTATTTTTTTTTCTGCGATGCGTTCTACCCATCGGGCCGCTCTCTTAAAGCTAAATTCCGACGGAAAGTCGAGTTCCGGCAAGTGTCCGAATTGCTTTTTCTTTCTGCTCGAAAGGTACAGGCTGTCAATCAACGCCTTTTCCGGTTCCGCAATGAGAAAATGGTCGTCTCCCTTGTACCAGTCAAAACCGTCAAAGAAAGAGGGGGCAATTTGATGTACGGAAAAAACACCTGCCGTGGTGCGAATACTGCTCGTATGGGCAGTTGAAGCCAGCGTAATCACCTGCGGGATTTGTCCCACGATTCCATACAGGTGAAGAGCCGAAATAAATGAGACATACACGCGCTGGCGCGGAAATAAATAAGGAATGATTTCAAACGGCGAAAGGGCTCGAGGTCCCCGCTCGGCCCACACGCCCCGGTAGATTTTCATGATCAAACCATGCCTGACGAGATGATTCAGAGATTGGACGACCGTGGACGGCGATTTTCCGGAGAGTGCCGTAAGTTCATGGGTGGTAAAGATAGGTCGCCCCATTTTCTTGATGAAGGGCATGATCTCCTGCCGTCTCTTTGTTCTCATCGCTTGAACCCTTCAAGAAAACGGGCAGTTTTGAGTTTGATTTCATCCCACACTGCCGGCGGCGAATAGGCCTTTTGATCCTCTGCTCTAAGATACGCAACCACAGTGTCACGGAACTGTGGAAATTCGACCAGGAAAATGTGGTCATAGGCGGTCTTAAGAATCGATCGACTCATTTTCAGTCTGCTCTGATCTGATTCCTCGCATTGAGAACTGAGAATAAACAAGTCGAAAATATCACGGGCTTGAAGCACCGACCTCTCGGCCAACGCCTGAATTTTTTGCGCTACCGCCGAGACTACGTCATAATGCGAAACCACCAACGGCGCCATTTTATAAGCGCGCAGGATTTCGCTCCCTACAGGTTCCACGACTTGGGATCCCTCAAGCCCCCGTCTTGAGAATTCTATTTTGGTGAAAAGGTCTTCTCCCGCCGCGGTTAAAAGGTGGATCTTTCCGCCAAAATACGCGGCGGATCCGCTGCGCTTTGTGGCGGAAAACCGCTGTGTGGTTTCCGTTTGCTTCGCTTTCTCGAGGTTCGGCGCAATAATCCTTTCGATGCCGAAAGATTTTAGGCTCACTGCAAGGCCGCGGGCTTCCAGTATCTCCATCACCGTTTTTTTGATCTTTTCAAGTCCAGCTCTTTTGATATCGATGTCCATATCCGCCGAGTAGCGGATACTTTTAAAAAAAAGCCTTAGATTGACACCACCTTTTAGGACGTACCGACCTGCTTCGAGTTTCCTGCCAAACCAGCGGAGAAACTCTAGGTGAAAGACTTCGCGCATCTCGAGCGGGTTGCAAATGGGCGTGTTCATGTTATGAAGTATAATTTAGCTACAACTAAATTTCAACTCATAATGTCAAGAGGCCAGGTAAGGGAAGAATTTGGACGTGCGTCCAAATTCTTGAAACGAACTGATTTGGCAATTAACCTAAAGCGACGGAACCTTCGAGGAAGAACGCGAACGCGTCATAATCATTGCGCTCTGCAGCGGGATTTGAATCATAGCGATAGTAAGCACATTTAGGTCCGACGGAAACATCCTTTCGAGGCGTCCACTTTGCACCGAGCGACACTTCGATCCGCGTGAAATCAGCACCTAACGGAAGGCCCACGCCGGTAAAATCGTTAAAGTTATCAGCGTCCGAATAAAGAACTGTGCCATTCCACACCCAGTGTTCTGACGGTACATATTCAATGGATCCAAGCCAAGTATCTACATCGGACTTGAAATCAGGTTGATACGCCGCAACGAGATGAGCGATCGTGCTTGTTGTCGATAGATAACGGGAAAAATACCCGGTCACAAATACATTTTCGAGCGGTTGTACGGTTACATCAGCCGTATAAATATGAGACGTCGTGTCGGCCTTGGTTTCGCCCCCAATATCTTGGACGGTCATTTCGAAATCATCAACTCGCCACTGATATCGAACGCTAGAAGTCAACCATGAAAATGGTGTCCACTTGGCACGGCTCGAGAGCTCGCTGGTGCGTAAATCCTGGCTTTCGATAAAGGCGGAAAGTTGTCGTCCATTTGCAGCGCGCACAGGCTGTTCAAACTCATCGTCGAAGTCGCTATTGTTCCACCGATGTCGTCCCTGAACGGTTACGTTCACGCGAGCCAGTGGTGCCACATGAGCTCCCAATGCAAGAGCTCCTCTATTGATAAAGGCATCTGTTTTTCTATGAAAGTCCTCACTCGTGCCCTCACCCGGACCAAATTCATCGCGAAACTCATCGAGCGAATTGACATCCTGTTGAAAATCTGCTTCTGTATAAAGGGCGGCGCGCGGAATTCCTTTGTAACGGATCGCTCCGTTTTCACCGAACCGCACAATATGGTCATTGGTCCTGCTCATGTCGGTTAAGTTAATCGTTCCGTCTAATGTGTTGTCCTGCGGATAGGTCGAGCTGCTCTTGCGTTTTACGAGTTCTACTTTCGTCTTCCCGCCAACGTTTAACGTTTTTGTGAGGAACGCCATGAGGCTACTCACCCACGTATGGGTATCCAATTGGCTATCCGCGCGTGCGCCCACTTTATTTTCTGCATTGCTGAGAATCGTTCCTAAGCCGTTACGGACGCGGCTTTCTTCGGTCTCCCGGTACCTTAGGTTTGCATAGCGATATCCTGAAGAAACATGGATCATATCTTTGCTGAACCACCGCTCCGCTCTCAAAGTAGTCGTCATGACATTCGTATCCGGCGATTGGGACAGTTGATACACTTCACAAGCGGTCGAAGTAACGCTCGTGTTACAAACTTCTCTCGCTTCCCGAAATGTTTCTGACTTCACAAATTCCCAACGCTGTTCACCGTTTAAAACATATCCATTCACTTCGTGCTTTGCTCTTATTCCAAAAATATCCGTCATCGTATGAATATCTTGATACGTAGGCGAGATTTTCTGGTTCCTCCCGTTTCCAGCCGTATCCGTTACCGTTCCCCATGCCGTACGAGACTTCGATCCGTCTTCAAATTCACGCTCATAAAATAGCGTTGTTTCCGGAAATTTGGGTACCCTTAGACCTGCCTCTAGCGCGAAATGGCCGATTTCGAGTTCTAGCTCTTTGTCGAGTTCCGAAACGGCAAGAAGACGATTGGGATTGTAAACGCCTCCGCTGCCGTCAAAATATTTGCTAAACTCAACATATTCGAAAGACACAAATCCAAAATCTTTCTTCTCAAGGTGAAGAATGCCGTCATAGTCGTTCTGACCGGCAAGAGCTCGGCCTTCGAGGTCGAATGTAATGTCCTCCGGATATTTGAAGCGGCCCGAAATTTGATTCGCTCCGCCTACATACTTATTATTCATCCACTGTATCTGCCTAAATTTCTCGTCGTCTCCATCCAAAAGCACACTTTGAGCCGGCAAAAGGTCAACAAACATTTGCCCTTCTATTCCTTTTTTTTCAGTCCTCTCGCCGCCGCCCGTGCTGCCGTCATCATCGGCAAAAGCCTTTCCCACACCAACACAGCAAAACAGAACAACCACTGCGACAGCAAAAACAAACCCAACCCGCTTACGCACTGTATCCTCCATCGTCAGGTATATCGAAAATGATCGTCGAAATTCGATCCGTGAACACCCGTATGACACCCCGTGCTCCAGCACGTGCCGGTGGGTAAATTTCCGATATGATCTCGTCCAGCGATCGTCGGAAAATTCTCTTGCCCATGACAACGCAGACAAAGATTTGAATCTCGTACCAACAACATCTTGTCATTAACGGAACCGTGAACCTTGTGACAGGTAGTGCACCCTTCGCGCACGCCTTCATGTTCAAACACAAACGGCCCCCGCTGTTCTTTATGACACTTGAAACACACCTCATTGACGCCGTCGAGCGATGTGGTTGACCACGGCCTTATTTCCTCACCATGCGCACTATGACAATCGGTACAACTGACGTGCCCTTCTAAAACAGGGTGGTGGTAGGGCAGCTGAAACTCAGCCTTTTTATCCAAGTGGCAGCCAAAACAAGCAGCTGGATTTTTGGCGGGATTGATAATCGATTTCCCGCGCCCGCCGCCGGCCTCCACATGCAAACTGCCGGGGCCGTGGCACATCTCGCAACCTTCGACTTGCTGAGCGCCCTCCCATGGAATTGCAATTCTTTGGTGGGTCGAAAGCTTAAATTCCTTGAATTCTTTTTCGTGACAAGCCGAACAAGTCTCAGAGCCGACATATTCGGCACCTTCAACGATAGGAACCTCAAGCTTTCTTCTAGCAGCTTCGAGATTGCCCGCGAACAACAAAAGGAGGAAAATCGCGAAGAAAGTTGAGGTTGGAAAGAACGTCCAAAGTTTGGCTTTGATGATCATGTTTGGAGACTGCCGTTTGTTTAATTAACGACCAAAACTTAAGACTTCTGCAGAAAATTGCCTAACGTTGCGCCAAAAAATAGCAGCTTTTATCAGAAATGACTGTGACGTCCGTCACAGATCTTCGCATTGGAGCGGAAATTACCAATACGCATGCAGAGAAGAAAGCCAAAAATTAACTCCGAAATAAGTAAACATCACCGTCGCAAAACCAAGGAGCGTCACAAAAGGCACCCATGTCCCACGACATCCCTTGTCACACTGCATATGAAGACAAATTCCATAAATCAGCCACGTGATAAAAGCCCATGTCTCCTTTGGATCCCAATTCCAGTACCGCCCCCAAGAAGCATTGGCCCAAACAGCACCGGCTGAAATACCCAAGGTCAAAAAAGGAAAGCCAAAGGCGATAAACCGGTACGTGAGCCAATTCAAGTATTCCAATCGGTTCTCGGCTTTCCCGCCACGTGAAAAAAATTTCAACCCTAAATGAATCCCCGCTGACGCTGCGGCCAGCGCAAACGAAGAATAGCCGATGAACGCCGATACAACATGAAAGAGAAGCCAGTTGCTTTTTAGAGAAGGAATCAATGGTTCAATTTCAGGCGACAAAAGAGAAGTAAGCGCCAAAATGGCTGAAACGATGAGTCCTGCAAAACCTCCTACCACGATCATTCGATACCGGCGATAAGTCGCAAAATAGATTGCGACGATCAAAAAGCCCAGAAGAATTAAGGTCTCATACGTATTGGTCCACGGCAGGTGCCGTGCTTCGATTCCCCTCATCACAATGGCGGCCCCATGAGCTGCCAAAATGATTAAACCAAATGCCGTCGCGAGATAGAAAAGAACTTTCCGTTCCGAGGCAAACGCGACAAAAGATACCGCTGCAAAAACCAGATAAGCCAGAATGAAGATCCCGATCGTCACGGAGATAATCCAATCACTAACTTGAGTTCGCCACTTTTTCAGACGATCCCTTGACCCCTGGTACGTGTTCCGCGGTCTTTCCTCCCCCCTTGTTCGCCACAAAGGGTCGGCGGAATCCGTCCCAAAACGCTTTGTGGACCAATCCCGCCGCGTTTTGTGGCGGATGGGGGAGGACGCATCCCAAGTGAGAAGGTGGGGGGTGTTTTTTTGATTATCCCACCACCTGTAGATCCGCCGGAGGCGGATTGGCCCTTCGGGCCAAATACAGGTGGTGGGATTACCCCCCATCCTTCCGCCACACGTCTTGGCGGATCCGCCACGTCCTTTGGCGGAAACCTTCCCCCACAAGGGGGGAAGGGATTGACGCTAAATACGCACTCACCCTTTCAGGGAGAGGAGAAATTTACAGAACTCAAACCAATAACTTTGAAAGCTGCTCTCTCAAATGGCATAGCTCCTGCTCGAGTCCAAATGTATCTTTTGCTTTACCGCCCAGAAGCGCCATCCGAGTTCCCCGCCCATCCGGAGACACCTCGAAATGAAGAACGAACCGCCGCGGAACGACAAAACTGGAAACAAAAGCGCCAAAAACCAAAAGGATGAAACCAAAATACGCTGGTGCAACACCCGGGTCCATCGAAAGTTTAATACCCGAAACATAACGTTTTCTGATTTTATCAATAGCAAAAGACCACTCTTCCGTTTCGCTGCCTTGATGACGAACCAAATCCGGAAATGCCCAAGTCTTTAAATAGACGTCGTTCGGACTGCCGATTGGATGCATCGTAACTTGAACGGCGGGATTTTGAAAATAGGGAGACCGGCTTGCCACTTTCCCTTCCTGATTCATGGTAAAATCGGGAACGACGTCATCGACTTGGACAAGAAATGGAAAGCGTGTAAGGGCTTTTGATTCTCCAAGTTTAAGCGGAAGGCGCTCCACCGCTTTCCCGTTTTGATACGCCACCAAATCCACGCGCGGGATCTCAACCCGGTAACGCATTTGAAACAATTTGGCGAGTCCAATTCGCAACGGCTGATTCACTTTGAGCTCGTAACGACGAACCTTCTTCCCATCTCTCTCTACCAATAGATTGCTGACATACTCGTCAGGCTGGCTCCTGCCGGGATGAAGAATGACGGAAAACTTTTCGAGCCTTATTTTGCCTCGGATTTCAGGAAGAACCACCGTTTCCCCTTCAGGAAGTTCAACGTCCCTGACCTCCGCAAAGAGAGACGTGAGTAGTCCGCCGAACAAGACTAAGACCAGACCGGCATGGAGGATGGGAGCCCCCCATATGCCCCATTTATTTTTCCAAGCGAAAAGGGAAAACCTTCTGTCACTTTTCTCACTTCTCAACTGATATCCGCAGCGAGAAATCGCCCTTAACACGGAACTCTCGTAACCCGAAATGGCGTTGAATGGAATCTGGAAAGTTTGAGAGGGTACCTCAACTGGAGTTTGTGTCAGCGAGAAGCCTGGCTTGCTTTTGGAAAGAAGCTGAGAGGCTTTCCAGATGACATAGTAACCTGCCAAAGCTGCAAGACAGCCCAAAAGAATGAGAAACCCTTTGTGATGAAAAACATCTCTGGGAACGAAGAGAAGGAATTTAAATGAAGCGGGAAAAGTTCCAAAAGCTGCGATGGCTGCAACGACCGCAAGAAGAAAATTGGCGAGACGGAATGATCTTAGAAACTCCCACAGCTTTCGGAATGAAAAACCCATGAGAAGGCATTTTACCTTGAGGCTTCCCTTTAACCCAGCGCTTTCTTTATTCCAAACGCCATCCCCTGGCCGAAATAATCGTCGTCATAGCCGCCGTCGACAGCGCGGTTGTCACGGAAATTGAACACTTGGTAACGTGCTTCCAATGTGGTTGTTTTGTTTAGCTCGTACTTAACGCCGCTTGCAAATTTATTTAAGGCATTGCGGTTATCGCCTATCGAAACGGTAGCTTGGTAGTTCAGGAATGTAGAAACGGAGTTCGTAAAATGATAGTTCAGATTGCACGCGATTAAGAAAAAATCTCCGATAAAATCAAAACTATCTTCGCTCGAGCTCCAAAGATTTCCGCCGGGGCTTTCGGTTGGAGTATTCAAACGGTAGTATTCATACGCACCCATGAGATAAGCAAATAATTTTTGACCGATCGGTCCCGAAAAAGTTCCAGAAAGTCGATGCCGATCCGAATCCTGCTGGTTATTTCCGACTTTATTGAAGTCAATGTCATCTTTCACAAATTGATATTTTGCTGTCGAAGACCAAGCTTCGGGCAACCTGATATTGACGGCCGTTGTGATCTCATGAACGCGCCTTTCCATATCCCCCAGAACACCGGGATAGTACGCGGGGTCGCTGTCAATAATCGTGTTATATTGCCTGTCTTTGCGCTTCCACTTGTAATCAGCGGTCGCTCTTAGAGACGAATTTAAGCGATGGGTCACTTTGAGTCTGGGAACAAACTCAATAAAAGTGATGTTCGTTTTATAATGCGGAAAAAAGTCTGTTCTCCCGAAATCCGTCACTCCCTCGTGTGAGCGAGCGTCAAAGTCCTCTTTCCAATGGAGACGGCGCTGCTCCATATCAAGTCCTGCGAAGGCGGTTGTTCTTGGTATGCCACGATAGGTCACGGAAGCTGCTTCCCCAAACCATCCCTCATTCAGCTTAGACTCTAATTCGCGGCGGTTGAGAAGGTTGTTAAAATAAGTTGTCTGAGCATCTGTCATCGCATGCTCCCCGCGAAGTCCAAGCCGCACATCGAGCCCTTTTTGCATCAGAAAGTTCAGAAGAGCGGCACCCAAGCTTACGGCGTTACTGACCCGCCAATTGTCCGTGTCGGGACGAACAGAAATGTTTGGCTGTGCCGCAGTCGGCCGGACTTCACTGCGAACGCTATCGTTCCTCAGAAAATCGATCGCGTATCCACCATGAACGTAAACATCATCCGTAAGGAAACCATCGTATTTAAACTGGCCTCTTAAGTCGGCAAAAGAAGGCTTGTCGATGTAATCGCGCCTTTGGTTGAGCGCACCGTTATTGTAGCGGGCAGAATCGGTAAATTGGCTGTCCTTGTAATGCTCAAAGGAAACGGAGGGTTCAAAGTTGTGAATCTTATTTACTGTGAATGGAGCCGATAACGTAAATTTATTACTTACGCCGTCTACGCGGGTGCGCATCGCCAGAGCGCGTAAATTCGCAAGCCCCGTGCGTGCCGCTTGCTCGCCACGCAAAGTCGTATACCTTCCTCGCCGCGTCCACAACTCATAAAGGAACACAACCTTGGCGTCTTCGGAAAGTAATTTTCCAAACTCTACGCTCAAGTCTCCCCGATCCGTGTGAAGATTGCGCTCGTCCCAGTCTCGAAATTCACCGGTAAGTCCGTAGGGCGTCGGATCAAAAGGATCGTCCTGTGAACCGTCCCAGTACTTTCGGAACCGTTTCCATTTTGCAGTCACGTAGAAATCTTTTTCCTTCGTGATGCCCAGGCCGGAAAGGTAATCATAATCGGTAATCACCCGTCCTCCTAAATGATATGAAACTCCGTCCTGACTGCCTGTAAAGGCGATGTCCTGAAATCCACCGCTCCAGCGGTCCCTTGTAAACCAGTCTTGTCGAAAACGGCCGCGGTCTCCTTTGACGAAATAGTCCTGCAAAATGGAGTCGAAGGTAAACGTACCTAAATAATCGCCACCGGCCGCGCTGATCAGTTCATCCAATGAGTCTGCGGTCGGGAGCTTCGAGCCTTGCTCCTCGTTAGTTGTGGAAGAAGCAGATAAAGTTTCACCTTCATCTGCCAAAACCGTTGAGAAAAGCACCGACGCGAGCCACAAGGTGAGGCATAACGTGAAGATTGCAATGACGTTTTTAGCCGACACTTTTAAAGGAGGTGGGGGGATCATCGGTTGAATGTCCTCCAAAAATTGGAGCCGTGCGGCGCTCGGTGATGATCCACACACTCTTCTCCCGCGCCTATGAAGTACGCTCCTGCCCCAGTTCTTCTTCCATGTTGCACACCGCCGAAACCTGCACCGCCGGCATTAGTTGCCGCTTCCCAATGACAACGAAGGCAAAGCGCATCGTCATCCGCAACTAACAATTTGTTATAAACTCCGCCGTGCGGTTCGTGACAGATCTGACAACCCTCGCGCATCGCATCATGCTCAAAAACGAATGGGCCCTTCAGCTCTTTGTGGCATTTGAAACACGTTTCATCCTGCCGCT
>Ga0156289_1025_pt1 | contig 14651 bp, 5 predicted proteins | sample RifCSPlowO2_12_FD_116157 | JGI IMG/M metagenome (GOLD analysis project Ga0156289, IMG submission 116157) | Omnitrophica bacterium RIFCSPLOWO2_12_FULL_50_11
TGAGCTTCCCTGGTGCTTAAGAGCCTGCCATCTGAAGCAGGACGAGGCTCAACGGGTGTGAGGACATAACCTCCTTCGCCTTCTCTGTTCTCCCAGGCTGAGAGAAACTGGTCTTTGGTGACAATGACTTCTTCTCCAGATTCACCCTTATTGCGTTCCAGAGTGATCACCTTTTCTACTTCAACCGCTTCTTCTGCTTGGCGGCCGTCTTTAAAGACGATACGCTTTTCCGATACCGTCTCGAATCCGGTAACAATCGTGTAGTGATCTCCTTCCAGGTGAACCATCACTTTCTTGCCTTGAAGGACCATTCGTTTCAGGTCCTCATAGCTCACTTGAGCAGGATAAAGCTTTACCCCATACTTCGCGGCCACACGCTCGAGGCTAAAGAGACTCAGCTTGAGCTCTCCTTCCTCAAAGGGTGTGATTACCCCTGTCAGGATATCAATTAAGATTGCCATAGCTGCGAGTGCACCTTCAGAGGTTATTTTTCCTTCGTCCTTTAGAAGGGTTTGAAGGGCAAGAAAGGCAGAATGACCAAAGTGAAGGTCCTGGGCATTGAGCCAGGCACGGATTTGATCCGCCTCAGCTCGAGAGAGTGAAACGACTTCATCTGCTGAGAGGCCGAGCTCTTTTGAAAGTGCGGCCGAGGAAGATAACCCGGACGACGTGTACAGAATGAGCGCGACTGAGACCGCACGCTTGATCGCCTTGACTTCGTCACGCCTTCTCCTGTATTCATCACTTTGAATCAAGGTGTCTCTTAGCTTCGCTCGATCAAAGGTGCCGGCTTCTTTCTCGCTCATTGCAGCCTCGATTTCTTCCGTACCCGGATCACGGCCAAGAGCATCCCGGTAGGTACCGAACACAATGGATGTGAGTTCCTGTTTCACAATCTCGTTTAAGTATTTGGTCCGGTTCTCCTGGACCTTACCCAGTGACTCCTCAGCTTTCTTGTCAATCTCCACGCTCACTTTGTCCTTCTCAGCTAAGATCTCACTGATTCCTTCTGCAAGATTTCGGTCAAGTTCAGAGAGGGCGTTGCTTACTTGATTCATTCCATCCCGAAGCTGGTTTAGAGCTTCAGACTTTGCCCGCTTGGCGTCCCTGCCGCGCACTTTCTTTCCTTCAAGGTCTCTCGCGTAACCATCAAGTTGAGCGCGATGCCCAAGGAGAATTTGTCTTTTTGACTCAATCTCAGTCTTGAGTTTGTCAATCGCCTGTTCCGTTCGCTTGGCCAGTTCCTCAAGGGCAAGCACCTTTTGCCTTAAGATCTCCCGTTTGGCTTCGGCTGTGTCTTCTTCAAGCCGCTTTCTCGCATCCACAAGGGTGACGGAAAGAAGCGTGTTGGTTGCTCCCTCATAAGTATAGTCAATGAGGAGCCTTCCTTCGAAACTGTAAATCTGATCCACATTGCCTGTTTCATCGTAAATCGACACCGAGCGGTCTGCTTTGGTGAGTGTCGTGATTGCTCCCTCTGAGTTATACTCAGTCTCGATCACAAAAGAGGGATCGAGAAGATAGGCGGAAATTTCTTCTTTCCATTCGTTCCACTTGGTTCTTGAGGTTTCATAGTGAAGGTTCCCGGAATCGAAATAAGAATAGACTTGGCGATGTTCGCTTTCCGTTTCTTCGGTAATCGAGAGAGACACGCCATCCCGGTACCTGCCTGTCACATCGCCTTGAAATACTGCTTTTGCAGAAATGAGTTCCCCTTCCTTATTAAACTCTAGCTCCTTCAGTGTGATTCCTTCTGCCTTAAGGTGCACCTCGAGCAAGCGGCCGGACTCGCCGTAAAGCGCTGTACCGAGGTCGGTCTTCATCGATTGACCTTGCTCATCCGGCGGGCGGATAAAGCCCGCGGCCTGACTTTTAAAAAGGCTCCAGCGCTTGACTTCTTCAAGATACTCATCACTTTCGTCTTCTGGCGTAAAGACATCCGTTCCCCCATCCCCGTGGGTTCTTTTAACGTGAAGACCTTCTTTAAAGATGAAGTCTGCACCGCCTGCGAGCTTCACTTGCGCGCCGGTCAAGCGGCCGTTTGAGTCAACGGAAACGTTGGTTACTTCAAGCCCCTTTTCTTTCAAACGAAGGTAGCTGAGCTCGCCTTCCTCGTAGCGGACTAGGGCTTGATCGGTTTCTCTTGAGACGAGCGTCACGATCTCGACTTCTTCAGGTGTGATGTTTTGAGGAAGTGTCTTAGGGGCTTCGGCCCATATGCTTTTGGCCAGGGCAAAATTGGCAGCTTCTGTCTTAAAAGGTTCTGTACCCGCATCTCGCACAGGATCAAAAAAGGCAGCTTCGCCTGCATCCCGTGTTGAAAGGTAGGGTTTTCCATCTACAAAGAAAGTCCTGTGGCCGTCTGGGTAAATGAGAAGGGCTCCAGCCAGATGATTTGGATCCGCTGGGCTGGTGACCGCCTCCTCAATCGTAAATTGAGTATCTTCCACCCGAAAGAGTGCGCCTTCCAGATAGGAGGCACCGTTTACGGTGATGAGGTTTTCTCGCTCTAACAGGTGTTCATATTGATAGCCCTCTTGAGTGAAGTGGCGGGCTAAATTTCCCTCGTGATCAAACTCGCTTGTGGTACCTTCTTCGTCCGTTACAAAGGTATGGGTCACGTTAATGGCTTGGCCTGGATTGAGAAGGTCCTCTATTTCTACAAGACGGTAGTCATAGCTCGACTCAGACTGAAGACGGCCTTTGAAATAAGTCTGGCTGTGCTTCAAAGGTGAATCTGCTTCGGCCGTGTCATAATCATAAACCGTAACGAGCCCATTGGGATCCATCACAGAAAGAAGTTGCCCGGTTTGAAATGGGTCGTCTGCGTCACGCCTGTAGACCTTGACCTCATAAGATTCTGGTTCTGTGCCGAGCGGGATCTTCACAACGGTAAGCTCCACCACCGGATCGGCTGAGGGTTGTGTGTTCTCCCGAGGCGGCTTCCCAGCATAAACGAGCCAGTTTGGAAGGGTGCTCTCCGTAACGAACTCGTACTCGTACGTGAGGCTGGATTTATCTTGCCGAGTAAGTTCCCGGATCTTTCCATATTCATAGGTCACGGAAAGCGGTGCCTCCTCAGGCGGAGCAGCTTCTCCAATCGGCCGAGAATCAGTCATCACCACCGACCCAAGGTTTCCTCCCTGATCGTAAGAATAGCTTGCGGTTGATCCGTCTTTAAGAATCACGTGATCGAGCTCGCCGCCTTCTTTTAAAACAATCGTGCGGCCGTCAGCAGTCTTTGCCTGTTGGACAGTTCCCTTCCCGTCATACTCAAGCTCGGTTTCTACGGTGAGAAGGCTTCCGAGCTCAAGAAGCATCAGGCTTGGGCCTTCGGGAACAGGAGAAAAGTCGGGAATCCTTCTCTTGAGGTATTCATCTTGTGCCTTCCAGGGTTGTGCAAAACCTGCCGCAAGGGAGGCGGGGTTTTGAGTCAGCTTGGGGTAAAGGGTTTCGACACGGTTGTCACGGAACTTGAAGAAGACCAGGTTATCCAGGAAGTAGCCGCTTTGGGCACTTCCTTCAAATGCGATCTCAAGTTTCTCTCCTTCAAGCGATGTGAAATGAGAAAGTGGGACGAGTAAGTGGTTCCAGCCGGGCGATAAGACTTTGGTTGTATAGGAAGACTGTCCAATCGTAAGACGCGCCCGTGAATCTGTGGCGCCGTCCGGAGTTTTCACGCTGAGATTAAGAAAATCTTGCGTAGAAAGATCAATTCCTGAAAGCGATACGGATACTTTCTCCTTAGGCAGGACATAAAGCTCGTCCGTATCAACACTCGCAGGCGTATAGGAAAGCGCTCCTTCGCGAGGAATGCCGCGGAGCCAGATGCGGCCGTCGCCCGGACCTGTTGAGGTCTGACCAGCCACCCAAAAGGTAAACGAGCGGATCCGCTTAAGATCAAGGACCAAGGCTTCCGTATCAAATGTAAAAAAGGTGGGCTCAACGGACTGAAAGCCTGGCCTGATCAGCATCCTATTTCCATGGGCGTCCTCAAGATAAACATCAAGGCTCCTAGGAGATGTCCGACCGTCCTCAAATTCTGCACCGAAGATAAACTCAGAAAACCCGGAAAGGTCCTCGTATTCAACGGCATCCGGTGTCTCAGGACGGTCATAATCGAAGGTCACTTCCAGCTTTGTCGCAGGCGCTCGCAGATCATAGTGAAAATAAGCTTCGCTGTCGGACGCGTAGTGGAGATAGTTAAAGGACTCGCCGCGACCGGAGGTGAGACGAACCGAGTGAAACGAAGGAAACTCTGCACCGGTTCGCTCATCCACACCTTGGACGGGTGATAGGGGAGGGGAGAAAGTATATTTGGAGTAGGAGTTGGTGAATTCAAGCGTTCCTTGTTTTGCAGCTTGACGGTCGCTTTCTAAGACAAGCGCAAGAGAAGCCAGCCGCGTAAGATCGACACCCGGTACACTCGTAAGATCGATCTTAAAGAGGCGCTCTTTTTCGTCAATGCCATGGAGCAGTACCTGGTGGCGGTTCCGGCTTGCATCCATAAGCTCAAAGGCGACCACGGTTCCCGGCTCGCCTTGAAGACCGATCACAAGATAAGGAAGACTTGAGAGATCAAAGGTTAAATTCTCTGGGAAGCCAATAAAATCGTTAATGGCTGCCCCTGCTTTAAAGTAATAGTGGCCTACATAGGTGCCTGGTGTGGTCAGGTCGTACTTGATTTTGTTGTACTCCATACCACGCGTTACGTTATAACCTTCCACCCAGGCTCCAGGGGTAGCAAAGGGATATGGACCATCCAGATACGGCTGCCCGTACGTGTCCCATTTATTAAGATTTGGATCAGGAGCAATCGAAGGGATTTCTATTGTCTCGGGCTGGTAGGAAGAATCGAAGGTGATTTGGTGCTGAGATGGACTTCCGTTTGGCTGGTAGACACTGGCTTGGGCAATCGGAGGGATGGAGTTGACCATGGTGATCGTGGTACGCTCAGGCTTAATAAAAAGATTCTCAATCGGCGCCGCGAAAAGGAGTTCTGCGTCGCGAAGATGCTCGGGACGAATGAGAAAGTTAATCAGCGCATCGGTTGAAACCGTTCCGCGCTCATCCTGGGTCACCGTGATCTGCTCAAGATCTCCCGCGTCTGAGCTGACGTATTCAAAGCTTAAGGTTTCGTTCTCAGTCGTGATCTCACTCGCGAGACCATTTTGATAGGTCACTTGTGATTTGTCCCGGCGGATGATCTTGGAAATCGCTCCACCTTCGATCTTGTACTCCGGCCCATTCGTGAGCCTCACGGTTCCTTCGGTTAATCTTCCTTGGCCATCCCAGGCTGGCCGCTCGACCTCGCCAAAGGGTGTTGTGAGAAGACGGATGGCACCTCTATCGTCAAAGTTAAAGGTCATACCGTCAGTCACATAGGAAAGGAGCTTTCCATCCGTGGAATAAACAAGTGTTTCCGCTGAATCTGAAAGCGTCACTTCTCTGCGTCCTGTCTCAGGTGAGTTTTGATAAGAAACGGAATAGGTTTTGCTCATCGGATGTCCAAAGGACTCGGGCGCGCCGCTTGGTCCGAATAAAAGGACAGTGCCGTCTGGAAAGGTGCGTTTCTTAAGTTTCCCCGCTTCATAATGATTGACAAAGAGAAGGGAGTGGTTTTCATCGAACACCGATTCATCCGCTTGATCGATTCTTCCTTCAGAATCAAGCACGATGTTGGTGAGCTTTCGGCCATCCGAGAATTCAACCCAATCTAAAACAGGCGCTTCTCGCGACGCATCTTGTTTAAAGTAAAGAATCCGTCCGTCCGCAAGCTCCCAGGATGTTAAACGGGCGATTCTCCCGCCTTCAGCCGCCGCGTACTCATAAAACTTGCCATCCGCAGTCTTTAAGGACTTAAGGGCACTGTCGGGACCGAAACTTTGAATCGTTCCGTTTCGTAACTTGACCTCACGAAGGATGTCTTTCGCCTGTGTCTCGTCATAGGCGTACGTGAACACCCGCCCGTCGGGCTCAGGATAGGTAATGACGGTTTGTCTTACATCGCCTTGCCTGCGGAACTCAAGCACAGATCCTTTGGGGAGACCCTCTTCTCCTCCGGTTACGGTCATCGATTGGATCACTCCATTTAGGACGCTGAATTCAGCCTGAGGGGTCTTGAGCAAATCAAGACTTCCGTCACCTCCGTACCGGTAAGAATAACCGGGGCGCTCGATCAAAAAGTCAGCTAAGCTTCCAAATTCGTTTTCAGTTGCAGTCCATTGGGTTTCCACACCGTCTTTAAGGACTCGATGAGGAAGATTGTCTTCAAAGAAGATTTCAAGGCTCCCCTGCTTCACATAGGAAAGAGTGCGGTCTTCATCGTAGCGAAGCAGAGAGGGAAGACTTTCAGGTACAGCGACGGTGGGGCGGGTTTCGAAACCGGTTTCGGCAGCTTCGGTCTTGTACCGATACGCGATTCCTTCATTCGTACGAATGGCGGATAGGAAGCCGCCCTCAAACCAAGCGGCGTTTCCCTTCCCGTTGAAAACCGTTTGGAGCGAACCGTCAGCATCGTAAAGTGTGGAACGAAATGTGGAACGGTTGTCTCTGGTGACAAGGATGGAAACGATCCGGTTATTTGAATCCAGGCGGTAGGAGTAGGTTTCTTTTACTTCTCTGCCCTCTTCTTTCCAACTGATAGAGCTCGTCCTTCCCGATTCATCATAAACGGTCTTCCGGCCTTGTGAATCCAGGGAATAAATCAGATTCTCCTTGTCAATAAAGTAAACCATTCCGTCAGAGCGCGTCAGAAGGCCGCCCGAGAGCCTGCCCCCTTGCCAATCAAGATGACTCATCGTGAATTCACCCGGTTTCTCGATCTGGACCACCTTTCCTTCCTGGTAGGTCATCTTGAAACCATCAACCGTCGTCACCTCGGTTTTTGGGGAATTCGGGTTTTCGAGCTCTGGCTCTTGAGGTTCAGGAAGTGTCCGGCGTTTGGGTTCGAATGAGATAAGGCCCAAGGCAGCGCTTCCAACATCTTCTTCTTCCCGAATGAGAAATACAGTCTCTCCCTCCCCTAATTGCCACCTTTGCTCATGAAGCTTGGTGCCTATCGTGTAACGCAGTTGATAAATCCGACTGGCTGGGTCATAAGTAGAACGATTGACCGGGTATCGAAGAGGTGGTAGCTCACCGACCGACAGATCTGTCGACCTCAAAACGGAGCGATTGCCGCTTCTGTCTTGAGCGAAAACGGTGGCTGTGATCTCGTGATTCGCTCGATTTACACCTGCGACAAGCGGAATAGACCAGGTTCCGGTTAAAGGGTCATAATCAGCAGCTTGATATCTTCCACTCCGCTCCCGATAGGGATTAAAAAAATAAGTGCGTGTCGTGCGGTCATAGAACATTACTTGGACTGTCTGGACTCGATCATTGTCGCTTACCGTGCCGCTTAAGAGGAATGCGCGCACCGAAACCGCTTCGCCTTGACGGTGAGAAGTAATGGCAAGTTGAGGCTGTGTCTTATCCGGCGCACCTTCTGTGACGAGCCGCAGCCTTTTTCCCCTCCTATTCCCTGCTTCGTCCTGGGCATAGAGATAAAGCTCTAAGGTTCCGCCTGGCATGAACTTATCCTGAGGAATGTGAAGAGACCAGGCGCTGGTAACGGGATCGTAGGTTGCAGCTTCTTTGTATCGGATCTGCCGTTTCTGTGTGAAGTAAAACTCTGCATACACACCTTTCAGAACGTGCTCATCACTTGCGAGGCCTTCCAGGTGAAGACCTGTATGGGGAACGGTGTCGCCTGAGGCAATGGGAGTCAAAAGGCTGAAACTGGGTCTCGTTCGGTCTAAGGTGACTTGGACTCGAACAGGCAGGCTTTCATGACCGGATCTATCTCTTGTGGTAATCAAGAGAGTCTGTGTGTCACCGTTTGTCTTTAAGTCTCGAAGCTCAATCGTGTAGGCCCAGCTATTTGGGCGAGGAGGATGAGAAAAAGGAAAAGGGGAAGGAGAAGGATAAGGTTTGGGAGTAAGCTCCTCTGGCCTCATGCCATTGATGAAGATCCCTGTACCAGGCGGTTTTGTTCCTGAAAGGGTAAGGAAGCGGGTGTTTACATGAGAAGGAATAGGATCAAGAGTGGGAGGTTCTATCGTGGCTTCAGTAGCTGAAATGGGTGAGGCGTCAGTTCCAGCAAGGAAGTCTTGAACGCTCGCTTGATGTGAGTCACTTGATGCTTCTTGAGTTTCTGAGGATAAAGTGTCTACACTGACTTCTGGAACTGGCGGGTTGTGGAGGTTGAGATACGGATCATGGGCAAGGAGGATTTGCTCATGAAGAAAGGCAGCCAAAACAATTGAGGCCGTGATTCGTCTCATCTGAGACTTAAATCCTGAGTCACCTCCTTTGGAACTGACTGGGAATCACAACGGAGGACACCTCCGCTCTGACTCCCGATGTTTCCGGTGATTTGAATCTACGTTCCTCAACAGAGCTTTTCAAGCTTTGAGACCCAGAAAATACCCGAAAATCCACCCACAATAGACAAATCCAGCCAGGATAGAAAAAAGAGGGATCCTACACCTTATCCAAGGTGGGGGTAAGACGAGGAAGGCTGTGTTTCACACCTTTGAACGACTTGAGCCATTTTAGAAGAGTGACTTAAAAAAAGGAAACTTCTGATCCCGATCGGACACGATAAATTCGACGTCCAACTTTGGCCACTCGATTTTGAGTGCCGGGTCATTCCATTTGATGCCGCGCTCGTGCTCCGGCGAATAGAACTCAGAAACTTTGTAGAGAAATTCTGTCCGATCACGCAAGGCACAAAAGCCGTGCGCAAAGCCTGGCGGCACGTAAAGCATCTTCCCATTCTCCTCGCTCAGATAAACGGAAATGGACCGGCCGAACGTTTTCGATCCTTCCCGAATATCCACAGAGACATCAAAGGCTTCCCCCTTGACAACTCGAACCAGCTTTGCCTGTGCCCTGGGCGCGATTTGATAGTGGAGCCCACGCAGGGTACCTTTTGCTGAACCGCTCACATTGTCCTGGACGAATTTCGTATGAATCCCGTGCCGCGCGAAAACTTCCTTGTTGTAAGACTCGTAAAAAAATCCTCTCTTATCTTCGAAGACATCCGGCACAATCAAAAAAACGCCCGGAATATCTAACTCCGTTAATTTCATGACCAGAAACCGTAAGCGTATCTCAAACGCTTCACGTAAGATGAAATCCCAGATACTCTCATCCAAAAACTTAATAAATTATCCGAAGAGGTAACTTTCGTACGCGTCAGCGTATAAAGTGTCTCCCGATTCTTGCCCGCCAAGTGCTTCCACGAAGTCGTGAACGCAAGAAGATATCCTGCTTCCTGAACAAACTTGATTGCCGCGTCGTCGAAAGCACCTTCTGGATAAGCGAAAAAATCAATTTTTTTGTCCAGCAATTGTTCAAACCTTGCCCTCGATTGCACAATCTCTTGCCGTGCTTGCTCGGGATCGACTTTGGACAGTACCGGGTGTGAGAGGGTGTGAGAGCCAAACGTCACGAGCGGATCATGCGCGATGCGACGCACCATTTCTAAATCCATACTGCCGTGGAGTTCCTGCGTGATGTTATCCCAAATTAAGAAATTTGCAGACGGGAAACCATATCGGCTCAAGATCGGAAGTGCAAATTCTACGTACGAGCGGTTTCCATCATCAAAGGTAATCACAATCTCCCTGCCCTTTGGCTGTTTCGCTCCCCGTTTGATTTCGTAAAGCTCACGCAGCGAAATCGGGCGAAACCGAAACGTTTGAAGAAACCGCATCTGATGCTCAAACGACTCTTGACTCACATCGAGCGACGTCGGCCCGACCTGTTCGCGCGGCACCACAAAATGATAAGCCAAGATTGGAATCTGCCCCTTGAGCGGCAACGTGAAGAAAGCAATTGCACCGCACAAAACGACGAAGCCGAGGGCTCCAAAAATCCAGCGTGTAAAGGCTCGTTGCATGATTCCTACCTTAGTGCGCTTGTTTTATTTGCTTTCGGAACACAGGTCTAACGAGGTTCATACGAGACGAGTGTGATGCTGACGGATCCAAGCACGGGAATCTTTGACCTCATCGTCAGGGGCAGTCTTTTTTCATCCACACTCATCCACCCCCAAAACTTCCCACGGCGGACAAACATGCCCTGAAACTGCGCCCGCGGTTCAATTTCGAGCGCGTCAAAGGTGCCTAACCCTGTGATTTCCTTTTTCACGGAGCGAAGCACACGAACCTCTAAGTTCCAATTCCGTTCATCCGTGTTCACCGGAATGTAAACGGATTCCCCCGGCTTCATCGCTTGTACGCGCAGCCAGTACGCAGCGGAAAGTTGATCTTGTACATGTTTCGGAATGAACATCTGCTTCTTGGTCCCATTTAACCTCGAATAATAAGTGGCCGTGTGACGGTCCTGGTCAAATTCCATCACTTCATCCGCACGATACCGGCCTTCGCGCAGAATCTTTTCGTAACGGAGCGAGTGAAAGTGCTCCACATCAATGTAGCTATGATGTTCATCACGCACAGGGTAAACGAGGTCGATGAGTTTGTTCGAACGGACATGGACTGAAATGTGATATGCGTCGCGACCCCGAATCTGTTCCATCTTTTCCGTCCGCACTTCAGCGGTTCCAAATTCGAAGCCAAGCCACCGGATACTGAATTTCAAGTGTTCGTTTTCCCTAATCGTAAAAGGGGCTCGTTTCACCCCTTCTGACTCCTCGGGCGCCGTAAGCCCACTCAACGCCGCCCGCTCTCGGCTGCAGCCGACCGCCACGAAAAATGAGAATGTTAAAACCAATATCCGCAAACGGAAAGGCATTCTGTAAGCAGCGTTTAACACTGTGTAGCCACTTTCAAACGGGTCTGTTCGAAAAAACTTTCGGCGCGAATGCGATCTAAAACCTGTTCCGGTTCAAGCTCGGTTAAGCACTCGATCCCGACACAGTCGGCTTGATACCTCATTTTTCGGTAGCAGGGCCGGCACTCAGGGCCGGTATTTGTAATCGTCAAAGCGGTCTGGCTCTTCGGATAAGGCCCATACACCAATGGATTCACGGGCCCGTACAGAGCGATCACCGGAGTCCCAAGCGTATGCGCAATGTGAACGAGACCGCTGTCATTGCCCAATAGAAAAGAAGCCTTTTGGATCAGCGCTGCTGTCGTTCGGATCGGGGCAGCGCCACATAAATTGTAAGCTTCGAAACCATTGAGTTTTTCTAATAGTTGATCCCCAATTGACTTCTCGTGAGCTCCTCCTAAAATGAGTACGCGTTCAAATTGAGCGCCAAACTCGCTTCGAAGCATTCCAACGAGCGAAGCAAAATGGCTCGGCGGCCAGCGTTTCAGTCGCGCATCTTTGCCCCAAGAGTCTCCGCCTGCAGGTGCGACCACGAAATATGGTTCTGTCCCCGTCATCCCCACACGATTCAAAATGATTTCGGCTTCCTTCGTGTCCGCTGCTGACAGGAAAAGTTCCAACCGAGTTGGAACACGCTTGACCCCAAAAAAAGCCAGTAAATCGAGATAATATTCTGGAACTGGTTTGTTTTTAAACGCTTCTGGCAGTTCAACTTTGTGAGTCAAAAAAATACCCCGGCGCCTAAAATTAAAACCCAGCCGCACGGGAATCCACCACAAGATCCATCCAAAAAACGCATATTGGTGTGCCAGAGAACAGTCAATGAGCACCTGGTAGCGATTCGACCAAAGCGTCCGAAACATGACCGCCACGTTTCGGATCCGCCGCAAGCGGTTTCCAAACCCACGGACATGAGACTTGTCCCAGACGAATATCCTGCGCACAAGGGGATGAAATTGAAACAGCTCCTTCGTTCGGCTTCCAAGCAATAAATCGATTTCTGCCACGCCGTGTTCCTTCAGAGCACGGATGCTTGGCGTGATAAACAAGGCATCGCCGATCCCGAAGGGGTGCACGATCAAAACACGCTTCAAACGTCCGTCATTGCGAGACAGCGGACCACAGCGACGTCGAAGCAATCTAGAGCGCGAGATTGCTTCCGCCACACTACCGGCGGACACGTCGGCAATGCTTTGGGATTCTGCCTCGCAATGACGGTGCAGGCTTTCCTCCGGCCCTCCCGAGGCCGTTGGCTCATTAATGACGGTCTTGTTCAAACGCATTCCCACCTCACCCAGTACGTCTTTGACCGTGAGTTCATTCAAACACTTGAAATTGATCTGACAGTCGTGCGCCAGACACTCGATACAACCAACCTCTTTTTGAAGGAACGAAGCACGTGCCGAAAAAGGTTTCCAACGGTTTGCACTCAACCCGCCTTGATTCCTTCCAAAAATGGAAATGACCGGAGTTCCTAAAGCAGACGCCACGTGGACGGGACCGGAATCGTTAGAGACAAGAAGCTCGGCATCTTTTAAAAGCCAGCCAAGCATCCCGAGACTTAACGTTCCCGCGAGATTGACTGCCTTCCGTTGCATCGATTTCTGCATCTTCTCTGCGTCATCGACACCTCTGCCCTCGCCGATGATGACGGGCGTCATTCCGTCTTGCGCCGCTAGAGCATCCGCAACAGCGCCGAACCGATCAGCGAGCCATATCTTGGATGGACAGCTTGCACTTGGATGAAAAACAACATAAGGAGTACCAAGGTCGGTTCGAAACAAGTTACGCAATCTTTCTTTCTCTTGAACATCCAAACCGAAAAAAAGCTCGAATCGTTCCGGCTTTGGCACGTCGATCAGCACAAGGAGATCGAAATTGTATTCGGCTTCGTGCTTCGCCCCTTGCCATTTTTTCTCTTCAATCATATGCGTCAAGACGCTGTGAATTTTCCGCCGGTAGCCGATCCGAATGGGAATCTGAGCAAAATACGAAATCAGGTGGACACGATTGGTGGGATGAAGGTGAATCGCCGCATCAAAACCGTATCGTTTGAGGCCGAAGCCAAACTGAGCTGTGCGCCACCAATTTTTGTGGCTACCTTTTTTGTCGTAGACAATCACCTGATCAATCCAAGGATTCCTGTGGAGGATCACTTCATTTTCCTCAAGCACGAGCGCGGCAACGTAGCTTTTAGGAAATCGCTTTTTGATCGCTTGGAAAACAGGGGTTGATAAAATGACATCCCCAATCCGATCGATCCGGGTCACCAAAATCCGCCTGACACGCGAAAGGTCAACTGGATGCATTACGCAGCAATTCCCCACACGTTTCAATAATGCTTGATGCGGGCAGGTCGTCTAAGCAAGCACGGTACGCGAGCCGGCATTCCGGCTGCTCACACGGCGTACATTCCAAGTTGAGCCGGACGGTTCGGTACCGGTCGCCTGCGCGGCCGTACTTTTGCTCACTCGTCGGACCAAAAATCGAAACCGTCGGGCGCTCAAGCTCATGGCCTAAATGCATGACGGCGCTGTCGTTGGCCACGACCAACGCAGCCCGCGCAACAAGTCCCGCTGCCTCCCGAATCGTTAGTTCCCCAATGAGATTTGCCAGAGGCCCGGCACGCACACGACCTAATTCCAAACCGAGCTCCCTTTCTTTTTCATCGCCCACGAGCACCACAGACCGGCCCAGATCAAAAAAATGATGGACCAAGTCGCGAAACCCTGAAATCGTCCACCGCTTGAGGTGACTTCCGGCGCCAGGCGCGACTAAAATAAATTCATTGTCACTGGCAGTGGGGATTTCGCGCTTCAATTTGCGAAGTCCCGATTGCTGTTCTTCATCTGTAAAAAAGTGAAAACCATTCTTTTGATTTTTGACCACGAGGAGCGGCTTCAATCGATTCAAATGCCGCTCGCGCATCGCGAGGCCCGACTGCTTCCGTGCGAGCGGCGTTCGGTACCTCGCTCGGAGGAGAAAAGGAATTAAGGTATTTCTGAGGTCCACGATGAGATCGAAGCGTTCCTTTCTCAGTCCCCGAATGAATTTGAGCTTTTCGAGCCAAGACATGCGTTTGTCAAACTCGATGACTCGGTCCACCGTTTGACTGTGAGTGAAGACGGGGACTCCCTTAGGCCCAACGATCACGGAGACACGAGCCGAAGGAAAGTAATCACGCAAGAGAGAAAAAACGGGCGTCGTTAAAATCACATCGCCGATGTTGCTTAGGGTAACGACCAAAATGTTACGGATTTCGTGAGAATTGACTGCGAGCACTTGTGTTGAGCAGCTCCTCCCGCTCGATCAGCTTGAGAACGTGATCGACTGAGATGTGTTCCATCCAAGGGGACGGAAAATTCTTTCCAATCCACGGCAGAGTCACTCCTTCCGGCGCATAGTGAATCAGCAGATTCCTGCCGCGTCCCATAGGCGCCGTTTCTCGTGGCGCCGTGGGGCCAAAAATGCCGACGACATTCGTGCCCACACCAGCACCAATGTGCAAAGGTCCTGAATCATTGGAAATGAGCAACCGGCACTTTGAATAGAGCGCACCCAGTTCACGGGTCTTTGTTTTGCCGCACAAAGAAACGATCGTCTGATCCCTCTTGCCATTCAGAATCATCTGAGCAACGCGCTCGTCCTCGAGCGTCCCGGTGATCACCACTTGGACTCCGTATGTATCAATTAACCTGCGAACGAGTTGGCGGTAATATTCGGCAGGCCAACGCTTCGGAGCCCAATTCGCCCCTGGATGGACAGCCACCAGGTTTTCTGAATCAAGCCCGTAGTCTTTTAAAAGC
>Ga0156289_1095_pt1 | contig 14574 bp, 15 predicted proteins | sample RifCSPlowO2_12_FD_116157 | JGI IMG/M metagenome (GOLD analysis project Ga0156289, IMG submission 116157) | Omnitrophica bacterium RIFCSPLOWO2_12_FULL_50_11
CCCATCTTTACCATTCGGCCCGTAAAATGGGAGAAAAAATGGCTAAAACGGCAGGCGTCGTTTTCATAACCCATTGAAAATAAAGAAAGTTCATTTTTAAACTTTCAGGTGTAGTGCCCCATAGTATAAGAATATAGTTGACTCTGGGCTGAGGCGGGTGTATCCTAGCACCATGTTCATCAAAGAAGTCAAAAAACAAAACCCGGGCTACAGGAAAATCTTTATCTCCCACAGGTTGATGGAGTCCTACAGAACCGAGCGTGGACCCCGGCAGAGGACGATCTTGCAGCTGGGAAAACTAGACCTTCAAAAGGAGTACTGGAAGACGTTGGCGGATCGCATTGAAGCCATGGTGCTCGGGCAAGGATTGCTTCTTCCTGTTGAGCGGGAGGTTGAATCCTTAGCACAGCATTATGCGAACCTCATGATTGAGAATCAATTGGTTTTGGCGGGTACTGATGAACGGGTATCTGAAGCACCTCCACCTCCTGAGTACGAGACCCTTGATCTGAAGTCATTTGGCCATCATGAAAGTCGGACCCTTGGCGCTGAACATGCAGGCCTTTCGACCTTCAGGCACCTTGGGCTTGATCCGTTCTTGAAGAAGTGCGGATTGAGTCCTAAGGAGGTTCTGCTTTCAGCGCTCTCGGTTGTGGGTAAACTGGTCCATCCGGCCAGTGAGCTTGGGACACGGGAGTGGGCACAAAGTTTAAGCGGCATCGATGAACTTTTAAATACCAGCTTTCGCCATCTCTCACAAAACGCACTGTACCGAATCTCTGACACATTGCTCACGCATAAGAAAGTGATTGAACAGCACCTCAGAGAAAAGGAAAAAGACCTCTTTTCCTTAGAAGAACGGATTCTTCTGTACGACTTAACGAACACCTATTTCGAAGGCACGGCAAAGGGCAACAAGAAAGCAAAGCACGGGAGGTCAAAAGACAAACAAAAGGGCCGGCCGCTGGTCACTTTAGGACTCGTTATCGATGAACACGGGTTTCCAAAGAGAAGCGAGATCTTCAGCGGAAATGCCAGCGAGCCTGATACCTTGCTTGAAATGATTGATCAACTTTCTGAGAGCCGGGACAAAAAGGGCATGACGGTGCTCCTGGACGCAGGGATCGCCACAGAAGAAAACCTGACCTTGCTTAAAGAGCAGGGCTATCAATACGTGTGTGTGGCACGCAATCGACCCGTTGAGACTTCAGAAATCAATCCAGATGGTCTCATCACGGTTAAAAAAGACAAGCACAATAAAGTAGAAGTTGAATTCGTCAAGGCCGGCAGCGAAAACATATTGTATTGCAAGAGTCTCGCCAAGGCGCAAAAAGAACAAGCCATGAAGAGCCTCTTTCAAGAGCGGTTTGAAGAAGGATTAAAACAGGTGCGGCAAGCTTTGAAGAAAAAGGGGGGCACGAAGAAATATGAAAAAGTCCTGGAGCGGATTGGACGCCTCAAGGAACGCTATTCATTGATCGGTCACTATTATCATATTCAGGTGAGCGAAAGGAATGGCATGGCAACCAACCTCACCTGGAAGCTTGAAAAAAAGCAGCAGTGTGAAGATCGTTTCTCAGGGAGTTATTTTTTAAGGACGAGCAGAACCGATTTGGATGAGGAACAGTTGTGGTCCTTGTACATTATGTTGACCCATGTGGAAGACGCCTTCCGCTCATTCAAGCATGAATTAAATTTACGTCCCGTCTATCATCAAAAAGAGACACGTTCAGATGGGCATTTGTTTATCACCGTCTTAGCCTATCACCTACTCAACACGATTCAACACCGATTGAGGGCCGAAGGGATTCATATGGAATGGTGGCGCGTGAGAAAATACCTATCCAGCCATATCAGGATCACAACGGCAGTGACCACCAAGGAAGGCAAGCAGATTTATCTGAGGACTTCATCGACACCGGAGCCATTTCACAGAAGGATTTACACGGCACTTGGGATTCCGCTCAATCCACTTCCACAAAAAAGAATCAGACTAGAAAATCTGTAGTGCCGATACAAGCAGTACGAATTAGTGACATCTTGTTCAGAACAAAGAGGTTACGGAAATCGCAATGGTAAAGATGGGTTAAGAAACTTGGCTCGAAAAAGGCCAAGGCAGAAACATTTATCTCTAACCGGAGTTACCGGCGGTATGTGCGTTTGGACGGAAAGAGCAAACCTGTATTAAACGAAGAAGCCGTTGAAGAAGACGCAAAGAAGGACGGGTTCTTCGGGGTGGTGACCAATGTGAAGGATAGGAGCGCCGAAGAGATCGTAATGCACTATAAGGATTTATGGAAAATAGAAGACGCGTTTGGAGAGTTTAAAGGCAGCAGCCTGAAAACCAGACCCGTGTTTCATTGGAAGGATCGCCGAATTGTTGGACATTTAACCTTATGTTTTCTGGCTTATCTTTGCGAAGCATACATGACAAAGGTTCTGCGCCAAAAGGCCAAGCGATTAACCTCAAAATCAATTGAAGACGGGGTCGTTCAGGAACGGCCTTTAACGGTGCCGGAGATCATGAAGGAATTATGCGAAGTCAGAGCTGTTCCGATTCGATTTGGAGCGGAAAAAACCCTTTGGGTGAGAACGGATATTAATGGAAACGCTGCTCAGCTGTTTACGGCCCTGGGAATGCGTCTACCCCCCAAAGTGCTGAAAGAGGCCTGAAAGTGTGGTATCACAAACGCTTTTTTTCCAAAATTATAAGGTGAAAACGCTCAAGCAAGTGTCAAAGTTGGGACAAAGAATTGCTGTATGTGCAACAGATGTTTCCAGATTATGTTCCCACACTGACAATAAAGTGGGAAGAATTGGCTGGTATGAAATCCAATTTGTTTTTTGGGTTTTTGTGAGGGTTCAATCAATTCCTTAATGGCGTTAAAAACCACCTTAAACGGGGAATCGTATTTCCTCTCCATTTCTTCAATCTTTCGCCTTAGTTCTTTGTTATCTCCCAAGATTTGCTGGAGTTTTGTGAAAGTTCTCATAATTTGGATGTTAACTTGAACAGCTCTTTTGCTATTAAGGATGCTTGAAAGCATAGCCACGCCATTTTGAGTAAAAACAAATGGGTTTCGCCTGATCCCCATTTTGGCCCAATTGGAGGTCACAAATTGTGACCTCCAATTTTGCGTTTCCTCTTTAGTGAGTTGAAACATAAAATCTTCTGGAAAGCGTTCCATATTGTGTTTGACAGCCTGCTTGAGCACCTTCGTAGGGACTTCATAAAGGTTGGCGAGATCACGATCGAACATAACCTTTCTACCGCGAATGGAATGAATTAAGTTTTCAATTGTTTCTTCTGGAATTCGAATTAAGATTTCTTGATGCGTTTTCATTTTTAAAATCCCTATTTTTTGATATCACCTTTTGTGATATCAAAGTCAATTTAATGTTTTACCCAAACCAATTGCGGTCCAAGGTTCTGTATTGAATCGCTTCGGCAATGTGGGATTCCTCGATCATTTCACTGTGGGCGAGATCCGCAATCGTGCGGGCAATCTTGAGGATCTTGTGATAGCCTCTGGCACTCAAGTGTAATTCGCTCATAGCACGTTCAAGAAGTTTCTTTCCGGCTTCATGGACGGCACAGTACGTTTGAATCTCCTTTGTGGTCATGAGGGCGTTGGTTTTTCCCGCACTGCCGGGGAATCGGGCAGCTTGAAGGGTTCGTGCTTGATTGACTCTTTCTCTGATCTCTCGCGAGCTTTCCTCTTGGGCCTGACTGACAAGGTCTCTGTACTCGATGGCAGGGATTTCCACATGAAGATCAATCCGGTCGAGAATCGGTCCTGATATTTTCTGATGATACCTTTGGATTTGAGCCATCGTGCACCGGCAGGGACGCTTCGGACTCGTCAGATAGCCGCAGGGACACGGATTCATCGCGCACACGGTGAGGAACTGTGCAGGAAACAAGATATTCATTTTGGCCCGAGCAATAAGTATGCAGCCTTCTTCCATAGGAGCTCTCAGCGCTTCGATTGCATCGCGGCGGAATTCTGGAAATTCATCCAGAAACAAAACTCCCCGATGGGCTAACGTGATCTCCCCAGGTCTTGGGATACTCCCGCCGCCTACCAGTCCGATTTGGGAGATCGTGTGGTGTGGTGCACGGAATGGGCGTGTTACGATCTGCGTGCGATTTCCCAGGGTGCCCGCTGCGCTGTAGATCTTTGCTATTTCGATGTGTTCAGACCGGCTGAGTTCAGGCAGAACAGTGGGAATCCGCTTTGCAATCATTGTTTTTCCAGCGCCGGGAGGCCCGATGAAAAGGAGGTTGTGACCACCGCTCGTTGCAATTTCGGCTGCCCGCTTCGCATGATATTGCCCCTTGACCTCAGAGAAGTCACCTTCATCGGTGTCGTCACTGTACAAGCGGGACGAGTCGGATGCCGTCGAAACTTTTTTTAAGACCCATTCGCCATTCATCGTTTGGATGACTGTTTTTAACGATGACGCCGTATAAATGGCACATCCGTCTTCAAGACTTGCTTCTTCGGCGTTCTGTTCCGGCAGGATCAGGACAAGGTTTTTCCGGCGTGCCAAATGAGCGATGGGAAGCGCCCCTCTCACTTGGCGCAGCGAACCGTCTAAAGCAAGTTCTCCAACCATGAGAAATTTATTGAGCGGTTCGCGCTTAACAAAACCGGTCGATGCCAACAAACCGATTGCAATGGCCAGATCGAAAGCAGGTCCCTCTTTCTTAATGTCTGCCGGAGCAAGGTTGACTGTAATTCTTTTAGGCGGTATCCAGAAGCCGCTGTTGACGAGCGCGGAACGCACCCGTTCTTTACTTTCGCGAACGGCCTGGTCTGGCAGTCCGACAATGTTGAACTGGGGCATGCCATTTCTCGCGTCTACTTCAATGTCGACCAGGTAGGCGTCAATACCGAAACAGGTACTACTGTAAGTTCTTGATAGCATTAAGGTTAGATGGTAAACTTGCCGCTTGAACTCGCGTTGCGGGAGGGAGTACGAGCTTGCCTTTTGGGCAAGCGCGGTTATAATATCGTGAGTACCTCGGTTAGAGGTTTACTATCCTTATCAGTTTTATTAAATTAGATCATAATTTGTCTCTTGTCAACCCCCATTCGAATGGATTGAAGCTCGAAAGAAAAAAATACGTACGGATGAATAAAGCAGGACGAGAGGGCAAGCGTTTAACATAATGGAGGTCTCCTTTTCGATCTGGCGTGCCTACTTAGGTGTCATACTGGCTTGGGGGGCGGCGCAGTTGATTAAGATCGTTCGCAACACGATTCAGCAGCGGAAATTCAATTTTCGTTGGCTCATCGATACCGGCGGAATGCCAAGTTCCCACTCATCCGGCACGGCAGCGGTTGCGACCGTCGTAGGACTTTACGGCGGTTTCGATTCCGTTATCTTCCTTTTAGCGCTTGTCTTTATGCTGGTTACGATGTTTGATGCCGCGAGTGTGCGGCGTTCGGTGGGCCGGCAGGCAGAGATCCTAAACAAGATGATCGACGAAATTTCCGCGCGTGGCGGAGTTTCGGAACGGCGCTTGAAGCAGTTCTTAGGACACACACCTTTTGAGGTTTTGGTTGGGGCAGTGCTGGGCGCCGCGATCGCGTACCTGGTTTGTACATGGTAACCGCGGCGTTCAAACAGTTCGGTTCGTGTCTCACCATTTTATTCCTGCTGGCATCTTCATTGTCTGCTGAGACAGTGCCCTTGACTGAGTCCGGTTATCCGATTTCTCAAAAGGAACTCCGGGCTGCTCTCCGAGACGTTGAAGCCTTAATCAACAAGGGAGCATGGCTGGATGCCGAGGCCCAATACCAAACCCTCCTTCAATATGACTTGCCGGCGTCAGAGCGAGAAACAATTCGAAGTGCATTAGAGGAGCTGAATTTAAAGCTGCTTTTTTCTCCGATCCTCACTCCGGACAGTTTCCAATACACGGTGGAACCTGGTGACTCTCTCTATAAAATTGCAAGAAAGTTTAACACCACGATCGACCTCGTCAAGAAATCCAACCATTTGGAGACCGATTTAATCCGTCCGGGAATGGGGTTAAAGATTTCGAAGGCAGCGTATTCAATCGTGGTGGATAAGTCGAGCAATGAGCTTAAGCTTTATGCTGACGGTGAGACCTTGAAAACTTATGCAGTCGCAACGGGCAGCGGCGACCGGACGCCGATTGGGAGTTTTACGATTGAGAGCAAACTTGCGGATCCAGTCTGGTACAGAGCAGGAGCGATTGTCCCGCCCGACAGCCCAGAAAACATTTTAGGAAGTCGGTGGCTTGGATTTTCACTTCCAGGGTATGGAATCCACGGCACGACGATGCCGGAGTCCATCGGGCAGCATGTGACGGACGGCTGTGTTCGCATGCATAATCGTGATGTGGAAGAACTTTCTTCCATCGTTCCGCTGAAGACAAAGGTAACGGTTGTGGAATAAATGCCGAAAGAGAAAAAAGTAAAAATTTCCAGCCGCGACGTTTTCGGTGCCTGCCCACCGTTTGAACGGCCCATCGTGGAGCTTGAGAGAACGATTCTCGAGATGAGAGCACGTCACGAGGGCGGCGCCGATCTCTCAGCAGAAATTGAAAAGGCCGAGAAAAAGCTCGTCAAAGAAATCCGCAAAGTTTATCAGAATTTGACTCCTTGGCAGCGGGTGCAAGTGGCGCGGCACCCGTTGAGGCCATACACATTAGACTATGTGAATTATTTGATGAAAGATTTTTTCGAAATCCGGGGAGATCGATACTTTTCAGACGATCGCGCCGTCGTAACAGGTCCCGCTCTTTTTAGGGGCTGGAAAGTATGCGTTGTGGGTCATCAGAAAGGAAGAGATACAAAAGAAAATTTGGTGCGGACATTTGGCAGCGCCCATCCGGAAGGATATCGGAAGGCATTACGGGTCATGCGGCTTGCTGAACGTTTTTCTCTACCGATCGTTTCATTCGTGGATACTCCTGGCGCTTATCCTGGTATCGGTGCCGAGGAACGAGGTCAAGCAGAAGCGATTGCTTACAGTTTAAAAGGGATGTCAGAGCTCGAGGTGCCCATCGTGGTGGTCGTGATCGGGGAGGGGGGCAGTGGCGGTGCTCTTGGGATCGGCCTCGGAGATCATGTCATCGTGATGGAAAACGCCTATTATTCGGTCATTTCCCCGGAAGGTTGCGCGGCCATTTTATGGAAGGACCATTCGCGCGCGGCGGAGGCAGCGGAATCGCTTCATTTGACGAGCTATGAGCTTTTAAAACTGGGTGTCATTGATGAAGTGGTTAAGGAACCGCTCGGCGGTGCCCATCGTGATTTTGAAACGGTTGCCGATGAACTCGGTCATGCAATCGATCGAGCACTCAGAAGGTTAAGCAAGCTAACGCCCAAGAAACTGACGGACAGACGTTACCAAAAGTTTCGTGCGATGGGGGTCTTTAGTGAGCTCAATAGTCGCCCAGAGCCAGGGGTAAATCTCAAGACGTAAGTGAGCGAGTGAAGAGACTTAAAACGGTTAACGGAATGCTTATGCTGCGGCTTTCCGATGTCTGCCTGATTCCTGCTTGAAGAGCGACCGCCTCAACAGCATCAATTTCTGAAGTTCCTTTTTCTGGTGAACTAATTCGCGCAGCACCGAGTTGGGCAATTGCAAAAGTGCCACTCTTGTGATTTTGCCGCCTTCTTTTGGAAAACGTTTTCTGAGTTCAAAAGTCGGAACGCATTGATTAAATTTCAGATCGTAGATCCGCTTGTACTTCACGTCACTCCCTCCGTCCATTCCTATCGTCACTGTGCTCTCCGAACTTAACGAGTTGCTGAAATTGAGCGGGGGGACCCGCTAGATCTTGTAGCATCTCGGGGAGGAGACCATACCTGTCGCGCGTGGAGGGATAAGGAGAAAGTTTTTTCTAAAAAAAGGTTGACTTTTGCTAACAAAATATCTAGGGTATAAATTACAAAATGTAATTTATATTTTATAAAATATAACTGGAGAACAAGCTCGGAAATTACGAGTTCCCTCTTGGGATTTCGAATTCGGTATCAAGTCAAACATACGGTTGCCTTAGGAATCACGATTTTATTCGGTAGCTGGCTTTTGTTGCTTCGCAGCGGGGACGCTGTTGTGTCGGCAGATGCCAGCGAACCGTTGAAAATCGCCGAGGAGATGGACGAAGAGGAGAAGCGTGAAGAAATCGACCGCCTGCTTCGGGAAGGGGACCGTTACAAGGAAATGATGAACTACAACTCAGCCAATGCAGTTTATGAAGGAGTTTTTCGCCTGGATCCGAACCATGTCGAAGCGTCAAAAAGAATTGATCGTTTGAAGGAAAAAATGCTCCAAGAAGGTCGGAGCGAAACCGGCCTGGTAAGCGGTGTTTATGACACAGAAATTGAAGCTCGCGTTCGTATTTATTGGAATGAGGTCCAGGAACTAGTGGCTCAGGAACGATGGGGCCAAGCGCGCTTCACGCTTGAGAAACTATTGCTCTTAGACCCCCTTCATGAAGAAGGCCGGGAGCTGTATGAGCGTCTGAAAGAGGGAGGGGTAGCCAAAACCGAGAAGGTCAAACGGACGACGTAGGGCCTTACTAACGGATGTCATGACATTAGGTTACGTGCAGAGCTAGCATCGCCAGGGATGTGATGAAAAGGGAAAAGCTCTACAAGATAGGGGAAGTGATGGAGTACACAGGACTTTCCCGCCAGACGATCCATAACTATACCGTGGCCAGCCTGATTTCAGAGGCGCGACGGACTCCATCGGGCCATCGCTTGTATGACGAATCCGTTTTCGACCGACTCGAGAAAGTCAAGATCCTGCAATCGAAAAATTATACCTTGATACAAATCAGGCGGATTTTGGAACAAGAAAGCCAAGAAAAGAAATCATAGACGAGGATCGCCATCCTGAATCCCGCCGGAACGTTTGGCAAGGGCGGAATGGTTCCAACCGTTCGAGGAAAAGCGTGCAGGACGGGGATCCGATAAACGAAAGGGGGGTGACATGATCGGTGCCGATGTGAAGCTGTGGAAAAAGTACAAGCGTACGAAGAACTGTGCAATTCGTGAAGAAATTGTTCGGAAGTATTTGTACCTAGTCAAATATGTGGCAGGCCGTGTGGCCATAGGTTTACCACCCAATGTGGAATTTAACGACCTCGTTAGCTACGGCATCTTAGGTTTGTTCGACGCGATCGACAAATACGATGTTTCTCAAGGCAATAAATTTGAGACGTACGGCGTTTCCCGGATCCGCGGCGCCATCATGGACGAACTGAGGAAACTAGATTGGGCGCCAAGATTGTTGAGGAAACGTGCTCGGGAGATCGAACGAAAGATGCGGGAGATTGAGGAGAAGCGGGGGCGTGTGGCCACAGATGAGGAATTAGCAAAGTCCATGAAAATGAGCGTGGACGATGTGAACGGGATCTTGAGTGAACTCAATTCCACGTCGTTTCTATCTTTAGACGAGGTGTGGCAGAACGACGATGGGAATAAGCCGATCTCGAGACTTCAGACGGTGGAGGATTCGCTGATTACAAATCAGTTCAACTTTGTGCACCAAAATGAAGTCAGGGAGCTCTTGGCACAGTGTATTGATCAACTTCCTGAAAAAGAGAAGCTGGTCATTGTTCTTTATTATTACGAAAACCTGACCCTTCGCGAAATCGGCGAGGTCCTCAATGTTTCCGAATCGCGTGTCTGCCAGATCCACACGAAAGTAATGCTTCGTCTGCGTGCTTTCCTGTCCAAGAAGACAGGAGAAATAGCGCTCGAGGCTTAGTCCCCCACCACTTTAAGGTTTTACCCCGTCGACATTCCTTAAAGTGGTGGGGGATGAGCTCGACGGCAAGGCAAAAAAGTTTGGGCCGGGTTGCCCATCGGTGTAGACTTCTAGATGCCCGGCTCTATTACCTCTTCGATCTTTCCATCTTAAAGTTTCCTTCCCGGTGCGCCGATAATCCTTCATAGAGGGAGCCAAAAAAGATTTTGAGAGCCCGCTCAGGTTCTTATAAATTTGTTTTTAAAAATTAAGTGAGCCATCAGGGAGCTTTTTTAAAAGAGCCCGATGGCTCACCCGGAGCGAAGCGAAGGATCTTGCGAGATCCTTCGGCACTCAGGATGAGGGGTTGGGAAATTCGCCGACACCTCAATTAAGTTGTGAGAAAAACTTCATGGGAGAGCATGTAACTTGTGCGCTCCCCAAAAGTGAATCCACTTGGTTGGGGGGCGTTCAGATGAAGGATGACGACGCTATAAGTTTGAGGGAGGAAGTCGATCGGTTCAAACGAGAACTGAAAGAAATTCCCGATCCGAATTGCGGTCGCATTCAAGAACTCAAGGAAAAAATTCGAACCAATACCCTTCTGACAAAACAAGCCATTCGAGAAACCGCAGAACGCATCGCCGCAAGATTTTTAGGTAAGGAATGAACTGAAGGTTAGGGACGCCGTTTGCTCCATGCCATCCAGGCGTGATGAATCACGTGCTTCGGTCTATTCCGATAAAGCGGTCCGCTCAATCCAATGCTTGATCTGCGGCAGATTCATAAAGCGGTTCCAAATTGCTCCGTCGTTCAGGAAATTTTCAAGCATCAAAAACGTCATGCCTTGATCCACGCCGAGATAATCGTCTGTCCACCAATCCCGATCGGCATTGAAAGCATTTTTAAATCCAAGCGGACCGTATAAGCGGCCGCCATCATATTCGTAAAGTGTTCGGATGGCAGAGATGGATTCCTCCGGTGTGAACACAATGGACCCGATTGCGGCATGCAGGGCGACGGTACCGTCGTGGTAGGCGTTACCCGGTTTCGCGCCATAGGCTTTGTAACCGTTAGGACCCAAACACGCCGAAAGGCCCCATACTCGGTTTCGATAGGATTCATATTCGTCCGCGTGAGCGGCACAGAATTCTCGGTTCGCAATCGTTGCTTTCTGTGAATTATCAAAGTAATTGATACCGCCGTCGTTCAGATGTCGAAAATCGATGAACGCGTGCGAAAACTGGTACGTAAACAAACTCCCTGTATAGGCGTACACGATTTCCTTGCCGTTGTACGCATCGTGCACACGTTCCCATTCGGACCACACGGCGCGAGGGACGGGATGGGTTCTGGAACCGAGGGCAAGCGCTTGGAGAATTAAGTGTTCCGAGTACATATCCCAATAAAATGGGAGGAAGCCGCTTTCGGGCTTCCAGCCGTGGCTGAAGAGTAAGGTGTTGTTCCGCATCCAGTCCCAATCGGTTTGCTCATAGAGATGTTGGGCGCGTTGCGGCAAGCTCGTTCCTGGAAAATAAGAGGAAGCGAGGAGTGCTCCCGCGATGAGAAGTGCTGTATCGATCGAGGAAACTTCAGAACCCCAGATTCGTTTCGCGGTTTTGGGATCCAGGAAGTGATAAAAAAAACCTTTTTGCTTGGGTGTCTTGTGTTCCAGAGTGTTGAACGTCTGCTCAATTTTTTGATAAGCTTCTCGATACGACAGCCAACCATGACTGGATGCAATAGCGAAACTTGCCAGGGCAAATCCGGTCGCCGCAATGGAAACAGGTGCTCCCGGGCGCGAGGAATCCCGCGCGAGCCCCGTTTCAGGATCCGTGTGGACCAAAAAATACTCAAACGTATCCCTCTGTATTTTTTTGAGTAAGATGAAGTCACGCTGCGAAAGAGCAAAAGCGGATGGAGTAAGAGAAACGCTGTGAACAAAAAAGATGCACGCCACTAAGACGATAGAGCAGGATCGATTGGTCACACGGTTGCCTGAGCTCAACTGAGTTTGTCTGATGTGGTCTTAAAATGTTCAAGTTGACGTTTCAATTTTTGAACGAGCGGGATTTCAGGCGCCTCGCGGAGAGCACGTTTCATGTTGCCGATGGACGTGTCCAATGACGAAACCATTTCGTTAAAAGGAGGTGCGAGATCCCGAACTTCATCGGATTTTCGAAACTGAATTCGCAAAGTCAGATCGCCCGCTCGGAGCGAGTCAAAGTACTGTTTGATCTTAAAGATGGGTCCGGCCACTTTGTGCGTTAGATAAATACTGCTCCAACCGATCAAAATAATAAGGACGAAACCGAGATGCACCATTCTCTTGTTTGTTTCGTTCATAATCTCGCGTATCAGTTCCTGTTCCCTGATGCCGAGAAGTTCGGTTTCTCGAAAGGCACGCAACAAACCTTGGTTGTCCAACGGAGAGGCCGGTTTCAAGCCGGCCTCTACGTCCTTTGACACCAGCTGTCTTGCCTGCTCATATTCAGAAATTTGGGCTGCCGTGACGACTCGATTCCGTACCGAGGCTTGTGAGAAGGCATCGATCACAGAAGCCCAAATACCGAAGTAACTGCCAACCATACCAGTAGCCGAAACAATGAATAAAGTGAGGATGATATAAAAAAGGTAGTGAAGCTGGAATGAGCGATGGACCAGGAACTTTCTCCTTCGATTTTTTCGTACCATCTCGCTAACATTATCGGCGCTGGGCAGGAAATTCTGAAAGGATGAGACCTTTGTTATCGCCAAGGGATTCTGCTCCTTCGTATCCGGTACCGCTGACTCTCGAACTCCTACTTCGCAATGACGGATTCGTTGTGTTAAAATACGCCGAGGGGTAAAGTATGTGCGGTATTATCGGTTACGTCGGCGGTCGGGAAGCGGTGCCCATTTTGATCAAGGGGCTCGAACATCTCGAGTATCGCGGTTATGATTCGGCTGGGATTGCCTGTCTGAGTCCTGACTGTTCTGGTTTCTTTGTTTGCAAAGAACAAGGCAAGATCGGCGAACTCAAGGCGCGCCTCAATGGCGTGCCCACGCAAGCCAACTCAGGCATTGGCCACACCCGATGGGCGACGCATGGAGCCCCTTCAAAAACAAACGCACATCCCCACTTGGGTCAGAATGGGCGAGTTGCGGTAGTCCATAATGGGATTATCGAGAATTACGCGGAACTGAAATCGGAGCTTAAGCGCAAGGGTTGTTGTTTCAAGTCCGATACCGACACCGAAGTCGCTGCGCATTTGATTGAATCCTATTATCACGGCGATCTTGGCGGAGCGATGCGGCGCGCGGCAGCGCGGATCCAAGGTTTTTTTGCCTTTGTGGCGATGGCCAAGGCTGAACCCAATCGAGTCTGCGCTTTGAAGCGTTCAAATCCGCTCGTCGTTGGTGTGGGCAAAGGAGAAAATTTTGTCGCGAGCGATGTGTCCGCTCTTCTGCCCTATACCAATAAGGTCATGTATTTGGAGGACGATGAATTCGTAGAGCTTACCCGTGAGTGTGTGAACGTATCCCGCCTGAAAGATGGAAAACCTGTGAGAAAACAAATCGCGACCGTGTCCTGGAAAGCCGAAGAAGCGAGCAAGGGTGACTTCCCACATTTCATGCTCAAGGAAATTTTTGAACAGCCAGCAGTCCTCAGACGTACGCTCCAAACTTATGTGAAGAAAACGGGCGGGATTGCGTTCGACACACTCGATCGAAAAGTCAAAGATCACGTGAAGCGCACCGGAAAAATTTTCGTGGTCAGCTGCGGCACGGCGTATCATGCGGGGTTGGTCGGACGTTATCTGTTTGAAGCTTATGCGCGCGTCCCTACGGAAGCGCATGTATCGAGTGAATTCCGCTATTCTGATCCGATCATTTCCAAAAATGACACCGCCGTATTCATTACGCAGTCGGGCGAAACAGCAGATACCTTGGCAGCGCTTCGTGAAGCAAAGCGGAAGGGCGCACGGACGCTTGCAATCGTGAACGTGGCGGGCAGCACGATTGCGCGCGAAGCAGACGCTGTGGTTTACACGCTTGCGGGGCCTGAAATTGGTGTGGCATCCACAAAAGCGTATCTCGGTCAATTGCTTACCCTCGCTTTATTCGCTCTTTACGTCGGCGGTCTTCGAAAACGTTTATCGCAAAGCGCAATTCGCGGTTTCACCCGTGAAGCAAGTAAGCTTCCAGACAAAGTGCGTGAAATCCTTGGCACCTCGGAGTCAGTCGACTCAGCCGCCGGGGCGCTTTTTACGAAAGGAAATTTTCTCTTCCTCGGCCGCGGTTACAACTTCCCCAATGCGCTGGAAGGCGCTTTGAAACTTAAGGAAATTAGTTACGCGCACGCGCACGGCTATGCAGCGGGAGAAATGAAGCATGGTCCGATTGCATTAATTGATGAAACGCAGCCTGTGGTATGTCTCGTTCCGAAAGGAACAAAGACGTATACGAAGATGCTCTCCAATATGGAAGAAATCCTCGCACGGCGCGGCATCATCATTTCAATTGCGACGAAAGGAGACCGGGCCGTCCAAAGATTATCTCGCCATGTCTTTTGGATTCCTGATACGTTAGAGATCTTTTCTCCCATATTAACTGCTGTACCCCTTCAACTCTTTGCCTACAAGATCGCGACGTTAAATCACCGCGATGTTGACCAGCCTCGCAACCTGGCCAAATCCGTTACGGTGGAATAAAAATAAGAGGCATCTACGTGTGCCAGGCAAATTTTTGGAATTTAAATGTGTCGGAAATTTGGGTTGATGGTATCCACTTGAGACCAATTCCTCAGTGAATAGATCCAGGTGAATCGGCTGCAAGTTTAACACGTTCTTG
>Ga0156289_1032_pt1 | contig 14425 bp, 9 predicted proteins | sample RifCSPlowO2_12_FD_116157 | JGI IMG/M metagenome (GOLD analysis project Ga0156289, IMG submission 116157) | Omnitrophica bacterium RIFCSPLOWO2_12_FULL_50_11
CAATTCAACGTGAGCTCGGGATTCAAAAGCAGGAGCAAATGGCGGCATGAAACTCGGGAGCTTTTTTTCAATTCCAACTAAAAAAGAGATTGACTCTAACGGGTGAGAACCCCTGAAACGTTCTTTTCAATCCTTCGGCCAAGGCCGTCATAACTGTATGTGACAAAGCTTAAGTCCGGGAAATCAATACGAATCAATTGATTCTCACTGTCATAGGTGTAACGGGTGGTTTGACTCGTTGATTTCTCAGTCTTGGTGGTTAGGTTTCCATTTGGGTCATAGGTGTAGGTGACCGAAACAGCTGGTTGATTGGGGGAGCCAGAGGTGGATGAGGAAATGAGTCTGCTCTGGTAGTCATAGGTGAACGTAAGGATGCTGTCTGGATCTATGACTTTGGTCAGGTTACCTGCTGTGGGATCATATTCGTAGCTCGTGACTTGGCTGCCTGGCAGGGTCTTCTTAATGAGCTGGTTGAGTGCGTCATATTTAAAGGTAATGGTCTGGCCGTTTCGGTCTGTTGTGCTTGTAAGATTCCCATTCCGGTCATAGGCGAAGTTCCCACTGATTGATGAACCATATTCGGATATTGGGGAAGAAGCCTGAGCATGAGTTTGAACCCGGCGCTTTTGGAAATGTTCCGGTTATGCGGTTGTGGGTTATTTGGAAATGTTCCGGTTATGCGGTTGTGGGTTATGGTTTTCCGCTTATGGCCGCTCTTCTCTATCCCTCCGGTTAGTCGGCATCTCGATCTGCCGATTTGCACTCAAAGTCGCTGCAATAAAAGTCCAATTTAGACATAGAACTCAAAACGATAATAACGTGGCAGGGATCGGTAGTCCGCTTTTCATCCACAACGTCACAGGAAAGTATTATCTCGTCATTTACAGGGTCACTCTCCATCTTGACCACGAGTTCGTCCACGCCCCTGAATGATATAACCATGGAGCGATAGACAGTTTGGTACCGCTCCGGGGCACCTCCTTTATCGTCAGGGATAACTACATCGCCAGTCGGTGACAAAACTTTATCATAAGCATGATCAATTTCGAGGCTTAATGACTGCAGGGAAGTCTGAATGGTTATGCGCCTAACCTTGCTGTCATGAAAACCATCGTATTCGTCAAGCTTATTCACAAATTCTTGTCTCGTCATGTCCTGCGTCCCCAAGAATAGCTATCGATTTTGAAAAATATGCCGACCTGGCCATCTATGATCGTGCCAGTGAGTTCTCCCCCTGTTGACCGGGGCACCAGGAGTGCCCCTGTCCCACCTTCTGACAACGCGTCCGCTGCCGTCCTTCCACTGTCGATGTTTACCGCCTGTTTGCTGCTTAGTCTTTAATTCTTCATGTACACCTGGCGGTGGGACCCAATCATCTGGGTTCGTTGGATAATCATCTTCAAAGCTCTGTTTTGCTCCTTCTGCTAACAAACGACAAAATCCACCAGCAGCGCCCAGTCCTTTGCCAATCAGCACGCCTACGGCAATACCAATCACAACTCCTACGACGAAGCCAATAGGGCCAAAAGGCGCGCCAATAGCTCCTCCAATGGCAATGGTTGTGTCACCGAATGGATCAATAAAGTTCACCGGACTTCCAGACACATAAGAATACTTTTGAGTAGGATGAACATCATCTCCAAAGATCCTTTCCTCCTGAATAAATCTCCCGATACTTGAATCATAGTACCTTGCGCGGAAGTAGTAGAGACCCGACTCTGTGTCGAATTCACGGGAAGTGAAGAGATAAGGGCTGAGGAATGAGGAAGGGGGAACGGGAGAGCCGGAAGAGTCAAAACCTGTGACGTTCCCAAAGGAGTCATAAAGGTAGGACTGGACCACTTGACCTTGGGAATCCGTGAGTTCGGTGATGCTTCCAAGGCCGTCTGTGAGGTAGAAGTGGCTGACGACTGAAGGCTGATAGCTGACAGCTACTAAAGGTTCATCAATCCCTGGGCCATGGGTGTAACGGGCAAGAAGGGTGTTCGTACCATCGAATTCAAAGAGAATGTCTTCGCCATCGTAGATAAAGGAACGAGTCATGGGGAATGAGGAATGGGTGGAATGTTTAAAGGTTCTTCTTCCAAGGCCGTCATAGCGGTATTCACTGAGGGTACCGTCATGGAAATCAATGCGGATGAGTTGATTCTCGGCATCGTATGAATACGTGGTGGTCTTGCTGGTTGACTTATTCTTCTTTTGAGTGAGATTGCCATTTCTATCATAGGTGTAGGTGAGGGCTGAATCCTCAATCAATCGATTGGCTGGGTCAAAGGTTGATTCCTCACTATCCCCGTCTCTTTGAAGCTGATTGCCTGCTTCATCGTAAGAGAAGGTTTCATTCTCTTGAGCTTGAAGAGGTCTTGTGGCTTGGATGAGGCGATTTGTGCTCTGTTCGGCATGCATTAGATCCATATTAAAAGAACGGCAAGGATGGAATAGGGTTTAAGTGCAGGGAGAAAGAAAAGATATCAACGAGCAACGGTTGTCACTTCTTTTGTCTTCCCTGAGGACTGGTGTAGGTGGCAAGGTCAATGTAGGGCTTGTCAATAGGCCAGGGTTCGTATTCTTTTTGAATCTTGTCCCAGCGACAGAGCACATATAAGGCAAGGATACCAAGCTCGGTGACGCCGGTAGATAACATGATGGAAAAAACAACTACACCCGCGACCGTCCAGACCGATGGATCCGGCGGATACCTGGACGGAAAGTAAGTCAGGACAACATACCAGCCAATGAGTAAGAGAATCGCAAGATAGCCAGCCGTACGATAGATAATCCGTTTTGCTTTTCTGCTTTTAAAAAAGGTGAGGATGCGGCGGGCCGGTTCCTCAATTTCCTCCATCGGCTTCTGCCTGCCGCCAAGCATTCCTCCTTTAAAGACATTGGGCGGACCGATAAGTACCATGGAAGTCCCTAGGACAATACCGATCATGAGGGAACTCAAGCCTGCTATGCCCTTTGCCGCGCCAGCCGCGAATACAGCGGTAAAAAAGAAGATAACTGGGAGAACGATCAGAATTTGCGCGACATTGATTAAGATGTTTCTGGGAGCATAGAATCGGTCCGCAAATGACTTCTTAGCCATTTAGAGATGTTCGTCAACGCCTGCGGTTAAAGATGTCGGGGTTTCTTAAGATAAAGTCAAAGATGGCGCCAAGGCCGGTTCTGCCAAATAGCTTTACAGTGTTAATCCGTCTCAGGTCCTGTAACCTTCGTGGTGCAAAGAGACGAGGTAAAGCGCCACGCATTGGAATGGCTCCAGCACCAAGTACACCTACGAGGAGACCAAAGACGCCTTGTTCGACAATGGCCAGTGGATTCATAGGTGTTCCATAACGAAGATTGCTGTACACTTGGACAGCTCCCTCGCTACCAGCACCTACGGCAAGACCAATGACTGCTGGATTGACTGTGAATAGTGCTGCTGCAACACCGGCAAGTGATCCCCCTAAACCACGGATTCCACCCAGGATCGCTCCTTCAGCAATGCATTCAACACCACCCGCCAAATAGCCTTCAAGAGCTCCAAAGAGAGCGCCCAAGATGGTCCCAATGGCAATGATTCCAATCGCAATCAGGGCAGGAACCGCCCATTGGCCGTCTGGATCAATGAAATTGGTAGGGTTGTTTCGTACAATCGCATAGGGATGAATGGATTGGGAATTGGAGGTGATCACAAGAATGGGATCTTGCTGTAAGAATCTACCTATCGTGGGATTATAGTACCTTGCTTCGTAGTGATAAAGACCTGATTCAGGGTCCAATGTTTGACCAGTGTAGGTGTAGGGATTCATGATCCCGGATGAGGGATCGATTTCGGCGCCAGCGGCATCAAAGATTTTCACATTGCCAAAGGAGTCATAGAGGTAAGATTGGACAAGCTCTCCATTGGAATCCGTGAGTTCAGTGATGCTTCCAAGGCCGTCTGTGAGGTAGAAGTAGCTGACGACTGAAGGCTGATAGCTGACAGCTATTAAAGGTTCATCAATGCCTGGGCCGTGGGTGTAACGGGTAAGGAGGGTGTTGGCGCGATCAAACTCAAACAGGATGTCTTCACCATCGTAGACATATCTTGTGACTTGATCCTTCACATTCTTCTCAATCCTTCTTCCGAGGCCGTCGTAGCGGTATTGACTGAAGGTGCCGTCTGGGAAGTCAATCTTGATCAGTTGATTCTCGGCATCGTATGAATAAGTGGTGGTTGTGTTGGTTGATTTATTCTTCTTTTGAGTGAGGTTGCCATTTCTGTCATAGGTGTAGGTGAAGGTGGTGTCCTCAATGAGTCTATGGGCAGGGTCAAAGACACTGTCCTGGCTATCCCCGTCCCTTTGAAGCCGATTGCCTGCTTCATCGTAAGAGAAGGTTTCGTTGGATTGGGCCGCTAATGGACGTGTAGCTTGAGTGAGGCGGTTGAGTGAGTCATATTGATAGGTAAGGTTCTCTTCAATCCCTTGAATAGAGCGGATCGTGGATAAAGAAGTCCTATTGCCTAGCCTGTCATAGCCATAGGTGAAGCTTGAGAGGATGTCTTCGCCCTTCTTGTGGGTGAGGCTCTTAAGCTGGCTTGCTGGGTCAAAAGTGTATTGGGTAACAATGCCATTGGCATGATGAAGGCTTGTTCTCCTGCTTAAGGAGTCATAAGTGAAGCTCGTCATGTTACCTAATGGATCGGCAAGGGTACTTAGACGGTTGAGTTCATCAAACGTGTAAGTGGTAGTGCCTGAGAGGGAATCTGTCATGGTGAGCCTGTTCCCATTTGGGTCATAGGTGTAGGTGATGGTCACGTCTGGCTGATTGGGAGAGCCAGAGGTAGATGAGGAAATGAGTCTGCTCTGGTAGTCATAGGTGAAGGTAAGAGTGCTGTCTGGGTCTATGACTTTGGTCAGGTTTCCTGCGGGATCATATTCATAGGTGGTGAGCTCGTTACCTGGAAGGGTCTTCTTGGTCAGTTGATTGAGTGAGTCATATTCAAAGGTAATGGTCTCGCCCTTTCGGTCTGTCGTGCTGGTTAGGTTTCCATTCCTGTCATAGGTAAAGGTTTCTGTGTTGCCTAAGGGGTCTATCGTCTTAATCAACCGGTCCTGGGAATCATATTCAAAGGGGGTAGTACTCCCACGGGCATCGGTGAGACGGGTGAGATTGCTGCTTTGATCATACTCATAACTTGTGACACTACCGATGGGATCGGTCACTTGAGTGAGGCGATTGAGTGCGTCATAGGCATATTGGGTGGTGCGGTTCTCAGCATCGGTGACGCTCGCTACATTGCCTGCTGGGTCATAGGTGAAGGCGGTGACAGAGCCATTGGGGTCAGTGGTGGAGGTGAGATTACAGCTGGCTTGGTCATAGGTGAAGCTTGTCGTGGATGCTTCTGGCTTACCCGATGCGCTGACAATACGGGTGACGAGGCCGCGGCAGTTTAGGTCACTGTAGAAAATACGGGTTCGTGTGTCTTTGGCATCAATGATCTCGATCACGTTTCCGTCCCGGTCATAGTGGAAGGTTGTCGTATTGCCGTTGGGGTCTGTGATCGTCTCCACCTGCCACCAAGGAACAAGGGTTAATTTTCTGATGCCGACATATGTAAAGCTGGTCGTCACCCCTGTCACGTCATCTTTGGAGCTCAGGAGGTTACCGAAATCGTCATAGGTCATGGTAGTGACGGCGCCATTTGAGTTCGTGATTTGAATCGGGCTTGAATCTTCGTCGCGGAGGATGCGCATCTCGCTGCGGCGAGGAGGAAGAGCCGACGTGACGGCCCCAAAGCGGTCGGTCTGAAACTGGGTTTCATTGCCATTACCGTCTTGAAAGTTGGCGTTCACTTCCTCTGGGCGAGTGATAGGAGCGGGACGATCTTTGGTACCCAGGCCGCTTGAGCGGTCAATGAGACTCATGGTTTGAGCTGGGTTCACTTCACGTGTACTTCCGTCTGGCAGATGCGCTCGAATGTTTCTTCCGGCAAAGTTGTAGTCATAGGTCGTCAGCTCACCCGTTTTTGAGGTTTCGCCTGTCAAGCGGTGGCGTCCGTCATAGGTAAACTCGCGGATGCTGCCATCAGGATCTGTGATCCGTGTCAGGCGGCCTGCTTCATCATGGTCAAAAGCGGTGACTCTACCGGCTGGATCAGTGATCCTGTCAAGAAAACCATCTTGCCCATATTCAAAGGTGGTGAGAAGGCCAAGTGGGTCTGTGATCAGGGTCAAGCGGCCTGATTCATCGTAGGCATAGGTTGTGGTATGACCATTCCGATCGACCACGGAGGTTTGAAGCCCACGTGCGTTAAAGTGAACTCGTGTACCATCTGCTAAGGTACGGGTGAAGGTGCCGTCGGGATTTTCAATCAAGCTCGAAAAATCTCCAGCTGGGCTTTCGAAACCAATGTTCTGGCTGGGCATGCCAAACAAAAATGTGGTTCGACCTGCGTCTCCGAAGGTTTTCGTCATCACAAGATCGGAAATATGGTCTCCATTAAAGTCAGCTGAAGTAAACTCGTCGAACTGATCCCCGCCTCCAGGAAATTTAAACGTCGCTCGGCGAGAAAAGCCTCCCGTCCCATCCCCATGGAAAAGCGTCATCTTGCCTGTGAGAAACTCTTCGACGGCGAGATCTACGATGTCGTCTCCATTAAAATCGCCGGAATGGATGGAGTCTGGAAAAAAAGCCAGCCCAAACGTACCGACCTCAGTAAAATCTCCCTCACCGTTTCCAATAAATATGGTGAAGTTTTCTGCGCCAAGGAATATCTCGCGACCCATAACTGCCATATCGCTCAATCCGTCGCCATTAAAGTCTCCGATCGTGTGCCTCACCGGGGCAGATGGAAATGGTCCATCTAACGTTCTCGATTCTGGAAAACTGCCGCTCCCATCGCCTAAAAGTGTGATGATCTGCCTCGGCCCCCACAGGCGCACAGAAAGATCGACATTTCCGTCTCCATTCACATCACCGGCTCTGAGTACATCTGACTCCTCCTGAAAACGGGGTGAACGGACAGGGAAACTTAACCTCGGCAACGGAGAAAATGATGCGTTTGGCGAACCTTGATATATCACAAGGTTTTCATCCGGCCGGTCAAACAGTACGGCCACGTCAAGAATACCGTCATTCGTGAAGTCCCCCGTCGTGAAGCCAACGAGCGGGCCTTCGAGCGGGATATCCGCATAGGGGGAAAGATCGCCCCTTGGACCAACGAGTAAGATCGCAATTTTCTGGGTGAAGTCAAAACCTGGGATAGCAGGGTTTCTCTGCATGACTACTGCAGCGAAATCTGGAATCGAATCACCATTAAAGTCATCGGAGGTGACGATCCCAAGACCTACAATCACTTGATTTTCATCTGCAAGGACGCGTGCGCTTCTTATATCCGGTGTTAAAAAATTGCCAGTGCCATCACCGAAAAGGATAAATCCGGCATCGCGAGAGTCAGTGACAACTAAATCGTAACCGTTCAGCCACCCACGTATCGTCATTCTGAGGCCGAAGGCCGAAGAATCTCGAAAAACGAGATCCTTCGCGGAGTTTACTCTGAGTGCTACTCCGCTCAGGATGACGGGGCTGAACGGTTACACTAAATCTTCTGCGCCATCCCCGTCAAAATCTCCTGCTGCTACGGTTAGGGCATCCGGAATGGTGAAACGAGTGGGGTGATTAAAAGCTCCGGTTCCGTCACCTTGATAGACGATGACGTTGTCACGATCGCGGTCTATCGTGACGACAAGATCGAGAATGCTGTCACGATCAAAATCTGCTGAGGCGATGGAGGTAGGAGGAGCATCCAATGCAAGGTTCATCGGATCGGAAAAGCGTGTGTTGCCTCCACCCAACCGGACTGAAATATTATTGTCCCGGCTGTTGGCCATGGCAAGGTCAGTAATCCGGTCACGATTGAAGTCTCCCTGAATGGTCGATAGAGGACCCTGGCCCGTTTCAAACCTCGGAACCGTAAAGCCGCCGCTACCGTTGCCAAAGATCTTCAAAAGGTAAGGACCGCCGGCGACCGTCAAGAGAAGGTCGGGAATGCCGTCGGCATTGCTATCGCTTGCCGTTATGCCTGTGATGGAAAAGGATGGGTCGGTTGGAATCTCCACGGGTACAGGGCGTGAAAACCCTCCCTTTCCGTCGGCAAGCAAGATGATCAGATTCGTTTTTGGAGGCTGGGAGCCAATGAGCACAAGATCAAGTAATCCGTCCTTGTTTAAGTCAGCTGATGTTTCACCCGTAAGGACGTCGCCGAACTGAAACTGATTGGCACGAGAAAACATTCCACTACCGTCATTCGCAAAAATGGAAACCGTATTTCTTGTGAACTGGCTATAGCTTAAAGTGACCAGATCTGGAATGCCGTCTCCGGTGAAATCACCTGCTCCGAGGATTTCGTGGCCGTCTCCAATGTTAGTGATACTTGGGGATGAAAAACCACCTTGGCCGTCACCGAACAAAAGTTCCACCGGACGAGAGCCATCGGTTGCGGCAAGATCGAGAAACGTGTCGCCATTGAAATCGGCGCTGTTCATCCACTCGGGCCGGAAAGAAAGTGGAATGTCCTGCTGCGTCAAGAAATTGCCTGCCCCGTCGCCAAGCAGGAGACGAACCGTTCCGTCCGCCTTTCCTACGGCAAGGTCAAGGATTTGGTCGCCATTAAAATCACCTGCGGTAATCGCGTTTTGGGAAAACCCAACATCAATTTCAATCGGAGCGCCAAAGTTACCATTTTCGTCTGCGATAAAGACGGCAATCTTCGAAAACGGCCGTGCTGCTGCGAAGTCGAGAATCCCGTCCCCATTGAAATCACCGGAAGCGGTTGATTGAATTTGTAGATCGCCAGCGCTAAATTCGGTTGGGAAAAAGTTGCCCGCCCCGTCCCCGTAGAGAATCGTTGCTGCGTCGTTTGAATCTGTTGCCACAAGGTCAAGAAAACCGTCCTGGTTGAAATCCCCTGACGCAACGGACGTTTGCCATAATCGCATACCGATACGTCCTATTTCGGAAAAGTTGCCAGCTCCATCTCCCAAGTAAATGAAGAGCTCAGTGGCAACGGTCACCGCAAGGTCCAGGGTATCGTCTCCATTGAAATCTCCGGAAGCAAGAAACGAAGGTTGGTTTGCATAGGAGAGACCGGCCGGATGAACTTGAGTAAAATCACCTCCTCCTTTCCCGAGCGAAATGATGACGTTGTTACCACTCAACGTGATCGCCGCAAAGTCAAGAAGGCCGTCGCGGTTAAAGTCCCCTGCAATCGGCGCACGAGGGCTTGAACCCTCAAGACCAACGATCGGAACTGTAAAAGACTCAACGCCGCGCGCGGCTTTGGTAAATACAAGGGTTGAACCATCGCCTTGGGCAATCACCGCGTGCCTCGCGTCTTCGATTGTGAGTTGATCCAAGCCCTCTAAGGCCCAACCTACGCCAAAAGGGTTTGCTTGGTCATTGCGAACCAAGACAGTGCCGGCAAGCGAGCTTGATAAGCGTGACACGGCATAATTGCTTGTCTGACTTATGAGATAAGGATAGAGGCCTGTCTCGAGTCCGCTCGCGTCGAATTGCACCCCTTGGCGAATGACCGTGTCGGAACGAATCGAAGACGTATCGGTAAACACTTCAAGCCCCTGATCGACGCCGCCTACACTCAATTGGGAGGAAACCGTTTGTGGAATTGATGCTCTTGTCCGGACGGTTGTATCGACGGTGATAATCGGCTGCGGATCCGCACGAAAGCTGCTGTAGACAAATCTCGGTGCTCTCGACTCCCCTAAGGAACGATAGCTTACCAAGGTATGGTCGACCGTCAGGCTTCCCGTGGCGAGCGAGGTCTGGGAACCGGTGGAACACTTTTGGCATTTGGACTCGTCTTGGTTCTCGGAATTGCTCGCATTCGGATCAACGAACGGAATAGGGGGAAGCGGAGGAACTGCAAAATGCCAGTCTGCGGCACGGATGCCCCCTGAGATGGTTTCGATCTGAGAGCCGTCTTCTGTGACACGGCCTTTGCCCACGACGACAAAGATTCCTTGTTCCGGATCGAGGGACCAGATATTGACTTCGGCCCCGGAAGCAAGATTGTCAATATTTGGAAAGGTGATTGGGACTGGAGTTGCGAATGAAACTCCCACAGGCTGGATCGTGATTAATAGTCCTGGATCAAGCCAGTCTGGAAGGGCGGCTGGAGCCAGGCCCTCTGGAACTAATGAAATGGAAAGTTCCGCTGTGAAGTCACTGCCGTCTGGGTTTTTTGCCGTATGAGGGGGAACTTCCATGGTCACTTCGAGCGTGGGATTGACCACCATCGTCATCGTCTCTGGATCCACTGGGGTCATGGTTTCCATGGCATTCCTTGGGAGAAAGAAGGGGCGGTCGACCGTGTTTTGAGCACCTTGGATGAGGGCGAGCTCTTCTCTAAAGCCGGCGTACGTCGAGCCATCTGGAGCTTCACTTGCTGTAGAGGTATCAATGTCAAAGATTTGGCTTCCTGACGGAAGATCTAAGAGCGTGAATCTACCGTCTAAATCTGTGGTCACTGACTTCCCTGTCCCAAGTAAAGAAATGGTGGCGCCTACCACCGGGGTGACAATCCCCTGGATATAGTCATTCGTATCAAGGACCCTGCCTGTAAGTGATGTGTCGCCGTCGGGCAACGGGGCTTTAACTGTGATGTCAACGGTTTCAGAATCTGTAAGGACACCATCTGTTGCAGTAAATGTAATGGAATAGGTCCCCACTTGATCCGCTTGAGGAGAGAAGCGAAAGGCGCCTGTTTGCACATTGAAGGCGGCATTCGCGGGAAGTGGGAGAGGAAACGCCCTGAAAGTAACTTGATCCTCATCTGGGTCGGTGGCTGTGAGGTTTAAAGTGAGAGTGCTTCCTAAGCTTATTTCTTGCTTGCCAATGGGTGAAAGACTCGGAGGTTGGGGTTTGACCACAAGCTCAATCGTCTGCCAGGAAGAGGCGTTTTCCCGTGTGTCGAGGGCAGAATAATAGACGGGGATGGGGTGATGAGGTGTGAGCTGGTTTGGCGCAACCGGGAAAGACCAGTTTCCGGTGTTGGGATCCAAATCAGCAAGCTGCTGAGTCCGACCCAGGACTCTGCGGTCGAGATTGGGTTGAAAGGTGCGGCTTACGGGATCAAAGAATTTGACATAGACACGGCTCACTTCGGTGCCATCGCTTACTGTGCCACTTAAGAGGAAACCGTTCGGCGAAACGATTTCTCCCCGAGAGTGGGATGAAACGAGAATGTCAGGAGGTGTGGTATCCGGTGTGCCGCTTGTCTTGAGTGGGAGGTAGGTTCCTTGCTTATTTCCTGCTGCGTCATAAGCATAGATGGAAAGGCCAAAGGCTTGGCCTTCGATGAAGGCTTCTTTTGGAATGTCATATTGCCAGGTCTGGGTTTGGGGATCGTAGGAGGCAGCCCCTTTGTAGAGGGTGTAACCGATCTTGGGATAATAAAGGCTCACGAGCACTCGACTGAAGTGTTCATCGGCTGCAGTGCCTTCAAGGTGAACGCCTGTCTGGGAGATGGTGTCTTCTGCTGTGAGCGGTGTTGAGAGAGAAAAGGTGGGCTTGGTTTGTTCCAGAGTGAGATTAAGTTCAACCGGCAGGCTTTCCTTTCCTGAGTCGTCTTTTGCTGTAATGGAAAGGGTTTCTGTGTCACCGTGATCGATTAAATCAGGAAGCTCGATGAAATAGCTCCACGCTGTCTCGTCTGGGGTTACAGGATCTGGGGATGAGCCGAGTATGGGTCCTAGAGCTGGCGCCCACTCTTCTGCCCTTCTTCCATTGATTAAGATCATGGTGCCAGAGGGCTTTGTCCCTCTGAGTGTCAGAAGGTTTCTATGGATAAAGGGTGATATGGGATCTACCGTTGGCGCTTCAACCGCTTCTTCGGCAGCGATGGGTGTAGGAGGTTCTTCTTCACCCCTGTCTGGTTCTGAAAGGGGTGAATGTTGCTTAAGGAAATCAACGTCAGATGGAGGTGGAGGAGCATCGGTTGATTGACTGGGGCGAGAATCAATTTCCACGGTGGGTTGATACGTAGAACCGAAATCAATCGGGGCGATACCATCCGCCCAGGCGATCTGGAAGAAGGAGAAGATAAATGCCGTGAATAAAGCGGTGATTCTTTCAAGTTGACGTTTCATAACTCACGCGAACCACATTGACGCGTGGAGCCGAATGGTATCACCATGCAAACCCTGAAAGCAACCGGAAAATCACAAAAAATCAAGAAAACGATGAAAATCCATCCACAACAGACAAATCCAGCCAGGATAGAAAAAGGAGGGGGTTTTTTGCTAAACTGAGTCAGGCGGACGCTGCGGGGAACCCAGTCCTTACCTGTTCGGGTTAGGTGCTGGTGGGCGAGGACATGATCCCGAGTTCCATGCTATCGAGGAAGGCGATCTCATCGACTAATTCGTCGTCACCGATGTATCGAGTGATCTCATCTGCCACATCGACGTCAAAAGCTTCCAGAACTTCCATGTGCTCTTCAATCGAAAGTGCCTCAGCTCCTGTGGGACGTGGTACCGGTACCCGTTCGGGCCGGCCAAGAAAGAGGTACACCAATCCAACACAGATCAAGCCGAGTACGAAAACGGTCACCGTTTGAGGGAACCCGATGCTGGGCACACCCTGCTTGATCTTCCTGTGAACCCCGGAAAGAAAATTTGACATGTCGGCTTCGCGGGGCCGCTTGAGCTTCGCGCTTCGCAAAATCAATTCCAAGTTCGAATCCTGTTTTTCTTCACCCATGAGGGACACCTGCCTTTGTCACGATCGATTTCATTTTGCCAAGTCCATGAGCGAGATGCGCTTTCACCGTTCCAAGCGCAACGTTTAAGGTTTCGGCCACCTCACTAAAGGTAAGACACTCAAAATAATGTAAGATGAGTACGTCGCGCTCACGCGGCGGCAACGTGCCGATCGCGCGCCCGATGGATTCTTTCAATTCTTCCGAGGAAAGAACCTCCTGCGCCAGGGGTTCGGAAGAAGGAACGAATTCCAAGACGGATTCAATCGTGCCGCTGCCTTCACGTCGCGCTTTCGAAACGAAGAAAAATCTCCTCACCCGTTCTTTCCGGCGGACACTTCTTGCCTCATTTAAAACAATGCGGATCAGCCACGTTTTAAACTTTGCCTCACTCCGAAAACCCTTGAGCCCGAAGTAAGCTTTCGCGAACGCATTCTGCGCCGCATCTTTCGCGAGGTGAAACTCGCCCACGACGCTTTGTGCAATTGCAACCGCTTGCCCTTGGTAACGCAAAACGAGCGCGTCAAAGGCGGCTTGATTTCCTTCGCGCGCTCGCTCGACGAGCAGCTCATCTGGTATGGTTTGTTCCCCCATCCTCGTGGCCACTCTACGTACGACCCCTCCCGGCGCCGCCGCGGTTTCCACGAGGACGACCGCCGGCCGCGTGCCTATTTTGCCTAGGGCGCACGTCGCCCGATCGATTCCCGTGATCCCGCCTCGCCCAGTCCTTGACGTGCGGACTCCTCGAGTGATCTGGCCGTTTCACGTCACGGTGATTGATGTGCGGACGGCTGTCACCGCCGCCGCGGACATCGTGCCTTCGCTCGATCTTTTCGCCGCGGCCGATGTCTCCCTCACGGCGTTCGTGGAGTCGTTCTCGCCCCTTTAAGGACGCCTCTTTCAACCGCTCGCGCACTTTCGGATGATTCTGCATCATCCTCTCAAAACGCTCAGGATTTTCTTCCTTGAGGGCTCTGAGCCCCCGAATCCGCTCTTCCCGTGATCCACCGCTCGTCGGTCCTTCTTTATCCGAGTAAGCCTGTTTTAACCGTTCACGAAGGTGCGGATGGTTTTCAAGAAAACTCCTGAAACGTTCCGGATGCTTCTCCTCCAACTCATTCAATTTTCGGACGTGTTTCCTTACGAATTCCTCGTACCGTTCAGGATTGTGTTCCTTGAGACCTTGGGCACGCTTTTCAATCTGCGCCCGGCGCCTTTCCATCAGTTCTCCAAACGCTTGAGGATCCTTCTCACGAAGCGCTTCGAGCCGTCCGCGAAGCTCGCGCCGATGCTTCTCGGCAATCTCGCTAAATTTTTCAGGATCCTCTTCTCGAAGCCGTTTGAGCCTTTCTTTGATCTGACCTTTGTGCTGCTCAATCGCGTCCCGAAAGGCCTGCGGATTCTCTTCGCGCAGCGCTCTTAACTGTGCGATCCGGCCTCTGGCCCCCTCCCCAAGCGGAGCCTGCTCCACCGCCCACGCCCGTGAGGTAGACACGAGTACTAAACCGACCAAAACCACAAACATCTTCAGATTTGTCTTCATGGTTTCCTCCTTTAGCCCGACTCAAATCTACCTCCTTAGACGCATCGGCACGGCAAGCTGTTTAGTCCGGTTTTCTCATCAATTTGGCGGATTGATAAGAAAACCGCTTTGGACGCACGAAGTTGCGTCCACAT
>Ga0156289_1098_pt1 | contig 14290 bp, 14 predicted proteins | sample RifCSPlowO2_12_FD_116157 | JGI IMG/M metagenome (GOLD analysis project Ga0156289, IMG submission 116157) | Omnitrophica bacterium RIFCSPLOWO2_12_FULL_50_11
CTTGAAGACCGTTTTTCTTAATGTACTGCCACAGCTTCTTAGTGACTTGAGTTCTTGGAAGCGGCTGCGCTCCCACTACCTGTGCGAGCTCGTTACTCGGTGTCAACGCCCTCATAAATTTCTCATTCGGCTTTCTTGCCATATCTCCTCCTTAAAGCATCATCTTCGTGGTTGTCAATGTCAAACGAAATACCGGATTTGCGCAGGAACAAAAATAAAGCCTTCCCTTCTTGCCCCGCGTAACAGGGCGTATTGTACCAAAACCTCCCGCATCAAACAATGAAAAGCACATCATGAAAAGCACATCATGAAAAGCACATCATGCGTGCATGTCACGCCATGCAGTAGTCATTGCGAGGGATCTGCCTGGAACGCATCCTCGCAATGGTATTATGAAAAAAACGGCCTACGAGTCGGGAGAATTCAGTTATGCGATCGAATCGCAATGAATTTTTTGGATCTCGAAGATCAAAGGGGTATGATGTTAAAAACCAACCGATCATCCACCCTTTAACCCAACAGGAGGCCGTATGGATACAAAATATATGGGAATTGATGTTCATTCGTCAACCTGTTCCTTCTGCGTTCTCGATTCACAAGGCATTGAGCTGGATCACCGCACGATCGTCACAAACGGCCGCCTGATGATCCAGTATCTACAATCCTTTGGAGAAAACGTCATGGTTGCCTTTGAAGAATGTGATTTAAGCTCCTGGCTCTTTGACATCCTTCGAAACCATGTGCGCAGCCTGATCGTCTGTAATCCAGTGGCAAATGCCCAGTATAAGCGGGCCAAGACCGATAAACTCGATGCACGAAACCTAGCCCATCTGTTACGGGGCAACTTTCTTCACCCCGTCTTTCATGATGGTTCCGGTCGAGAGAAATTGCGCATGCTTGTTTCCGGATACGACGATACGGTTCAGGAATCTACCCGATTGCAAAATCGCATCGAGGCGATTCGCCGCCGCAGCCGTTCGCCCGAAGTAACAACTCATGCCGCGTTCGTTTTAAAACAGTTCACCGAGCGCTTGAGACAGCTTGAACGCATGAAAGATGAATACCAGAGGGAGCTGGAAACCCAGGTAAAACGCTTTAAAGAAACAAAATACCTGATTTCGCTTCCCGGCATCGCATACATTCAAGCTGCCCGGATCATTGCTCACGTCATTGATCCGAACCGGTTTAAGAATAAATACAAGTTCTTTGCCTACTGTGGGCTTGTGCGGCACAGACGCCAGAGCGGAGGCCGTGACTACGGGACTACCCGCATTTTCGGCAACCGATCGCTCAAATGTGTTTTTAAGATGGCTGCCCATTCAGCGCTTAGAGGAAGCGGCTCAATGCGTCAATACTATGACGCCCTTCGTCAGAAGGGCCTCAATGACAACGCAGCTCGAAATGCCGTTGCCCGTAAGCTTGCGGCAGTCGCCTTGTCCCTCTGGAGGAAGAAACAGCTTTTCAATGAACACATGATCTTAAACGGTCTCCCGGTGAAGGGATAAGAGCCGCGGTGGTCGCTAACAACCGCAAATCCTTTTTACCGGAGAGGGATGATGTCCAAACGTCATTGACCCTCGAGGTCCAACGCAATGGTTGACACTCTCTCGTTTAAATCCAATAGTACGCTGCTCGCTGTTCAAGAGCACCGATAGATGACTGAGAACGAGACCGTTCAAGAACACATTTAATGTCGTACTTATGGAAAAGGTATGGCGGTTGTATTGGTTCACCGGCTGTCCCCAAGTCCGGATGGCCTCCTGTCAGACAAAACATGAACTGTTTTGTCCCGTGAAGGGTGTTTTTTCTTGACAGGTTTTTTTCATAGATGACGGTGAGACTACTGCATGACGTGACATGCGCCCCGCGTCAACTTCGACGATACCGTCCATGAGGGACGCGCGTTAGTCCTCCAAGTTTGGCTCTTCAAATGGAAGATCCACAACGTTCGGGTGATGATCCGAAATGGCTTGCTGGAGGAGCGTGTTCATTTCCTCGAGCGTTTCACCAAAGTGAGGGGCAAACCGATAGGGTCCGGACCGATCGCTTGGGTCTTTCAAAAACGATTTGACAAAGATCCAGTCCAAGCGGTATTTACCAATGACTTCCGCAATCGTCCGCTTGAGCTGAAATGTCGTTTTGTAACCAATCCGATCCCGTTGGTTCGAATTCGAAAGTAGTCCCGCTTCCCTCTCCACCGATCGCGTTCGATCGCCTCTGAAGTCGAACCCATAACCGTCTGCAAAGCGAAATGCTTCGATCATCTTAAAAAGCCCCGCCGTCTTATTGGGCGCAATGACAGGGATGTGACGAGCGGTGGGATTCTGAAAATTTTTAGTGACGTTTGAGAGGCCGCGCGTGACATTGACGAGGAGCGATTGAGGCGCGAATTCCCGAACGCCGATCGTGAGCCAAGTCGTTGGATTGGTGACCGTGCGCGTGGCTTCACGAACGGCCGAAGTGGGGCTTAAGTCCCCGGGAGCGGAATTAAAATCCCCTGCCATCACGACAGGATGCCGAATGTTTTTAAGGTACTCCAAGATCTCCTGCATCTGTGCCTCGCGCGCCTTTGGAAGACACTTAATTTCCAAATGAATGTTAATCACAGTGAGCGTCTCTTCCGGTAGACCCGGCACGTGGAGGTCGACGCGCATAAAAATTCGGCCTCCAACTTTCATCTCACGATGCATGGCCGATTTAAAAATCGTTTCCGCGCCAAACCGCCTGGATGTTTCAAAGAAAGTGATGCGTTCCTTTTCCCCCCAATACCAATCGTAGCCCTGATTACGGAGGATAAAGACCTCGGCCGACTTAATCGGGTAACGACTCAGGACCGCAGAGCCAAAAAGACCCTTGTACCGTTTCGGATCCACGCGGTAGTACGCCATCGCTTCCTCGTCCGCCGTTTGTTCGTCCAACTTAATTTCCTCAATTCCTAAGTAGGCAGGATCGATTTCCAGGTATTCCACTCCATAGGCATAGTTTAAGTCGAGCGCCTGCGCTAACTCGCGTGCTGCATCGACATATCCGGAACGTTTAACACCAACGTCCATTTCCTGAAGCACGATGACATCCGATTGGGCAAGCAGCGTTTGTTGCCGGAGCGCATCCCCGTACTTTTTTGAAGACGGCGACGCTTGACCGGGATCTACAAGGCCGCGGTAGCCGTCCGCATCCGTAAACGCTACGATCGCACCCTTGATCTCCATTGACTTCTCAATATTCCAGGTCGCAACCCGCATCAATCGTCCTAAGCGAGGATCTTTCTTGACCTGTGGCCGCACTCCGCGGTGGTACGCTTCATTACTCATAATGGGGGTGCTCAAAAGTTTGAGGAGCTTTTCATACAGAGGGCCTACAGGATCTGGATTTTTCGAAACTTGGACCAATTCGTCAAAGGTAAGAAACTCAGGGGCAGAGAAGCGAACAAACGCCCCAGAAGCCAGGTCCGCATCAAAACCGCCATGAACCGGACTAAGGGACAAGATCAGAAAACTCAAGAAAAGCCAATGTTTCCCTTGCATGATAGAGAAGATCATTCCCACCACTTTTGCCAGCGGTAACGTTGAAAAATCAAACGCCGCGTGGTAAGCGGCGCTTGAACTCCTCCCACGGAAAATAATTACCAGGACATTCCGTATTCTTTCCCCGTACATCCCGATGGCCGATCACGTTCGATAACGGAATCCCGTAGTGGTTCCGTAATGCGTTGACCAGAAAGACAAGCGATTCGAGCTGGGCCTCTGGAAGGGGGTTTGCCGAAAAGTTCCCAACCAAAGCGATGCCGATTCCGCGTTCATTCATGCCCGCTGCATTGGCGTGCGCCCCGTTCTCCTGCCTGATCCAACGAGGGCCCACTTCGATTTGTCCCATGTTTTTTCCCAAGGTTCCGTTGTCGATCAGGAAATGATAACCCATGCCATCCACAAATCCCCGGCGCTGATGCGATCGATCGATCGCGAGCGCCTTTCCCTGCTCGGTTGCGGTATGATGAATCACGATGTAGAACCAAGCACGTGTGCCATAAAGGGGAATGATCGGGCGCAGTGGCTGGGCAGCGGGTATTAATAGTTTCCGGCCAACGGCAAGCGATGATGGATCCTTTAATCCGTTCGCTTCCATAATAGCTTTTTGGTCCACCTCATACATCTGGCTAATACGCCACAAGGTTTCCAGAGGTCCTACTTCGTGGTAAAGATCACGGGGCGCAATCGTTTCGAAAGTCTGAATCGGATTGCCTGGAACCGCCTGCGTCGCGAGCGGGGGCTGGACCGGGCCAGTCGAATGACAACCCGCTAACGCAAAAACAAGGAGTGGCATGAAAAGAATTTGAATGATCATGATTCGTGTCACGTGCTCAAATCAAATTGATCCGACCAAAATGGAGGGGACTTAAGAGGCTTGCTTCAATGTTTTCGGTATTTGGTCAATCTTCGCTGCCAAGATGAAGTCGTTCTCAGAAAGTCCGCCGATCGCGTGTGTTGCAAGTTCAATCCTCAGCTTCCGGTAGCCGGTTAAATGCAAATCAGGATGATGATCTTCCGCCTCCGCCACCGGCGCGATGCGACTGATGAAACCGCAGGCTGCGATAAAATCTCGCATGACATACTCACGCGAAATGCTTTTCCCATCCGTCGACAAACTCCAGCCACGCAATTGACGCACGTATTCGGCTGCCTGCTCGGTAGAAAAAGGGCGGATGCCCCCTTCACACGGTTTACATTTTTTGGCCGTTAATTCCCCCATGCTTGGCACTGTCATCTGACACCTCCGCCCGACGAAGCGTTACGACTCCGGCGGCCGCCTCTTCTTGCCAGCACCCTTCTTTGTCTCAGCACCAAAGCACCGATGATCGAGACCACGATGACCAAAACCGCAATGATCAGACCAATGTTTGAACTCCTTGACGTGACTCGGAGCTGATAGACGCTGAAGTCGTCTTCAAAATCAACTCCATTGAAGTCCCATAGGGCTGTCTGCCGACGCACACGAGTCGCGTTGGTGTCCACGATCACGCCAGGCAGCGTTACTTCCGAATGAAACCGGAACGCAGGAAGTATTTCTTCAACTAATCGACGTTTGGCTAGCTCTTCAAGTTCTGCTGCCGAAAGATCGATCGGTTCGCTCGTGCCAGAAGGAGTCCCGGCTTGTGCACCTGACAACGCATGCGTGAGTAACTTAGAGGATTCCGACCGTTTCCGATGAATCTCTTTTTTTAGATCGTGGATGAGAATTGGAATGAGCCGGCGAACTTGAAAGCGCTCGCGGTATTCGTAGGTGGTACGCCAAAAGCTGCGCTCTCGAACAAGATCCACTTGGTTCGCAGCGCCAACCTCATTCTCAAGCGGTTCCGGAAGGCCTAAGTCGTGAACAAGTTCTTCACGCGTTTCCGGCGTGAGGTTCGCGATCAGACGAGATACATCGTATTGAAAGTCACTTGTGAAATCGTCCGCATGTGCGAAATGTCCTTTTCCATGAATGTGGTATTGAACATCCTCAAGGATCGGCTGCTCACCTTTCGTCTCAAAAGTTTTGACGGTCCATTCCGGCCCTGAGGGAGGTAAAAATCGATCTGCGCTGCGGCCCTCAATCTGCACCTTTCGGTCCATTGAACCGTCGCGGCGGATCACCGTTTCAAAATTAAAATTCGTTTCAAAGCAGCCAGAAAGAAGCAGTCCCAATAATAAAGCAAAAAGATAATGTCTCACAATCTCTCCGCGTCACTGCCAGCAACGTGTTAAGGTATCATCCGGTACCTGAACACCGCATTACCGATGATTTTTCCCGCGGTAATATTTTCGGGCAGCTTGAATGGACACACCCTTCTTGCGATGAGTCGACTTCTGAAAACCTGTACCCATCGCTGACTTCTTACGATGGTCGTCCTGCCGTTTCACGTCCACACCTCCGATGTACCGTCATTTGCGATCTTTCATATCCACGTAGTCAGCTTTCCGGTTGCCGATATAGATCTGACGTGGGCGGCCGATGCGCGGCGGCTTCGTCTCTCTCATTTCCTTCCAATGGGCAATCCAGCCGGGCAAACGACCGATGGCAAACATGACCGTAAACATATTCGTCGGGATCCCGATCAGCTTGTAAATGATGCCGCTGTAAAAATCTACGTTCGGATAAAGTTTCCGACTGATGAAAAACTCGTGCTTCAGAGCCGCGGCTTCCAGTTTGAGCGCAATTTCAAGTAACGGGTCATGAACACCAAACTTTTCGACGAGGCGGTGGCATGCTTCTTTGATCACTTTGGCGCGCGGATCATAGGTTTTGTAGACGCGATGTCCAAATCCGGAAAGTCGTACCGGGCTCTTCGGATCCGTCGCCACGCGAATGTGCTCCTGAACGCCCTTGCCCGATTTGTGAATCCGCTCCAGCATTTCCATAACTTCCTGATTGGCACCTCCGTGCCACGGACCCCACAGGGCACAAATCCCGGCGGCCACAGATGCAAATAAATTCGTCCGGCTGCTTCCTACCAGCCGCACGGTCGCAGTACTGCAATTCTGTTCATGGTCGGCATGCAAGATCAACAGGAGATTTAACGCCCGAACGACGTCTTCATCTACTGGATAATCCTTCTTCGGTTTCGAAAACATCATGTGCAAGAAATTCGCACAATAGGATAAGTGGTCATCGGGCGGGATAAATGGTTCTCCAATCGACTTCTTGTAAATATACGCCGCAATCGTACGGACCTTAGACAGCAGCTGACTCGCGTTTTCGTTAATTTGCGCTTCGTCTTGCCTGGGATCTAACGAAGCGGGATGAAATCCAGACAAAATGGACACCATGGCCGAGAGGATCGCCATGGGATGGGTCTCGTCTGGAATACCATCGAAGATGTGCTTTACATCCTCATGGAGCGGCGCGTGTTTCGTGAGCGCACGAGAAAATTCGTCGCGCTCGGCTTGGGTTGGAAGTTTTCCGTGAATCAGAAGATACGACGTTTCGACAAAAGTGGAATGAACAGCCAGTTCCTCGATCGGAATGCCGCGGTAGCGGAGAATCCCTTTTTCACCATCAATAAAGGTGACGCCGCTGAGGCAACTTCCCGTATTTGCGTACCCGTGATCGAGCGTAATGTAAGACGTCTTTGCTCTGAGTTCACTAATGTCGATGGCCTTCTCACCCTCTACGCCATCGAGGATGGGTAATTCGACCACAGTTCCGTTGAGATCGAGCTTCGCTCTCTCTTGAGCCACTAGAAATACCTTTCGTTAATGGCGAGAGTATACCACAGACATCGTTTACGACTCAATCCCTAAACTGGGTGTTCTGGGTGTTCTCAAGGGCACATCAACTTTCATCCGGCGTGTTAGGAAAAGTTACGGAGATTTATATCAGGATAGAATTTTTGGAATGCCAAAGCTGTAGGCAGAGCTGTCCGCCTCGCTCTTGTGTAGCCTACACCTAGAACACGAATCGGCTTACCACGATCGAACGTCCGTTCTTCAGGTCTTGCTTATTTTGAGCGGATCGATTTTAAGGTGACTGTATCCCAGACTGTGTTTACAATTTTCTTAGCAACATCCATCACCGGACCTGTAATGTGCTTCCGATGCTTCAAGATTGGATCCGTTGCCTTTAAGGTCTCGTCCACCGCCTTATTGGCGAGGTCCAAAATCTGCGCAGTTTCCTGCACAGGGTGGATGTCAGACTTGGTTCTATTCTCGACGAACTTATCCACCGTAGTTGAAACGCTCCAACCCGACGCAGCTCCAATCACCATTAAAACCGCGACAAAAATCGCGATCTTTTTCACAATGCACCTCCATAAACCGTAATTTCACATCCGCAGGATTTAAAGATGATGTAGGGGCGTATTGCAATACGCCCCTACATCATCGAAACCGCCACCTAATCCCCCACCACTTTAAGGAATGTCGCCTGGGACGAACCTTAAAGTGGTGGGGGACTAACCCTGCGTCCGATAAAGTATGCCCTACAAACAGCGTCATTTCAATTCTTTGAGCATCAGATATTGCTATAACGCGCTCTGCCCAAACAAGATACAACCCTTAAGAAATGTTGTTGGTGGCAGTCAAAGTGCATATGCTCATGATAGACAGCAACGCAACATACCGAGACCAGGATTTAAACCGGAGAATGGCAACGCAGCTACGGTCATGCATCCAATGGCACTTCCTTAAGCGGCAAGGGCCATAAGATTTCTCCATTCTGATCGAGAGATCTTTAATCTTGGGTAGTTCTTAGCTTCCCGTTTCGTAACCGTTCAGCCTCGTCATCCTGAGCGGAGGGGTGCTCAGGGTAATCTGCGCGCCCGCCAGAAAACGTGTCGGGTCCGCCGCTCTGTTTGGTGGAAAGGATCTCGCTTTTTGAGATTCTTCCGCCACAAACCATGGCGGACAAGTCGGCCTCAGAATGACGTTGCAGGGGTAACTGAACGCGTACAAAAAAAGAAACTTCACCTTTCAGAAATTTGAAACTTTTTCCTCCGGACTTTGCATCAATGGCGAGTTGATCAAACCATTCGAGGATACGTTGACGCTCTTTCTTCGACGCCTTTGAAAGAACTTTGTGAAATTCTTTCTCGGCTCTTTCGCTCGGAAAGCCGACCTGATATTTGGCCTCCGACATAGACTACGACAACTCATTTTTGAGACGGCTTACAGGAAACCATCCGCCTGCCGCATATTCCTTGCGCCCCTGAGCGACTTCCTGAATCAGGGTCTTGTCCCTGAGTTCTTCGAGGATTTCCAGAAGTTCAAGAAGCACCTCGTAGGAAATCATGGCCTTCACAGGTTTGCCGTGATCCGTCACAAGATCGCAGTCGGATGTCACGTCCGGCATGATTCGCACTGGTGCAGGAAGGGCCTGTAAACCGTCGTTAAAGTGTCGTTGAATGAAATGCCATGACAGCAATTCGCGGTGAATCTCCAATGGCTTCGATGGGTCCATCTTCACTACGCGTCCTTGCGCACGGCAAGGCCCTGATCGAGGAGGCGCTGGTTGAGCCAGACGCCTTCGGAAGCGATTTCCTCAAAGCCGGCCGCTCCGCCCTCTTTGAAAAAAAGATCGGCCACAAAGCGGCCGTGAAGGTCGGTCTTGGTGGACTTGATCACGATGCGCGCGCCTCTTGGCAGCAGCACTTCCACGTAACGCTTGGCTTCCCTGCCCTCGGCCGTAGAAAGTTCCGGGCAGTCGATCCCGCGCAGGCGCAGCCGCCAATGCACGACATTGCCGAAGCCCGCGCCGATCACAACCAAAAGCGTGTCTCCATCTACGATCCGATCCACAAGCGCGGGATAAGTGTAGGCGGGTTTCGCCGTGACCGTGACGGCTCTGAGCGCGAATTTTGAAACCCGGCGCCGGAGGTAAAACCCGCAGTCGATCCACTCCCCTTTCCCCTTTCCCTCCCCAAACGCATCCGCTTCAGGGACGATGTCCGCTCTTTTGTACGTGTAGAGCCTCATATCCTGAGGGCGTTTGAGCGGAGGGAGATCCGGCGGGGCTGTTTTCTTGGACGCGATTTTGCGGCCTCTTGCCTTGCGGACAAGCGCCCGGATCTGGCGGCTGGTGAGACCTTGGCGTACGGCCTTCTCTTGGATGGCAAGCTTTTTTTTCTTATCTTTAATGGAGAGGAGTTCCACCTTCTGGCTCCAGACCAATTTCGACGACGTCGGCGATTTTGGAGATGCCAGATAATAGCCGCGCATGCGCTCCAGATTCCGCTCCGAGAAACCGGAACCGAGCTTGCGGGTCAGGTCCGCCGCAAGACCGTTGAGAATGCCCTTTCCGTAGGGCGCGTGTACCCTACCCCCCTGCTCCACTTCCACGATCCTCCGGCCGGTTCCCCAATAAAACTCATCAAGACTCCTGCGGGCGTTTTGGTAAAGCCGGACAATTTCCTCCACCAGTTTTTTGTAGGCCGATGCTTCGAGCGTTTGGGTCTCCATACAGCTGTCCTTTCCCGGTGTCTCTGGCGTTATTTAAGTCTGACGCAAAAACCTTTTCTTCAGAAATGCGTGGCCGGAACCGGATTTGAGGTAACGTTCGAAGTTTCGGACGAGGGTTTCACTATTGAAAGCAAAATAAGCTTCCAGAGACCAGGGAGCGAAATTCTTGGTGTATCCTGTATCGCCACGATGATGCTGCTTCAATCTTTTTTTTCACATTTCGTGTAAGTCCAACATCGTGTTTCCGGCCATCTTTTGACTGACAATCAAATAGACGTAACGCCTAAAATTCTTTCGACTTTGCTCTTCTCCGCTTCGTCCTTATCGGCGCAGCTTCGAAGAGCTTTTACCTCGCCATCCACACGAACCGTTCTACGAAGCCACGACGTCAAGGACGTGGCGAAGCAGATGGGTCGCGTTTCTTACGCTCCGTGAACCCCTTGCGAACCCGTCTCCGGTTCGCACGTTCCAATTTACGCAGCCATTTTATAGCAGGTTTGAACAGGGCCGTAAACAGTTTGTCTTCGGCGAAAGGCCCGATGATCTTGTCGGCGTTGATACGATCGACCGGCGGATTTGGGAGAAGCACCAGACCTACCTTCAACGGCTTGAGAATTTCCCGCTGAAAAAGGCCGCCTATTACCGCAAACTCCAGGAATCGACGGGTGTCAAAAGCGTCCGCGGCCTTTCTGAAATCACTGGCGAAGATCGGTCCACCATTGCCAAGGTTTTGAGAACCCTCGAACTGCCTCAAGGGATCCAAGATTTTCTTTCAAAAAACCCCTTCCCCGAATTCGTAAAGCACTTCCACCTTCGTCGCCTCACGGAACTTATCCGGCTGGCCGATGAAAACCTCCAATTTGCCCGGTTCCGGGAAATGCTGGATGAAATCATTCCCGATGCCCTTCAAGGAAAAATAGGGGCTCACTATGAATATTCATAGAGCTGTTCATAGTATCAATTCTATTTGGCACTGGATCGGACGCTGCTGGTTTTGGGTGACGTTTGTCTGGCTTTGGATGAGGGCGATTTTCTTCTGGTGGCTTTTTGCGGTTCTTGTTTGGGATTTCACGGACCTTCTCGGAATCCCGCTTATTCAGGACTTGAAAGCGGGGATTCATGAAGCGGCGAGTGTTCCCGCCAAACTTTTCGAAAAAGAAGACCCGGCTGCGATTCAGGCCCAGATCGAGCACGAAGAGAGAAAAAGGATCAAGGAATGGGCCCAGGCACACTGCCGTCACATCCATCAGCGGAACGGCCTCTGGAATTATTTCTGCCCTTTGTGCGGGAAAAAGCTCATCGAGATTGGAGACCCGCCCCTGTGGCAAATCTGACGAAAGGGGATAGAACGGATGACAGGTCCCAGCAGCCTTCTTGGCAGCCAGTGGTATTTGAAAAACCGTCTTCCCTGCCGGTGGGTAAGGGTGGATTTGCAGCCCCGCGACGTCCGGCTCCTGCGGACTCTTTTTGAGCAGAAATTTCTGTCACGGGAGCAGATCCGGGATTATTTCTTTGACGGCAGAAAGCGCTATGCCGATGAAAGGGTCTGGAAGCTCAGGCGCTTCGGCTGGATTGAAAAATTCCGCGCCGTCTTTGCCAGCCGCCAGCTCTACGTCGCCACCAAGGCGGCTTATAAATTCTTCTGCGAGCAGTCCGTAGAAGTGCCGGTACCTTTTGAGATGCCTGATTTCAGGACGGTCTCACACGATCTTCTTGTTACGGATATCCGATTTCTTTTTGAACGGATTGGTTTTGGCAGATCCTGGGTTAGCGAGCGGGTATGGAGGATGGGCCGCTCTGCCGGCCATTGGGCCCCGGATGCCGTGATTCATATCGAGGGGGACCCTTATGCTCTTGAAGTCGAATGCGTCCAGAAAACGGATGACCGTTACCGGGATATCTTCTGGCGCTATGAGGAAGATCGTGAAACCGTGGCCTGCCTTTATGTGGCGGACGAAAGCTTTTTAAAATCCCTTCTTGAGCAGGCCAAGGACTTCAAGCATATTTATTTCACGAGCACGGCCGAGCTTTTTGAAAAGAAAGAAAAGGCCGTTTTCACCAATGCTGGCGGCATGTATATCACGATCGAAGAAAACCTCGAAAAGAACCTGAATCAATCCGACCCGCCTCAATAATCCCCTTTGACTGCCCTCTGTAAACTCCTATGAAAACTCCCATGGTGGGCCTCAGGTTTGGCATTCATAGGGTCGGCAAAAGCGCGGTTGTGCCCTTTTGTCATAAGCCCTTATTTTTCAATGGGCTGCATCGTTCGCTCGTGTCCCCCCAAGGGGGACTCGCTCCATGACCACCGCCCACGCCCGCTTCGCGTCTTGTCTTGCGTACGGTGGTCAGGTAGACGCGAACGATGCAGAGTAAAAGTACTCACTTCACTGAGTAAAATCATAAAAATGACGCAACGTATTATATTTAAATGAGATACAAATTTAAAAGAGTCCAGAATCATCCCTTATGGGAGCGTAACTTGACAATTTGGGGTAATTTGGCGATAATTACATCACGTTTAACTAAGTTACGAAAATCACAACTTCATTAAACAGGATAAACAATGAAGAGCGGCTATAAAAATCTCTCAAAAGACGAGCTTTATTTGATTTCCCGCGCGGAGTTTGAAAAGCAAAAACTCATTACCACCCCGTTTGTTCAAAAGCTCTTCCCGGACAAAAATAAGGCATCCAGGGTTTTGTTTTTCCTTGCGAAAAAAGGGCGGCTTCTTAAGATTGAGAAGGGCAAATACGTGCTTGTTCCCATCAAGGCGCCGAATCAGCAGTGGATGCCGAATGAGTTTATCCTTGCCGCTCTTTGGATGGGAACCGCGCCTTACTATATCGGTTATTTCACGATGTACAATTACTGGGGGTTCACGGAGCAGATTCCGCGTACCATCTTCGTTTTGAATACCGCAAAGTCCCGCAAAACCGTAATCCAGGGGATTCGTTATGAAGCGGTCAAGATCGACCCGGGCAAATATTACGGCGTTCAAAAAATCAAAATTGAAGATCAGGAAGTGTGTATCAGCGATAAAGAGCGGACCTTGGTGGACTTTGCGTATAACCCGTTAGGTTCGATGCGCAACTTTGAATCCGCTTTGCAAACGGCTCTTAAAGAAATCGATGTTGAGAAATTTATCCGCTATCTCAAACAGTTTCCCGTTGTTTCGGTCCGGAAAAGAGCCGGTTTTCTTCTCCGGGAATTGGGGTGCGGGAATAAGGCGCTGGAGGGGTTGAGAAAAAGCCTCGGAACGACAAGAACCATTGTGCTGCTCAACCCCTTTAATCCCGCACGGCAGGGAAAGTTAGATAAGGAGTGGCAAGTCATTGTCAATCGATAGAGAAAAGCTCAAAGATATGATTCCGGCCATTGCAGGTAAACTCAGGTTCCGGCCCGCCATCGTCGAAAAAGATTATTACCTTACCGTGATCCTCAATCAAATCGAAACACGGCTCAGTGAAAGAATAGTCTTTAAGGGCGGCACCCTGCTCAATAAAATTCATCTGAACTATCACCGGTTGAGTGAGGATTTGGATTTTACCTATCACGGTCCCTTGGCCACACGCTCCCAGAGATCAAAAGCCATCACGCCCATCCGGGAGAAAATGCCGGAATTTTTGCATGGGCTTGGTCTGACGAGCGATAAACCCGAAGGAGATGGATTCAATAATTCAACGCAATATCTTTTTAAAGTGAAATACCCGTCCGTCATTACGGGAAGAGAGGAAAACGTCAAGCTTGAGATCTCTCTTCGCCAGCCGCCGCTTGATAAACCTGTCCATAGCGTCATCAAGCATTTCTATCAGGATCCCTTCACGGGGGAGGATTTGTTCCCGCCCGGAAAAGTTCTTTCTCTTACATTAAACGAGGCGGTTGCCGAAAAACTCAAAGCCGCGATCACGCGCAGGGATGTGGCGGTCCGGGATTATTACGATCTTTGGTATATTGCAGAGTCCGGGTTTGATTTTCATCAAAGCAGCTTCATTAAGCTTTTTAAAAGCAAGCTCTCCGGCGAGGGCTACTCGGGAGATTACCGGGAAAATTTCGGGTTGAATGCGGATCAGCTTTTGCTTTTGCGAAACCAGGTTGATTTGCAGCTTATGCCGGTCATTCGCGCCGGAGAAAAATTTGACCTGGAGAGAGTCATGGAACGGTTTAACACGATTCTATTCGACAAGAGGTTTCAATGAGAAATACGGCACTCAAGTGCATTGCATTCAGCCTATGTAAAATTAATGTCCCAATATACCTTCAGAAGGGATATATGGATAAAAAAATAGTAACCGTTCAGCCCCACTTACTGAAAAAATCACTCTTCAGGAAATTGATAAAATGGCGACATTAGAATTAAG
>Ga0156289_1106_pt1 | contig 14201 bp, 7 predicted proteins | sample RifCSPlowO2_12_FD_116157 | JGI IMG/M metagenome (GOLD analysis project Ga0156289, IMG submission 116157) | Omnitrophica bacterium RIFCSPLOWO2_12_FULL_50_11
TGGCGAGTCGTTTTACGCGGACCGACGGCAGACCACGGTCGAGATGGTTCCAGCGTTTGCCGGCCGCGTCGTAGGCGAAGATTCCCTTGTCCGTTGCAGCGATGAACATTCCTTGACGGATCGAGTACGCGAGATCTACCACGTTCGTACTCGTCAGTCCACTTGTCGGTAAGGGCAACCAGAAATTACCTTCGTCCTCGCTCACGAAAACGCCTTCGGCTGTTGCAATGGCAACGGTTGCGAAAGGGTCTTCGGAAACCACAATGCCGCGGATGTCATTTAGTTCGAAGGCGGTATCGGAATCAGGTTCGTCGGTTAACACCGCTTCATCGTCACCGACAGAGGCGCGCGTGACATACACCCAGTCCAGTCGATTCTTGGCATGGGAGAATCGGTAGAGCCCTCGTTCGCTTGCGATGAAAAGTTCGTGGTTTTGACGGTCCACGTTCATTTTTTGGATCGCTTGATGCGCGAGCTCACTTGGCACTTTTTGCCAGATCTTTCCGTCATCATGACTTTCAAAGAGTCCGCCTCGGGTTCCGAGGTAAAGATGCTTGGCATCCTTCGGACTTTCGCTGATCGCGAAGACATCACGTTCACTGTCAGACACTCCGTGGAAGATCTTACGCCACTTGAGGCCGCGGTTGTTTGAGCGAAATAGACCTTGAGAGGTCAAGAGGAACATGTGTTCGTCGCCAAAATAGAGGTCGTAGATTTTCGAGGCCGAACCAAGGCCCATGAGCTGTTTCCAATCCTTTCCTTGGTTGAACGTAGCGTAGAGATTTCCTTTTGCGCCGATAAATAAGAAGTGAGAACGGGTGGGGTGGACCTTGACGAAGTCGATGGTTTCCTGGAGCGGCAGGTTGTGGACCGCTTCCCAACTTTGACCGAATGCGATTCTGTTGTATACTCCGGCAATGAAAATGGCCATGAGTACAACACGAATGAACACCATGTGAATCCTCCTCTTGTATGAAATTATTTAATAGCATAACGATTATGCATAAATATGAATACTTGTCAAGAGGAATTTTTGCGTAGACATGAAACAATGTCCTTACTGTGCGGAGGAAGTGCAGGAAGAAGCGATTAAGTGCAAGCATTGCGGGGAGTTTCTCAGTGAACGAAAAGGAGTTCCCTGGTATTTCAAAACCAGCTTTTTGGTTGTTTCCCTTCTCGCTGTAGGTCCGATCGCGTTACCGCTCCTTTGGTTCAATCCTCATTACAGTGGAAAATTCAAGTGGATCGTGACAATCATTGTTCTTGTCCTAACTTTTATATTGGGTGTTGCATCCGCATATGCCATTAGCGCGATCGTGAGGTATTACCAATTGATTTTTTCCGCAATGTATTAAGCACAATCAACAGCACTGTTGATTCAAAACGACAATGGCACTTAAAATCGGAATTGTTGGACTGCCGAACGCTGGAAAGTCGACCATATTCAATGCGTTGACGAAAGCGGCGGCTGAAGTTGCGAATTACCCTTTTTGCACGATCGAACCGAATGTTGGCGTTGTCCCAGGGCCCGACCACCGAGTCAAGAAAGTATTCGAAATCTACCGGCCTCCGAAAGCAACCCCCGCGACGGTTGAATTTGTCGACATTGCAGGACTTGTCAAAGGATCCTCGAAGGGTGAGGGTTTAGGCAACCAATTTTTAAGCCGCATCCGCGAGGTGGACGCCCTCCTGCACATTGTGCGTTGTTTTGAAGATCCAAACGTGGCGCACGTTTCCGGCGAGGTGGACCCGCAGCGGGATATCGAGGTCGTCAATACCGAACTGTGCATTAAGGATCTCGAAACGCTCGAGAACCGCGTAAAGAAGTTAGAAAAAAATGCCAAAGCGGGAGACAAAGCCGCCCGCGCGGCGCTCGGCATCTGCGAAAAAGCGAGTGCATTGCTTCAAGATTCTACGCCGATTCGGAAGCGAAGTTGGTCTCGAGAGGATCGGGCGATTTTGGAGGAGATTCAGTTTCTGACCGATAAGCCAGTTTTGTACGGAGCGAATGTGCATGAAATGGATCTGCCGAGTGGCGGGCCCCTTGCCGATCGCGTTCGTGAAATTGCGAAGGCGGATGGAGCGAAAGTGGCGGTCATTTGCGGCAAAGTAGAAGCAGAGGTCATGGAGCTGAGCGACGATGAAGCAAAAGCATACCTTCAGGAATTTGGTCTTAAAGAATCGAGTCTGGACCACTTGATCCGCCTGAGTTATGAACTGCTCGGGCTTGTCACTTTTCTTACAGTCAATCAGAACGAGGTCCGAGCCTGGACCGTGAAAAAAGGGACTAAAGCGCCTCAAGCAGCAGGAGTGGTGCATACCGATTTTGAGCGCGGTTTCATCCGAGCGGAAGTGATGTGTTTCTCAGACTTGGAAAAATACGGCAGCCAGCAGGCGGTTAAGGAGAAAGGACTGTACCGTGTCGAAGGCAAAGAATACGACGTCTCGGACGGGGATATTATTTATTTCCGGTTTAATGTGTAGGGGCGGACCTTGTGCACACCTCATTCCCCCGCAAACCTTGCCCCTTGACCCTCTGACTCTTGCCCCCTAAGATAGTGACATGTTTGCAATCGTTGAAGACTACAAAGCTGTCTTTAAGCGTGATCCCGCAGCCCGAACGCCTATCGGTTTTCTCGAAGTCCTGCTGCTTTACTCAGGATTCCACGCCATCTTATGGCATCGGATCAGCCATTTTCTCCATGCCACGTTGCGGATCCCGTTTATCCCGCGTTTCATCTCTCAAGTCGTTCGATGGATTACCGGCGTTGAAATCCATCCGGGGGCGAAGATCGGTCCCGGTTTTTTTATCGACCATGGTATGGGAGTTGTCATCGGTGAGACCGCCGAAATTGGTCGTGACGTACTGGTTTATCAAGGAGTGACGCTTGGCGGTACTGGAGCTGAGAGGGGTAAGCGGCATCCCACGATCGGCGATCATGTGGTGATCGGCGCAGGCGCTAAAGTGCTTGGTAGTATTAAGATTGGTCATAACGTCAAAATCGGCAGTGGTTCAGTGGTCGTCCATTCTGTTCCCGATAACTGTACCGTCGTCGGTGTTCCAGCTGAAATTGTCCGCCGCGAAGGTAAGGAATTAACGGACGAGGACCGGATGCTTGAGCATGGTGATCTGCCAGATCCGGTGCGAGAGCTGAAGCGTAGAATACTAGAGCTTCAGAGAGAAGTGAACCACCTCGAGCGTCAATTTAGAGAGCGGCACTCGTCCGAAAAACCAACGCCCAGCCCTTAATTTCTCATCTTAACCTTCATAGAGGTATCTCTTTGGTACTTTGACAAGGGGATCTCAATCCACGTTTCGATTTGTAGCTTCAGAAAGCTGATCCCCCGCCACTTTTCAAATTAGGCGTCACATCAGCATGGCAAACCACCAAAATTAAAAGTGGTGGGGGACTAAGGAGAGACGGTGAAAAGGATTAGCGTTTTAGTAATACTAAAAACAAATGTATTACATATGCTATATTGACACCTCTATGCTGCTATGGTATACTTCGTACTGTAGGGATACTATTAAGGAGTAAAAGCAATATGATGGAAAAATCGGTGGTCACGTTTAAAGGCCAAATTGTCATTCCGGCCACTCTTAGGAGGAAGGTTGGAATCAAACAGGGCACAAGGGTTTTTCTGGAAGAGAAAAACGGCGATATCATTGTTCATCCAGCGACGCCCGAATTCTATGATCGCACCTTTGGGATATTGAAGGGCAGTGGATTGGTGAGGGCGTTGGAGGAATCGCGCCGCAAGGAAAGAGAACACGAGGAGCGCAAAATTGAAGGGCGCTAAGGTTTTGGACAGTTGGGCGCTCCTTGCTTATTTTGAAGGTGAGCCTGCCGGTGAAAAAGTCAGAGAACTTTTGAAAGAAGCTTCGGAAAAGGGTAGGAATTTTTTAATGTCGGTGATCAATTGGGGTGAGGTTCTTTATACCATTGAATCGCGGCACAACAAGGAGACGTGTACTGAGGTTGAACACGTGATGAATCAAATGCATCTTGAAGTAATCGATGCTGACAAAGAATTAACCCGTCTCGCCGCCCACTTGAAAGCTACCGAGAAACTTTCTTATGGAGATGCTTTTGCCGCTGCTTTGGCTTCCTTAAGAAAAGCAGATCTTGTTACTGGTGATCGGGATTTTCGCACTGTTGAAAGGTTTATGAAAATCAACTGGCTTTGAAAAGAGCATTGGATAAGAATGCTTTTTGATAGTAGACGGCAGGTTCGAGGAAGGGTGTTTGATTCTTGTTGAATTCGTAGATGATAGGAGGCTCTGCTTAGGTAGTCAAAAGAAAGTGGCTTCTTAAATTTGGCTATGGAAGTCCTTATAACCCATTTAGTATCAATAGGTTAAGAATTACACCTACCACGGGTTTGCCAGACATCGATTTGACAAGTTGGGACAGAGTGTTACGCTTTTTAGTAGAGTAAGGAGTCGGTAGCTGATTAAGTGACCGAGGATTGCTTAATATGCCCACCTGGTATCAGGCTGGGAGCTCGATCCCCCACCACTTTAAGGAATGTTTCTCGACAACCCTTAAAGTGGTGGGGGACGGAAGACCGAACAACGGCCCTGTAAAAGGGCCGAGCCGAATTGTGAAGGAGGTGAGGAAGATGAAACTTGACGAGCACCTGATTACTGGAATTCTGCTGGGTGTAATCGTCGGGCTCTTCTTTACCGAAGGACTAGCGCCATACACGGCGCTGTTTGTGCTTGGAGGAATTCTCATGGTCCTGCGGTACCTGCACGCAAAATAATTTGGGAGAGCCGCGGCAACACACACAGAAGAAATGAAAAGAACCGCCTCTGCGATCGAGAGGCGGTTCTTTTTTTCTGCCATGCGGTATGGCGGATTCAGGAGTTGCTTCCGCGGATTCCGCCGACAAGTAAGGTACCGCGAGCTATGCCCGCCGGGCTCCATAAGGTTCCGACACTTATCTTGTCTTTTTATCCGCCAGATTGTCCTTTACGCCTTCCGCTTTTCTCATTAAACTACTTGCCGCTATGAAAATCAGGATGTACACAGACGGCGGTGCGCGAGGGAATCCAGGCCCTGCCGCAGTCGGCGTTTTAATCTGTAATGAGCAAGATGAAATCCTGCTTGAAGATGCCGAATTGATTGGAGAAACGACCAACAACGTGGCCGAATATCAAGCATTACTAGCTGGAATGAAACGCGCGAAGGATCTTGGCGCAACGGAAATCGCATGTTTTCTTGACAGCGAGTTGGTTGTGAGGCAATTAAATGGCGAATATAAGCTCAAAAATTACACCTTGCAGAAGCTCTTTGATGAGGTAAGGAAAAGAGAAACAAACTTTTCAGGCGGTATCTCCTACATGCATCTGAAACGCGAGGAAGACCGAATACGCCGCGCCGACCAGCTCGTCAACCACGCTTTAAATCAAGCCCTGCGAAAAGCAAAACGTCTCTAATCCCCCACCATTTATTTCGCAGATAACCGAATGGTTGGAGATAATCCACCACCATTCATTCTCATAAAACCAGATGGCTGGGTGCCGCAACCCCTTATTCTCGGATTACTCGTCCATCGTACTCTGCGCATACCTGTTCATCATAAGTACTTACGTGTTAGTTTTATTTTTTAGTAAATAGCTTAATAAATTACTTGAGTAACTATCTCCTAAGTGGTAAACTTATGTTTAACAATAAAGGGAAGAATCTCCTTTACATCCTTCTTGTTAAGGCGTGACGGATGACTCCAAATCAAAGAGACCGAACACAGGTTTGCCATATTCAGTTTCCTCGATGGGTGAAGTTAGTGGCTGTTGGGGTGGCGGCGATTTTTACGTGGGATACCGTGGTTTGGTCGCAGCCGAATTTCATTGCGGCGGTCGGAACGGGCGAAATATCGATTCGTTCATTGATTTCTGAAATCGACATTCCTGAGTCGATTGGACGAGTTGAAGAACGCTATCTACCCAGTGCCATATCTGATACCACAGTCAGAACCATTCCGTTGATCATCCACATCCAAGACGCGCACGCCCATCCGGAAGTTCAACGGAACATTCAAGCACTTCTCGCTCATCTCGCAGGAGCGAAAAAAATCGACAAGGTCGCGGTGGAAGGAGCATTTGGCAAGGTCGACACACACCGCTTCGATTTCTTTCGTGTACCGGAGGCCAATCACGCCGCAGCGGAGTATTTGCTTGAGCTGGGGGAGCTGACTGGTGCTGAGTTCTACGGGGTCACGGAGAATCGCGCCCGAATTGGTATTGAAGGTGTAGACGACCGCGGGCTTTACTTGGAAAGTTTTAAGCTATTCCAAAAGGTCAAATCTCAAGAGGAGACCATTGAGCGCTTTATCTTCGATTACGGCCGCAAACTGGAACAGTTGGAGGCCGAGACGTTTAACCCGGATCTCGTGGAGCTTGTGATCAGGCGGAGAGAGTGGGATCGCGACCAAGCGGATTTACCGCGTTATTTTATAGTCCTAAACCGGCTTTCAAAAGAGTACTTAGAGCTTGATTTGACCGATCCGCGCCATCAATTTGACTGGCCGAATCTCACTCGCATGATGAAAACACAAGAGGTGGAATCAAAAGTCGATTTGAGTCAAGCAGCGTCGGAGCGAGATCGTTTGAGCGAAATCCTTGAAACCAAATTGCCGCGTGGCAATGCCCGTAGGTTTTTGATCGAAGGCCTAAACGTTCTTTTCGAAGATCGATCCTTCCATTCGTGGGTTGCCGCGAACCGAAATTTCCCAGAGGTCAAAACGTTACGTCATTTCGTTGAAGTCCTTTATCGTGAAACCAAAGACCGAGAAATCGTCCTCGTTGATTACCCAGAATTAATTCAGTTTTTAGGGCTTTTGATTCTGCGCGAGGAAATTGACACTTCCAAGTTATTCGAAGAGATCGATCGTTTAGAAGCAGCGCTCGAACGAAAGCTCGTGAAGAGCAAAGCGGAAAAGCAGCTGCTTCAAATTTCAAAAGACTTCCAGCTCATCGAAAAACTTCTCAGCCTGAAGTTAACGCGCCAAGATTTCGAATTGTATGAAGAGCGAAAGAAGCAATCAGTACATCGTCTAGGTCGTCATCCTGAGCGGAGCCGTAGGCTCCGCGAAGGATCCCGATCTCGGGATTGGATCCTTCGGCCCTTCGGGCCTCAGGATGACATCCAAAGGGGACCTCAGAGTGACGGACCCTCGTTCTTGCCTGAAGCGATTCGCGATGCGGAAAAGTTCTACGCGATTTCACGCGCTCGGGATGAAAAGCTACTTGAAAATACGCTGGATCTCATCAAAGGAGATGGAAAAGTTTCAGCCGTTGCGCTCGTAAGCGGCGGTTTCCATAGCGATGGGCTGACCGAGCTCATGCACGAAAGAGAGATCCCTCACCTTGTCGTGAGTCCAAAAATGAGCCGATTTGAAAACGAGGCGCTCTACGAAAAAGCAATGATGGGTGAGAACGTGTCGATTGATCATCTGCTTGCAAAAGGCAATGCACTCGTCAAATGGTATTTGAATGAGCGCCCGCCCACGGAACAGCGGAATTTATATTTAAGCGGAATCTTCGGTGGCGGCGTACCGTGGCTGGAACGAAACGGTTGGACAAAAAATCAAATCCGAGGCGAACTCACACGCATCTTCAACCGTAATGCTGACCTATTTGGAGGTATTCAGCTTGCCGACGGCGACTCCTACAAGTTGGTCTTTCCAAAGCCAGAGGCGAGAAGCGGGAGGCGGGATGAGAAACCGGCACAGAAGTCCAAACCGAGAAGCGAGAAACGTGAAGGAAAACCGAGAGGAAGCTTCTTTCCCTCCCTTCCTGCTTCTCCAGCCGTGCTTCCAGCGTTACCACGCCGCTCTGAAGCGAGGATGGACGAGCCATTTCCAACAAAAGATGAGATTCGTTTTCAAGTTCAGCCTGAAAATCTACATCTCTTTCGTGCCAATTTCGATTCATTTAGCGAAGCCGAAATTCTTCATTTGGTGAGCCTAATTGAGAAATTGCTCGATGCTGACGAGATTCCATTAGCCTCACTGGATCAGGTCATCAAAATCCTAGAAGGCGCCGACATCATCGAAAGTTTCCCCGACAATACAACAAGCGATGTATGGGGTCATTTTTTCCGTCTCGTGCAGAGACTGCATCAAAAGATGGAAGAGGGAGAGAGGTCATTGACAGCTTTTGCTGGTTTGTTGCAGTCATTTTTCGGAACGCAACCGGTTGCAGAGCGGTTGAATGACTTGGTCACACCCGGAGTTGAGAATAGAGTCAAAAGGAACGAGGCTGCGGATTGGCTTGGTGGTCTTCGTTTGCCAGATCTGAACTTATTTAGACAACATCTTATTAAAGGTAACTTTATGGACCGCATTTTCAATTTCATTTGGAGTCATTCCGACCTCGAAGACGCTAGCGATCTTGCAATGATCTTTGGACACATCAATTTGGTTTCTTCTATACTTGGGTTTCCGATGCAGGAACCTCGTGTTCGATTTTTTGAGCGTGCTCTTGAGTCAGATGATTCAAAACGTCGCGAGATTGCACTTGTCTTCTTCGGGGTTCCAGGAGTTAGCGTAGGCGACGAATCAATCCGCAGACTGAGAGCAATCGTCGAAGATGAGAAAGAAGCCCCTTCCTTCCGAGCGCTGGCGTTTCAAGCTTTAGAGTCTCGAGGGCGGGTTGTCGAAAGAGAATTTTTTGAGCGGTACGCCGATTTGGATGAACCTCCATTTCCGATCTCCACTCTGCCTAGCGAAAGCAGCCAAACAGAGATGGAAGTTTTGCTTGAAATCTTGGGGCTTGAATTTGAGCAGGTGAAATGGAACTCGAGCTTTGAGGAAGTCGTTGCCGCATTATCCGCGTTATCCAAAGAGCAGGAACTTACTTATGAAGATCCTTTCCTCTTTGACGTGGCTGATTTTATTCATTTATTGCGGCAAACGTTTACCCAAGATCACCTTCCCGCAGAAGCTTTGTTAAAGCTTTTGGGAATTGAGCGAGCGCAGTTTGGTGAGCAGACGTTGTATTCAAGGCTGACTTTTGAGAAGGCAGGTGACATGTTGCTTGAGCTGGCCCGTCAAGTCAAACACCGCCGCTCCGAGTTGCGTCACGGTGATCAGGATCGCGTTCAAGCGACGCATGGACACGTAACGGTTAGCATTTATAGCACTCCGACGAGAATTTACATCGATATCTACCGAGCATTTGAGAATGGCACTGTTCTGAGCAACATCACGCTCATTGGTGCCGGCGTATGGTCGAGGCGTCTCATTAATGAACTTACCGATCGATTGGAAAGGTTTTATGGCGTTCGCGCGAAACTAGATGTTCGTGGTAGGAAGGAATTCATCTTTTTTGGAGATTTGAAAGTAAGCGTGCGACCGGATGATCGAACCCTATTGGCCCAAACGATTGCCCAAGCCGTATCCCGCCGCTCCGAAGTGCGGGCGGGGACACAGGCGGACGATCGTGTGTTAACGGGTCGGCCCGAAGGAATCGAACTGTATGAAAGGGAGTTGAGCAAAGCCAAGAATACAACGGTTCACATCGGCAAGGATATTGCGCATACCGCCGAACTTCAGGCGGCGGCGATTGTCAGAGGGATTCGGCAAAAGCAGAAGGAATTCGATGAGCGCGGCGAGAAGAAACGAGACGTCGTCATTCTTTTTGCAACCGGGAAGACACAATGGATGGGCCTCACCACAATGGCTCGCTATCTGAGTGAATGGGATAGGTTAAATGAAGAGACGCGGCGATTTCTAGAAGCCAATGGCGTTGACCTGGAACGAAAACCTGACATGACGCGGGTCTTTGCCTCTCACTTGGACACAATTTTTCCACAGAAGCGCACCGATTATTATTCCTATCCCAATGAGCTGGATCATATGTTCGATAAGTTAGGTATTTTGCCTGAGAAGCGTCTTTTCTTTTATGGGGATGTTCGAAACGTAGAAGAAGGCGAGAGCATTTTAGACTCGCGTATCAACCGGTTGAGTGAAGAAGAATTTCAAAGGGTCCGTCGGTCAATTTCTGACGAGGGGATTCAACTCGATAGATTCCTTGACGGGACCCTTGATGCCGGTCACGCTCAATATGACTATCTCGATGCGATGAATCGTTATGTACAAACAGCCTCGCGGAAGATTTTGAGGTTGGGAGGGCCTGACATTGCGGTCTTCAGTGTGGGTAGCGACTATGAGGGAGAAGGCCATATTGCCTTTAACGAATCAGGGACGGATTTTGATCAAGGGGTTTATCTGCGCCTTTTGAGTTATCACGCCGCAGCCGGCAACATGATGGACAATGGTGGCATGGCGGCATGGAAGACTGCGGAAGGAAAAGGTAAATTTGCCGCAGTGACACTTGGCCCCAAAGAACTTGTTTCAAATCCTGACGCCATCTACGTCATGATCATTACAGGAAAAGAGAAACGGGAGTCGGCCCGCCATATGATTGAATCTGAAAAGGATCCCCAGTATCCGGCAACGGTTCTCCAAGATGGCGCTAAAGGGAGTGTTGTGATTCTCGAACCCAGTTCGGCGAGCAGCTTGAGGTTAAATACCCATCCGTGGGATTTTAGGGAGTTTTCCGAAGAGGAGTGGACGGAGGAACTCAAGGCCAAAGTCTTTGTTCAAACTTCCAAAGACACAAAGAAACAGATTCACGAACTTACGGAGGAGGATTTTTTGAGTGTTACGTCAAATGACGCAGATGGACCCTTAGTGATCCGAAGGAAAAAAAATGTGGCGACGCTCACAGCCGTGGAGGGTTGGACGAGCATGCGGGATCGAGTTGCTTTGGGAATTGAATCGAATCTCGTGAAATCTGAAGAGGTTGCGCAGAGGCTCGATCTAAGACCGGAAGATACGATTGTCCATATCGGACCCCATCTGGATGACATTACCTTGGCTGCACAGTTTTTGGTGGATAAGTGGACGCTTCCGCAAGGACGGTATCAAGGCCAGCAGCTTTTTTCCTATTACACGGCCTCCGGATACACAGCGGTGGAAAACTCTTACATGTTGGATGTCCTGCGGAGGATGTCCGAGTTCTCGGATCAAGATATGGCGCAACTAGCAAAAGAAAGTTCAGATGAAATTGAGTTTCGTAAAAACGAGGAAGCGTATCTCAAAAGGCTCGTTGCGGTCTTAAGGACTAAGCAACCGCCGACGGACCCCGCGAATTACAATGTTTGGCCGCTCCTGGGATCTGACGAGCAGGAATTGCGGGCGAGAATTCTTTTTTTACGTATCAATCGCCGGTCCAGTCTCCATGGGATTTTGCGTAACCAAAAGCAAGTTAAGGCGGTCTACGAAGTCCTTCGCTTGTATGACGAGCTTAAACCGGAATGGGGAAGTTCTCTCTTGAAGCTTGTGTATGACATTAAAGTTGCGCTGCGGTTTACGGAGGAGCAAACGGAATTGATGAGCCGCGGTGTCCCCTACAGGAATATCTTTTATCCCTTTGAATCGACCTGGTACGGAATCGAGAAAAAAGGGACTGCAGAGATAGATGACATCGAGAGGATTAAGGAGATCATAAGGGCCCATCGGCCGAAGATGCTCATTGTGAATGGAGAAGGTTTTATGGACCACGGGGCGCATTCAATTACCGAGATGAGCGTGAAGGTGGCGTTGATGGAACTCATGGAGGAACTCAGGGAAAAGAAAATCTTACCCGATGATTACTGGCGCGATTTTAAACTTTTTATGTACCGAGGCGTGTGGGACCGGACGGAAATTAACGGCCTGCCGAACCAAGTAATCGTGACATTGACCGAACAGGATCTGCGGGACAACAAGAGGAGCTTCTCGGCGAATTATGTCTCCCAAAACCCTGCTCCTGTGCCTGACCCCAGCGTCGAAGTACCGGAACTGTTTCCAGATCGTGTAGCCCAGAATGCGCGGAGCACTTATGAAGAATATCGCGAGCTTACGGGAGATACGCAGCGTTTGGAGCCTTACAGTGGACTTCTTGCTTTTAATTATGTGGAGCGGCTGGATGATCCTCAGGTCAGAGACGTATTTCTAAGCGACGTGCGTTCTAAAGAGGTTGAATTTGACCGCGTGAAACAGCCGATTAAAGCCGCTCAACTCGCAAAAGTTAACGATGGCCCGCCTCCTTATCCTGACTTTTCAGGAAAAGCAGGACGTAGAATCTTGCGGCTCCTCGAAGAAGCCGAAATTCCGCTGGAAACGGTTTTTGTTTGGGATGGAGGACAGAATATTGAAGAAATTCTCGACGATCCAGAACTTCAAAGATCTCATGAACTTGAGAAGACCAACTTAATTCGACGACTCTTCCCAGAGGAGATCGAGGCGAAAAAGGGTGCGGTTCTTAAGGAGTTGAAGAAGATCGAAGATAATGAAGAGGTGCCTCTCGTGCTCAGCACCCCGAAGACCATCAAGGATTTAGAGGAGTATTGCGATGGATGCAAAAATCTTCTCGATGGTTGGCGAAAATTGTTTGTGCCGACGGGCGTCTTTAGAAGAGGCTGGGAACCGCTACTTCGGCAGGTTGAAGCACATAAGCCTACTGTGCTCGTAGCTGTCGGGGGTGGAGCCGTGATGGATTGGGCTAAAGGGATCGGGAGGGAATCAGAGCTCGATGTGATTGCAATCCCCACGAGTCTGTCCACCATAGCACCATTAGGATATAGGCTTCGGTACCGGGATGATGATGAACACGGATTCAAAGTTAAGACGATCACAGTAGGTTCCCCAAAGAAAGTCATTTTTGACTTAGGACTTCTTGAAAAAGACACAGAGGGAATTCGAGCGCTGCTGGGAAATCTCCTTGCCGTTTCCACCGCATTGACGGACTGGTATCTTTCGGTCAGTGCGGGCCGCGATCCTCCTAATCAACCAGCTTGGAATGTTGCTGAAGCGGCCTTAACTCAAGTCAAAGAAAACGCTGAAACTCTTGCCTCAATTTCTCCTCGATCGACGGAAGGCATTCGTACCTTGATCGACATTCTGAAACCGTATGTTTTCAATATGGTGATGACCGGCTCAGAACGTCCTACCTCCGGCAGTGAACATCTCCTTGCAGCTTCGGTCGAAAAACTTCTCCATCACTACCATCTGGATCAAAAGACGCAGTTCCTCCAGGGCGAGCTCATCTTTATTGCAACGCTGCTCATGGCCCAGCTGCAAGGACAGCATCGAGAGTCTCTGGACGAACTCATCGAACTTGCCAAAAAACTCAATCTTCGCTTCACTCCAGAATCGATTGGTTTAAGCCGCAATATTCTTGCTCAGGCTCTTGTTGAAACAAAGCCCCACGCGTATCGGCATACCCGGTTTGATGAGCCGTTTGATGAACACCGCATGACGAGTGAAAAGGCCCGGGAAGCGATCGAGCTCGTGTTTGGGCGAGTACCTAAGAGCAGTTTTAAAGCGAGGGGGCTCAGTACAAACCTTACATTTCCATATAAAGAGGTTCATTTGCCCGATCCGGCGACAGAATTAATGGCGGATGTCTTAGTAGATGATGTCCTGCCTGATTTGAGTCCCGGTTCTTGGATTATTGATATGGGAACAGGTTCGGGCGCATTGGCATCACTTGGGGCTGCTTATAGTAAGAGTTACCGTAAAAATTTTAGATTCATTGCGGCAGAGAGCGAATCTGCCGCGCTTAAAACAGCATGGGATAATTTGATCTTCCAATATGGATTGCAGGATTACGCTACAGTCATTCAAAGTAATCTTTTTGAGGGGTTCGAGGATTCGAGGGGCGATCCTGTCTTAGAACAGTTTCTGCAAGAGCGGCATCAAGCCCAGGTGATCTTGTTTAACCCGCCGATTATGCCCGCTTCGGCGGAGCAATTAAAAGGTACTTTGAGCGCTAGGGACAAGGCCAATTTTGATTATGTGATTCGAGAAGGAGAAGAGCATAGCGACGGGCTCGGTGTCGTCAGGGAATTTCTCGGACCGGCCAAACGCTACCTTCATCCAGAGCGTGTCGTGATTTCTTTCTTACCCGAGTTTTTGGGAAGAGAGAAGATCGAAGAGGCCTTTCGAGAGGCAGGCTTCAGCCCTCACCTTTTGAAGGACGAGAACCGTCAAGTGAGATTTCGGGGGATTACGTGGGGTCAAATGGAATTGATTGAGCAGATATCGGGTTATCAATTTCTTAATTCCGAAGGTATCCCTTATCTCAACGCCAAACTGGCAAAGGAGTTTCCTGCAGACGTTTATTATAAGGCCCTTATCTACGAGGC
>Ga0156289_1097_pt2 | contig 14014 bp, 17 predicted proteins | sample RifCSPlowO2_12_FD_116157 | JGI IMG/M metagenome (GOLD analysis project Ga0156289, IMG submission 116157) | Omnitrophica bacterium RIFCSPLOWO2_12_FULL_50_11
GTCGGCGATGCTTTGGGACGCTGCCTCGCAATGACGTCGGGGATTACTGCATCAAGTGGTAGACACCCAAATGAAGCAACAGTAGAGTTCCGGTAATATTGAGATGACCCGGAGCGTAGCGGAGGGGATGGATATCTTGCGAGATCCTTCGGGCCTCAGGATGACGGGTCGGGAAACTTCCCGACCCATCAGATATCCAGAATCACTTCGGCCATGTACCGCGAGGAATCGCGCACCAATTTAAATTGATGGTGGGTGACTGCCTTCACTTCGCGGCCGAGTCCGTGTTTCTTGTTGTCGAGCGGCTCGCCGCGTACCTCAGCAGTTAACTTTGTTGGACTTAAATCGAGAACTTTAAACTCACATAAAACCAGCCGCTCGGTGTCGAAAACGTAAAGGAGCTCTTTTAACCACGCCAGGAACAGCTCCTCGCCTGAATCTCGGGAAACTTCAAGCGACCTCTGTTTGCGCGGCGTTACCGTTTCAAGATCGACGATGACACTGAAGAGTGCCTTCGCTGCTTCTTCAAAAACTTCCGAAAACTCCCCGCCCCAAGCGCGGATCCCGATGTCGGCCGTATGATCGAATGTTTCATAGCCGCGAGAGGCCAATTAATATACCTCAACCTTTAAACGCTGCTCGGCTTTTAATTTTGCAACAAACGAATCCTGAGTACCGAGGGACTGTCCAATTTTTTCCAGCACTGGAAAAATTCCTTCCTCCATCCCTTTCAAACCGCACAGGTACATCATGCTGTCAGGTTTTTTGAGCGATTCCGCGAGCGCTTCTCGACTCACGTACATCTTCGCTTGGACGTACATTTTATTATTGCGCGTAGGTACCTCGCCAGGAAACGGATTGGCTTGCTCGCGGCTGATTGCTTTAAAATAGGAAAAATTTTTGTGTTTGCGGTACGCCTCGAATTCATCGTCGTAGAGGATCACATCGCCGTATTGAACACCAAAATAAAGCGCGGCATTTCCTTCGTAACCTCGATCAAACAGTTCCTTCAGCATCCCGCGATAAGGCGCAATTCCTGTACCGGTCGCGACAAAAATGAAGTCTCGGTGCTTAAAATCCTCCGGGATGATAAAGTGCCGCCCAGAAGGTCCGGTCATCGACACGGAGTCGCCTACCTTTACGTCACACAAATAATTGCTGCAGACACCGGGGATATTTTTTTCTCCCGTGACAGAATTATCCCAAAAGTGGCGGACGACACACAGCGAAACCGTTTGACCGTCCCCGGCGTCTCCCGCCGACTCCGATGCCACTGAATACAGGCGCAGCTTATGCGGTTTTCCCGTTACTGGATCGGTGGCCGGTGGAAGGATGCCCGCACTTTGGCCGGGCAGATAAGCGTACTTTTCTTTGTACCGCAGCGTAAGGTGTCGAACATCATTTTTCGGGCCGCGCGACAAGGCAGTGAGGCGCTTATTTTCAATCACCTCCGCCGCAAGCGGACTCTTTACGGTAAAAAGATTGAGCGGGACGTTTTGAGCCATAAATTAAAAGATGGAGAGAACAGAGGCCAGAAGTCAGAGGTCAGAAGTCAGAAAATAGAAGACGGAAAAAAGAAAAAAAGAAAGACTGAGAGGTGTTTTTTCCCGGCTTCTTCTGTCCGTCTTCTCACATCTGTCCTCCGACTTCTCTTTTCTGATTTCTGCTCTCTGAATTCTAAGTCTATTTTTCGGTCTTGTATTTTCTATTTTCTGACTTCTGTTTTCTGACTTCTGTTTTATGTAATCCCTCAGGCGGATCTCCCGACTTGAAACGAGGTCTTAATGGACCACCAAATTGCAAAAATTCCAAGTGCAACCGCGACAAGCAAGGTAAAGCCATTCACCGCACCGTAGTGCGCCGGTGCAAGCATTCCAAACAACATCGGTGCCGACAAATAAGTATTGACACGCGAAAAAAGGCCTGCGCGTTTCCTGAGTGCCGCTAGTTGATCACCTGCCTGGCCTGACAAAATCTTCTTCTGCGCCGGCCAAATCACAAACCACACGTTAAGCCACATAATCGTACCAAAAAGCATGCCCATTAAAATCCAGACCCCTCGGTCGGAAACACTGCCGTCCGCGGATATGAAATTCTCGTTCATGCCAAAACCTTGTCCCGGTCGATACGCGTACGTTAATGTAAACAACACGACGCCAGCCAGAAACGTCGTCATCGCCCCCCAGCGGAACCACCACAAGGCACGCGGCATTAACTTCGGGTTCACCGCCTTCTTGGCGGCGTCATCGAGCGCTCCCTGAAGTGGAACATTTACAAAATTAAAGAAGTAAAGCATCCCAATCCACGTAATCCCCGCAATCACATGCAACCACCGAACAAGCAGCGAAACATTGCTTAATAGATCCGTGAGCGCCATTTCATCCCCTCCGCTTCGTTTGGTTTGATATGAACTTGAGTTCTGCACTTTTCCTGCTCTCCTCTCCCCCTTTTATCAGGGGGAGAGGATAAAGGTGAGGGGGTTGAATGACCGATTTTATCTACCCTCACCCCAACCCTCTCCCTCCTTAAAAAGGAGGGAGAGGGGAGAAAATTTGCAGAACTCAAGTATGAATTTCGACTCTCGTGAACGCTATTGTAGGCAGTGCAGGTGATTTGTCAATCCTCCACAAAAGAAGCTGGATCTCTCTCCGAGCCATCAATTTGACGTCTCATTTCTCTTTTAACGGCTTCTCGTAAAACATTTTGCCACGAGGTTGCCAAGGTCCGGTCGATCAAGTTTGGCATCTCTTGATCGATGTCACCGAAGGTCACGAGCGCTCGCAGGCACATCAACACGTTAAACTTCTTACCATACTTCTTCCGGCTTGCGACCATTAGATTTTTGAGTGGCACAAGGCGTTTGAGAATAGCTGCAAGGTCAATGTAATCGCGAAGGGTCGCACGATGTGTCACGGCAAGAAGCTTCATCAAGCCGATATCTACGACACTCGCGATCTTGATGCCGTTTGCATCTACAAGCGGCTCAACTGTGCGATACCGGTAGGCACCGATGAAGCTGATTTTCGCGCCGCGCACTTCCGCGTGCACCGTATTTGTGTCAAGATCGCGAATAACGCAGCCCGCCAGCTTCTGGATCCAGTCTTGAGTCAGTCGCCCCAACGCGTTCTTGCGGGAAAAGAAATCGAAATCAAGGGATTGGCGATGCCCAATCTGTAGCGCAAGGGCAGTACCACCTGCCAAATAATAATCGTGTTTCGCCAAGAACCTACGGCGCTCGCACAGTTGGCCCCAAAGGCAGTGTTGATCCTTAGGGAGTACGTCAAGACGCGGTTTAAACATCGAATGAAATCAGAGTATCGTCTGGCAGCTCGCGGTCAAACAATGTTTCGGCAAAGGCTTTTCCGCGGCGGGTCCCCTCGCCCCGTAATGGGTGGGTGACAGCGTCCAAGATCGATTCCGGCGGAAAGTCCCGGTTCATCGCTTTCCATTCTTCTAACGTGCCGAAATTTAAAACACGGGTAATGTACGTCTTTGAAGGCGTCGATCTTCCGCTCACCCACTGGAGTGATCGCCGGGCTTTTTTATCCACGCGTTTATTATACCACAAAGAAATAAGCGGCTTTTATAGCTGCGAAAAAGGAAGGAAAAAGGAATGAACTTATGAACTCGAGTTTGGCACTTTTCCTACTCTCCTCTCCCCCCTTTTTCAAGGGGAGAGGATTTCCGCCAAAGGACGCGGCGGATCCGCCGCGCTGTATGGCGGAAAGGTGAGGGGGTTGAATGACCGATTTTATCCACCCTCACCCCAACCCTCTCCCTCCTCAAAAAAGGAGGGAGAGGGAGAGAAAATTTGTAGAACTCAAGTTACGAACTTAACAGGAAAGCTTGAAGAAAATCGACTTTGGCGGCGGATTCACCCCGCACCACGACTTTACCCCGCCCAACCGTGGTGCGGGGTTCAGCTTGAATTCGAACTCAGAAACCCGCCTGAATCCCAGACAAGTCCATCCTCACCTTTGATCACCTGACTCCCGCTTTCTCCATACCCATAAAGCCGTATACATCGTTGGGCCGGAGACCTCGACCGCCCGAGAAACACGCCGCAAGCACTCTCATCGGGCTTAAAAGCTTGAACGATGGGTATCAGCGCCGCGCCGGACAATCCGCGGGACGAGCCTAAAAACTGGTACTGGAACACGGGCGCATATTCGTTTGGATTGAGCCATCCCTCGTCTGCAAGAGCGGCGATCGGGTCGGCCTTGTTAACCGCTGGGCAAGGATTTGGTGAGAGCGTGGAAAAATCGCAGCCGTGATCCAGCTCATACATCCGGATCGCTTGTGTCATCGTGCGCAGCGTCCTCAGTGCGTTCTTCGCTTCTTGGTTTTCAATTCCGCGCCGGACAGCCGGATATGCAAGCGCTCCGCCAATCGCAACGATAACGAGAACAAGAACGAGTTCCAGCATCGTAACGCCGGTCTGCTTGCTCATGGGAGCGCTTTCTCCTTCCAGCGTTCCCGTTTGATGGAGAAAACAGATGGCGCTCCGGGAGGCGGATTCGTCCGCAGTGATTCATTAAAATCAAACTTGCGTATCGGGGGGCCGTAATAAGAATCCTGCCAATAGGCCGGTGTGGCGGCTTTCAGTTCCTTTGCAGGCCAGAGCGCGGAAAAAGTTCCAAGCATGCGGAGTGTCCAACCCGAAAAGTTTTCCTGTAAATTAGCTAAATTCTCAAGGCCTCCGCTGTATTGAGGCACATAAAGATGACGATGATACGGATTATAATCGGGTTTTGGAGAGGCTTCAGCTTTTATGACGAGCTTAAGCCTGCCGATACATTGGTCACACTCGGGTTTACCTGCTTCGCCAAATAGATCACAAACATTGAACGTCGGATCACTACCGGTGGGACACATATCATCCCCCGGCGTCCCATCACCCGCGGCTCCAGGACAACTCGACGGCGGCGGGGTTTGCCCCTCTGCGACATCATGGCATATCCATTCCCAGCGGGTCACATAACCAAGAATGCTCTTCCGGTAAAGGTTACGGTAGGAAACACCCTCAAACGGGCGCATCCCTACTAAGAGTGACCAGTTGGGGCTTTTTTCTGCTTTGCCGCGCTGGTACCAATCCTCAAGGAAATTCTTGACACTTTCGGGCGTTGCGATAATAGGGATCCTGATATTGTCGCAACTCATCACCAAAGTCCGCAGGACACTCGTATCACTAACAGTCACCATTCCAGATTCGTCTAAGTCATAGCGGGCGTCGTAGCGGCCGTCGCCGACCAGGCTGCCGAGCGACCCTTGAATCCCATTTCTCTCTGCTTGTACTTCAGTGGATGACAGAACACCGTCGCTATCGAGATCCACCTTTTGAAATGCTCTAAGAAGCAGCTGCCCGCCCCACCGATCTACGCTTTGAGGATTGGGGTCACAGTCAGGTAATAGGCCGTCTTTATCTCCTGGAATCGCGAACATCGTCCCGTCCGGATTGATTCCAACGGCATGCGGGTCCGTGTCCGGATCATATTTCATCGCCTCCTGATAGCGTACGACCTGGTACGGAGACCCTCTCGGATTAGCAGCTCCCGTGCTTTTGGGATTCAAGTAGACCACTTTGGTGATCTCATCCTGGTAAAATTCACAGCTGTCTGAGACGCCATCCTTGCCGTTCACATATGTACCGTCATCACAATAAAAGGTGATGTTATAAGGGTCATAGAGAGCAATCTGATTGATCTCGACGCCACAATAACCTCGCCAGCAAAGACCCTGGGTCAATAGGCGCCGAAGCTGAGATTCCAAAATGCCGGTCGCAATGGCAGTATTTACGGTAACATCTTGATTGACGCCGCGGCTAAGCGTGGCAGTGCCCGCGCCGTACGCATCCGACCAGTCGTTTGAAAGAATGCCGAAGCTGTCGCTGAAAACAGCTGCAGGTGGAGGCTGGCACTGCTGCTCGTCCCAGTTTGATGTCGTGCAGTGATCTCCCTTTGAATAATCAAATGTATTGTAATCCCCGCGAATCCAAAGTCTTCCGTTCGTGGCTATGGTTAATCCATTTTGCGGAAGCTTTCTGCCATTGACAATCTTCACCAGCAGGGGTTTGCCCGGATCGGGGTCCGCAACCGGCACTGGATGAGTATGAACGTAAATAATTTCCATTTCCGGATAAGTTTCGACCACCCTGCCCATATCGATTTCGATCATGTAGTACTTGTCGATCTTGAAGGGTTCTTTTACGGAGAACAATCGATAGTCGAACATATAAGGCAACGCGCCGCACGAACCTCGGACCAGACCCAGATCAAATGAAGCGTTCAAGTCTTCACTACAGGTTCTGGAAGGAGTGACATAAAGATTAAGACCTTTTTTGGGCACCTCTTCGCTCTTTGTCTGAGCTTTAAATTGAAACTTTTCCTTTTTCACTTGATCAGTGTCTGCCGGATAACACGTCTGATTCTCAGGAGGGTCCGAGAGACAAGGATTTTTGGGCTGGATCGTTTCCGTCAAAGGCTCGATCAAAACGTGAGGACCGGAAGGATGACTCGGGGCCCCAATAGGGATGGCTTTGGGCTCAACACCATCTTCTATGTGGGCGTAGTCTTGTCCTTTCAGCCAGTGCGGATTGAGGGGCGGCAAATTCGCTGCGGGATCACGAACGTCGATCGCGGCCGATAGATTCATACCGGGATTATCGCCGGTGAAGCCTTTGCCGAAGGCATCCGTAAAAACATAATCGAGACGCGCGTAGCTCGTCTTCAAACCGCTTCCGCTCACATATTGACCATAGCCGCCCAAAAGGCGATCCGGATAAAGAGCATTTGCAATAGAAGCGCTTCCGTTTTCTCCGACGACGACAAACTCTCCGTCGTCCGTTTGAGTTCGCTTGCCAGGATGCGCGAGCTCTTGGCAGCCTGTTCCGAAGCTGCAGCCTCCAGGCTCCGATTCAACGAAGATCCTGTTGTCTCCCGGCTGCGGTCCCCATGTTCCGTCTTCGGTAGCGCGGTTAAAGAAATAGTAATAGGCGGGCGCAAATTTGGGCTCCTCGGCCGTTCCGGTACCTAAGTTCCCAAACGTCATGAGTTCGTACGGATTCTTGTCCCTGCTGTAGTAACTGGGCAAGCCCCCGCCGGCAATTGCATTGTTATACTCGGGATAATTCAGCTGATAATTCTCTCCTATGGCTCTCTTGTACCAGAAGTAGATGTTCTCTGCGCTGTGGATGACGTACGGCTCCGGGCTGTCAAGCGAGAAGTCGTCGGCAAGTTTTAATGTGAGGGTGTGTCCACCCTCATTGCCGTCATTGGCGAGATAGATGTTCTTATTGGAAAAGATCGGCCCTTGAACGGTAAAGTCAGGACCGGCTGCAATCTCAAGATCCTCATTAAAGAAAACAGAAAAGTCAAATAAATGACCACGCGTGATCGTAATTTCCTGCATCACCTGAGTCCTAACCTGAGTCAACCGATGCTCCAGGTCCACGGTGATTCGGTAGTGCCGTACGACCGGAGAACCGGCATCCTGGGGCAACTGGACCACCACAACACCGGGAGAAATAATGTGAATCGGCTCCAGAACATCTAGATACTCACTGCGATATTTGAAGCCGCTAGCGATGGACGCGGTAGAAGTACCGGGGAACGGCGTGCCCTCGTACCAATTCTCTATAAATTGTGAAAATGTATGCTGTCCCGTTACGTCTGAGTCGTCTCCGAGAACGTTACTTGAACCGTCCGGCAGCGCCGCCTCTACATTCGGAAACCGGTCTTCTGTTCTGACGTAGCCCTCGAGGAGTTCATTCGTCCTCTCCATAATCGCGTCTCCTGTCCATACGACCTTCATGTGGTGCACTTGGCGCTGCACCTGACGTTGATGGCCCATCATGTGAAACATATTTCCTGCAATCACCGTTTCAAAACCCACGACGAGGAAAACGGCGAAGATCAACGCAAAGCTCCCTTGCGAGCGTTCAGCCCCCCTCACCTGTCGCTTTTGAACGTCTCCTCTCCCCCCGGAGGGGGGAGAGGAAAAAGGTGAGGGGGTCACTCCAGCAGACTGAACGGCTTCGCTTCTCTTTCGATTCCGCCTCATTTGATACCGCACGATTACGTACCCCCTCTAAGCAAAATGGATTTCGCCGCGCCGGGCACCCTGACGGTCAGCCCGTTCCACTGTTTTTCTGCCGCGAGCTGAACGCGCACGATAGAGCTATTCTTGCCTGTGACCTCAAATATTGGCAGATCGTTGTTAGCGTTGTCCTTTCGTGGAACCAAAACGCCCTCCGAAAGAGAAAGAAGTGAGCCGGTCGGATCCGCCCCACCGACTCTCTGCCAACTGATCCGCTTCGCGCCACTCTCATACAGGTACGATACGATCGCTGTAGGAACACCGCTTTGCTCGACCGTAACGGAGACGCACCAATCCTCAAGGGCTGGTACAGGAGCTGCACAACCAAGCCCTTGAGCTCTCTGGGCGCTTTTGCCATCTCTGAGATTGAGCTCCATATGTCGTACTACGTACTGGACCACTAGCTTCTGAAGCCGTACCTCCTCAGCTACGCGGCCCGTAAACCGCATCGCGTCAAGGCCGAGCGATGTCCCGGCGAGCAAAATGATCGAAAGGATCGTCAGCGCAAGAATGAGTTCAAGTAAAGTGAGGCCGCTCTGTACAGTCATCAAGCTCTTTTGAATGTCTCCTAATCCGTACTGTCGAGTAGGCATTTAATTGTTCCTCTCATCCCATCACCTGCTTTAAAAAATACAGCGTATTTTTCAAGAAGCGGAGCTGAATCAAGCCCCGTCTCCGCTTCTTAGCAAACAGCTGTTTGCTAAAGCAGGTGATGGGATCATTTCGTCTCACCTCACGAGCTCACGGGCGCGTCATACAAATAAGTAACGACCGCTTCCGTCATCGGCGCACCGCGCGTGTCGCGCCACGACACCGACACCCTCACTTCTTTTACGCCAGGGTTGTTCAGATCCGGTTGTCGAATCTCGGTATTCCGTACCGCTTCAATTGTAGGACTATCTAAATCGTTGATCGGAGGATTGAACTTGACCGGATCATTTAATCTCACGCAATCTGACGAGGTGCATAGCTCCGATGCTCCGCCAGCAGGAACGCTTGTCACGTCGATCTCGCGAGGGCCTTTGAGCTTCAATTCATTAAGCTTGGCTTCAATCACTGAAATCGCGATCATCTTTTGATGTGCCCGAATGGCCATGCGTTTTGAAAAAGAAAGAGTGGAAAAAATTCCGGCCGCCAATATCGCGAGAATCACCGTCGCCGTGATAACTTCCAATAACGTAAACCCCGCACGATCGTGCTTGCAACGTCCGAGAAAGTGCCGGGTGAAACCTTTTTTGTTATCCCCTGTCATGTCATGACCCCTTCACATAAAAGATTAGAAGAAATTTGCAAAACTTCAAAATTATTGAGACATAAAAAACCCCCGAAAAAAATTCGGGGGCATTAAGCCTTTACAGCTCCCCCTTTAATAAAAGTATAACATGCAATAAGAGTAAAACAAAAAACGCCAGTCTCATGCTTTACTTCGTAGGCGCATACGGCCCGCCTGGTGCATATGGACCGCTGCCTGTCCAGGTACCGTCGCTACTTAGAAGAAGCAGCCCGCCGGCAAGACCGGGGTCAGCATCAAAACCTGTGCGTCTCGCAACTACCCACACATCATTGCCGCCCGTACCCCAAATTCCATAATCCCAATAAACACCTGCACCCGGCGGCACTTGCAGACCTAGCTCTTCCCATTCGTCAGGCTGAAGAAGCGCGCCGGTAGCGGCCAAAAAAAAGCCGTGTCTATCAAAATATGCCACCTGGCCTCTCGATATCGCACTTAAAATGCCTGCGGCTTCCGCCACGCGCGCCCGTTCCTGATACCCCCGAAATATTCGCGCGGCAACAAGACTTGCCATAATACCGATAATCACTACTACGACCGACAGTTCGATTAAGGTAAAACCGCAAGTACGTTTCATAAAACAAAGCGTTCTATGCCTCCTCTGACATTTCCGATGGCTCACCTCGTGGGCGCGTACGGACCGCCGGCTCCATAAGCGCCCCCAGTACCGCCCCAGGTATTATTCTCACAATCTAGCGAGAGTGTTTGGCCGGCAAGGCCGGCATCGGCCTCAACACCCCGGCGGCTCGCTACAGCCCCGTTATTTATGTTAACTCCTCCTTCCAGAACGCCGTCGCCATTTGTGTCAACTCCTCCATCCGTAAAGGTCCCGGTTCCATAATCCCAATAGGCTTGAGCACCGGGTGGTTGGAAACCTAGTTGTTCCCACTGTTGGAGAGTCCCGGTTCCGGCAGGCAAAATTGTTAAAAATGCGCCGTTCTCATCAAAATATGCCGTCTGAGCCCTGCATATCGCGCCCAAAACATTGATCGCTTCCGCCACCCGCGCCCGTTCTTGATGTCCTCGAAGTCGCGGGAGGATCAGACTCGCCATAATACCGATCATGACGACCACAAGCAAAAGTTCGACTAATGTAAACCCGCGCGTACGTTTCATAAGACAAAGCGGTTCCCTTTCATGTGACCCTCATCTTGGGCAAGTTGCAGGTGCCGCTGTACCTCTGTTCGGAGGCGTATTCGGGTGACCCCCGCAGTAATTGCCGTCTCCACTAAGACCGATGATAGTCCCTATCGCTGCCGCTCCTGCAGGCAATGCAACGCCGGTACGGGTGGCATGCGCTGTAAATGCGGCTGCGGCAATAGCAACATCATATGTAAAATAATTATTCGCACCTACGTTAGGATCGTCGAGACCAAGTTGCGCCCAAGTCGCTCCGGCAACAGGAAGAGCAAGATACACGCCCCTCTCCAAAAAATAAGCCTCCTCACCCTGGCGGATCGCGCTTAAAATGCCGACTGCTTCAGCCACGCGGCTTTTTTCCGTTTGAGGAAAAAAACGTGGCAGCGCTATCGCCGCGAGAATCCCGAGAACGGTAATCACCATCAAAAGTTCCACGAGCGTGAACCCCGCTCCACGACTTGACGCAGGACCGTTGTGCAGGGTTGACAACCGTGGCTTCAAAGTCATAAGGCAGAACTTCCTGTGGAGCGGGGTGAACCCGCTGCCCACTTTTCTCTGAAAATATTTCACAATATTCCACCTCCTTTGGGTTAAAGTGCCTAACGAGCGCTCGTCATCCTGCCCGCCAAGTCTTGTGGCGGGCAGGATGACGCCGCTTTGTTAGTATCATAGCGCAGGTTTAAACCTTAAACGTGCGCTACTATTTCTCTTTCACTGTCGCGATCAACGGGCTATGTTACGCGCACGTCGCGCCTTGCGTGTTTGCAGCTCCTACGAGCGTGTAATTCGTAGGAGCAGGGCCGCCACAAGCCACAATAAATCCCGTATCGAGACACATGGTTATGGTTCCACCAGCCTTTGGGTTCCCTGCCACTCGTGTAGCGGTACAGTTACCTTCCGCCGCCGGACAAGGCGCTGTAGGGGCAACATTAAAAACAGGAGCAGCTGCAGCACCACACGCATATGTAAACCGTGTGGACGCCGGCAAGGTCGACATATTAAGAGCAGCCCACCCTGCGGCTGGAACCGCACCAGCAACTCCACTGGCGGCAGCAAGGTAAGTACCAGCCTGAACAGCTTGTGCCTCTTGGGCTCGCTTAATCACACCGAGATAATTAACCGCTTCTGCCACAATCACCCGCTCAGGTTGCTGGAGCATGCGCGGCAAAATCAGCGCAGCCAGAATGCCGATGATCACGACCACGATCATCAATTCAATGAGCGTAAAACCTTGGTGTTTCTTTCTCAAGTATGACTTCATTTTGATTTACCTCCTTGTTTTATTTAGCAAAAACATTCAGCGGCCTGTCTCAACGACCGGCGGGCTTATGAAATGTCGAACCCGCTGTAAGTATTGAAGCTATGAACGAGTATGATTCTTACAGCATCCGATTGCTCAAAACACAACCACTGATTGTTCTTACTATTATCGACAGACTAACCTAATCGTTCAGGTTGTCTTTCGTTATAATGAAAATAACATGTGACCGCTCAATCTGTCAAATCAGCCGCCCATTTACTTAGACTTTATATTTGGGTTTAATTAGTGCAACTGTACGAGTTACGACAGAGACATCATCTTGCTGGGCAGCATTCCATAGCGTTGCCGTAGGGCGGGCCCTGCTTGCCCGCCCACCACTCTCTTCTTCGGATGGTTGAATCTGCTGCGCCCAGATAACAGAGTACAGAAGACAGAGGTCAGACGACAGAACACAGAAAGCAGGAAAAAGAGGACAGAAAAAACAAAAAAGAGACGATTGCTCAAGTTGTTTTTGGCCTTTTTCTGACTTCTGACCTCTGACTTCTATTTTCTGTTCTCTGTCATCTGTTCTCTGTACTCTGGGTCGAGCAAGTGCGACCGTCTGGAATGAGATGCACAAAATATGTATTTTAATATGTATCTTTATATGGACAAGCGGATTTCTTTGTGTTATTCTTCTCTTGTGGGGTTTGGCGAATCGAGTTTTCTTTGGGATCCGGAGAAGGAAAGGGCCAATCTTGAGAAACATGGCATAGACTTCATCACCGCCTCCCAGGTCTTCAAGGATCCTCAAAGGAAGATTTTCATGGATGCCAAGCATAGTCGCGCGGAAGAGCGTTACTTTTGTATTGGAAAGCTAGAAGAGCGAATCTTAACCGTCCGATTCACTTATCGCGGAGGAAAGATTCGAATCCTGGGAGCAGGGTACTGGAGGAAAGGCAAGGCCTACTATGAAGAGAAAGAGAATTGATCAGGACATGCCGATAGGGCAGCTCACAAGGGTGAAGGACTTCCTTCCCCCTCCAAGTGAGCTTGTTGTCCCGGAGGATACCGTCAAAATCACACTAGCCCTCAAGCGAACAAGCGTGGATTATCTTAAGCGGGTAGCCCGCCGTCACCATACAAAGTACCAGAGAATGATCCGGGAACTGGTGGACCGGTACGTCCGGCTCTATGCCCGTAACTGAATGACCGTGAGAAAATAAGGGAAAATAAGGGGAAATAAGGGGACACAATACTTAATTCAGCCGCCATTGCATGAATTAAGTATTGTGTCCCCTTATTTCCCGAACTCACGCAGGGGGAGGATAAAATCAAATTTACGATGGCAGGACTTAATCAAAAGTTCGTCAGCGGTGACGAGCGGTGCAACATAAATTTCCGCGAGAGAAAGATAGATCGCATCATAAACTGAAATGCCAAATTGAACTGCGTTTTCCAAAGCAATGTCCGAAAGTTCATAATCAGAATACCGCTGGAGGGGGATATCAATTAATTCCTTAAAAATTCTGGACGCCTCATGACTTCGGATCATTTTTCTCCTGATTCTTTCCCGGCAAATGCTTGCCATCTCAATATAAAACAGATCGGGAACGATTACTTCAATTTCTTTATCTTTAAGGCGGCGATAGAGCGCCAGCGCTTGGCCTTGTAATTCTTCTTCGAAAAACCATTTTGCTGCGACCGACGCATCTACGATCCAGCGTTCCATGAGTTACTACGCCCTGCCAAAAAGGGGCCTCGCGCGAAATCGTTATTGGACATTAGAATAGCGACCATCTTCATCGAACCGTGTACTACTTGTACCTGCGATCGCGCAACTCGCGGATGAGTTTTGCGGAATCATCAAACGTTCCGTATCTGGCGTGAAGTTCTGCTCTGAGTTTATCGACCCGTTCGAAAACTTCTCTGCGCCTGCATTCTTCTACTTGCTTTTCCTCTTTTATTTCGAGCGCTGTTTTTAACAATTGTATCACGGCTTGATTGAGCGAAAGGTTCTCGCCGGATGCCAGTTTTTTAAGTTGTCGCCGTACGGCAGGTGAAAGACCTCGGATCAAAATGGCACTCATGGCTGCCTCCTTTTCGATATCACAATGATATCATAATGGCAGACCAAAAAACAACCTTATTTTATCCCCCGGTGTACTGCATGGGTACATGGTATCCACCCCGGGAGGTTGAGTTTTTTTGAAGATCAGCTTTATCAGTTAGTTGAAGAATTAGGGAAG
>Ga0156289_1094_pt1 | contig 13959 bp, 11 predicted proteins | sample RifCSPlowO2_12_FD_116157 | JGI IMG/M metagenome (GOLD analysis project Ga0156289, IMG submission 116157) | Omnitrophica bacterium RIFCSPLOWO2_12_FULL_50_11
CCCACACACTTTATCAACAGGGACAATATTCAGAGGCGGCAACGGTAGCAGAAGAAGCACTGAAAGTTGCGGAAAGGACTTTTGGACCAGACCATCCCCATGTGGCGCAATCCCTGAACAATCTGGCGGAACTTTACAAAGCCCAGGGGAAATATGCCGAAGCCGAGCCCCTTTACAAGCGGGCACTGGCAATAAGTGAAAAAGCACTTGGACCAGATCATCCCGATGTGGCGACTGTGTTGGAGAATCTGTCAGAGCTTTATAATAAGAGTGGCAGGCAAGATGAAGCGAAAAGATTGCAAGAAAGAGCGGAAAGAATTCGTTCGAAAAACCAGTGATGGCAGCTTCGCACAACCACAGAACATTAGCCGGCTGTGGTGCGGGGTAACCATGGGCTAGTCCCCCACCACTTTTGAAACGATATGTCCTATGAGCTGTTGAAGCTACCAAAATTAAAAGTGCCGGGGGACTAGCTTCCGAGGACGCGGAGGAGCTGGCCGGTCAAAATGCCGAGGTAATTGGCAATCGCGTTTCCCAGTAGCGCAAGGATGAGGGCAATCGGGACGAGTCTCGGTTCGTAGGTAGAAGCGACAACGGGAGCTGAGGCAACGCCACCCAAGTTTGCCTGCGAAGCGGTTGCGAGCATTGCAGAAGGGATTCGAAACAAGCGACCCAATAAGACGATCAAACACGCGTGAACGCCAAGCCATACAAAACCGATGGCGAGGAAGATAGGTGCTTTGAACATGGCAAAGAGATTTGCTTTCGCGCCCGTTGAAACAAGCACCAGATAAAGCAGGAAATAACCAACCTTATTTGCATTCGCACCTTCCGATCTTGAAAGCCGTGTGGTAGAAAGCAAAATCCCAGCCGTAGTCACCAAAATAATCATCCAGGTGGACGGATTGACTGCCGTTGCGAAGTGAGCAATCTTCCCTGCGAGCCAGATCGTGGCACTTCCGATGCCGAAACCGACAACGAGGAGCAACACTAAGGACCGAAACGGAATTCTTTCGCCCCTCGGTTTTGGCGGTTCGCTGCCTGCGAGCACGTCGTTTAATTGGGTCCGTTTCGCGTTGAGGAGTTGGTCTAACTTTTTTTGCCAGTTTGACATGACCATGAGGAAGGTCATCCAGATGTAAACGACGGTAATGTCAGAGATGAAAAGCGGTGCGAAAATTTCATCAGACAGTCCCGTCGCTTCTTTTACCGCTAACATGTTTGCAGTTCCACCGGTCCAACTGGCGGCCAAGGTACCAATCGCTTTCCAGTTCTCCGTACCCAACTGATTCTGAAAGAGGAAGAAAACGACAATGGCACCCATCAGGACCGAAATAGTAGCACTCACCATCGCGACCAATGCGAGGCGCCCTGCTTTTTGAAGTCCTTTTAAGTCCGTCGTCATAAGGAGCAAAATTAAGCAAGCAGGAAGAATGTACCGAAGAATCCAGTCGTAAACTCCCGAGGCCGCTGGCAGAAACCCAAGTGTCGTCAAAATCGTGGGTGGAATATAACACCAGACCGGAGTCGGCAAATACCGCATGAGGGCGGTACGGTGAAATTGCGTGGAAGCCTTCTGAGCCACAATGACAACGGCCAGTAGGATCAGCAGGATCAGCAACGGTTCTTGGATCATGGGACTTACAACTCTTCTTTTTTGCTTAGAGCGGCTAGCGAAACCGTCATCCTGAGTCCCGCTTTTGACGGGACGAAGGATCCCGTTCGGGATTCTTCGACTGTGCTCTGGGCTGCCGTCTCAGAATGACACACTCTTAATTTTCGCCAAACCAGTGGATTTCTTGAAGAATTTGTCGACTCCGTTGCCGTTCTTCAGGGCGGGCGTAGACTTTCTTGCTTTTCTTCACCCGTGTCCTTGGATTGAGCTTCCAAACGTGACGAGCTTTCGGTTTCGTTATTTTCTTTTTTCTCATCTACCTGTTCGCACGAATCACGCGGAGCATCGCTTCGTGAATCCGGCCATTCGTAACGAGCGTTTGCGTCCCATAAATACTCATCGGCTTTCCGCTGAAGTCGGTGAAACGCGCCCCCGCTTCCTTGGCGATGAGAGCACCGGCTGCTTGGTCCCAAGGATGGAGGCCAAATTCCCAGAAGCCGTCAAAGCGGCCGCTCGCGACGTAACAGAAGTCAAGCGCGGCAGAGCCAAGCCGGCGCACGCCGTGCGTGCGGATCATGAATGCTTCGTAGAACTTCAAATAGTAGCGGGCACGTTTTTTCCGGTCGTATGGAAATCCGGTAACGAGGAGGGACTCTCTCAGCGTTTTGGTTTTCGAAACGTGAATTTTTTTTCCGTTGAGGCTTGCTCCCTTTCCATGTTCCGCCCAAAACCATTCCTCGTAAATGGGATTCCAAACGCCGCCAACGCGGACTTTTCCATTTTCTTCGTAGGCGATTGAGACGCACGTCAGCGGGAAACCGTGGGCGAAATTGGTTGTTCCGTCAACGGGGTCAATAATCCATTTTTTACGTTCTAGCGTTTTCTCCGTCTTCGACAGAGAAGTCGGCTCCTCTGCAAGAATTGTGTGATTCGGAAAGCGCTTGAGGATGATGTCGATCACGACTTCTTGCGCTTTTCGGTCTGTGTTTGTGACCAGGTTCACTGGGCCCTTGTAGCGGATTTGCTTCGGACGGTCGAAAGCACGTTTTAAAACCGCCCCTCCTTCGATGAGCGCTTTTTCCAGTGTGAGCTTGATTTGTTGCATTGACAACCTCAGCTTGCCAAAGCGTTTAACACATGTTAGGATAACAACTTAAGTGGGTTTGCGCAACCATTGAATGTGCGAACATGAGTTATCGTATCACATTGATCCGCGGTGACGGTACCGGCCCAGAACTTGCAGAGGTCACGAAGCGAGTTTTGGAGGCGACCGGCGTCTCATTTGATTGGGACATTCAAGACGCAGGCGCTGACCTTGTTGACAAGGAAGGTACCCCGCTGCCGTCCTGTCTCCTCGAATCCATCCGAAAGAATAAAATCGCAATCAAAGCGCCTGTGACGACGCCGGTGGGAACTGGATTCCGCTCCGTCAATGTCGCACTTCGAAAAGAGTTTGACCTCTACGCTTGCTTAAGGCCTTGCAAATCTTACCCCGGCGTCCGCTCGCGCTACGAGAATATCGATCTGGTCGTCGTCCGTGAAAATACCGAGGATCTGTACGCAGGTATCGAATTTAAGAAAGGGTCTCCTGAAGCAATAGCCGTCATTGAACAGTGCAGCCGCCTCTCCCAAAAGTCGATTCGGCCTGATTCCGGTATCAGCGTCAAACCCATTTCAGTTCAGGGAACGGAACGGATTGTGAAGTTTGCTTTTGAGTACGCGCAAGCGTGCAAGCGCAGAAAGGTGACCTGCGTCCACAAAGCGAACATTATGAAATTTTCAGACGGGCTTTTTCTTGAGGTTTCGCGTGAGGTTGCGAAACGATATCCAGATATTCAGTTTGAGGACAGGATTGTCGACAACATGTGCATGCAACTTGTTCAGAAACCCGAGCTTTACGATGTGATCGTGCTTCCAAATTTGTATGGGGACATTGTTTCGGACCTTTGTGCGGGACTCGTGGGCGGTTTGGGTGTGGCTCCTGGAGCTAATATCGGCGATGACGGTGCTATTTTCGAAGCAACGCACGGTTCCGCCCCAAAGTACAAAGGCCTGAACAAAGTAAACCCGACGGCAATGATTCTTTCCGGGATGCTCATGCTTCGGTACTTAGGCGAGGTGCAAGCCGCAGATCGTTTGGAGCAAGCAGTTGCAGATGTCATTCGCGAAGGCAGGGACGTCACCTACGATTTGAAGGCAGAGCGCAATGATCCCACTGCGGTGGGAACCCGGGAAATGGGCGAAGCGATTATTCGGAGGCTTAGGAAATGATCCCACCACCTTCGTTCCTCGACGATCCGCGTCGAAAACTCCCAGAGTTACAAAAGTACGCCCTAGATCTTTGCTGGCGTACTTTTGTAACGGAGGTGGTGGGATGACAACTCCAAAGGTGACCGTGGTTGGTGCTGGTTTCGTAGGGGCGGGTGTCGCGCAAAGACTCCTGGAAAAAGGGCTGGCGAATGTGGTGTTAACGGACATCATCGACGGAATGCCGCAGGGCAAAGCGCTCGACATGATGGAATCCGCCCCGATCGAAGGTTTTAAGACGACGATTGTTGGAACGAATTCTTACGAGGAAACAGAAAATTCTGATCTCGTTGTGATTACCGCAGGACTCGCACGCAAGCCTGGAATGAGCCGCGATGACTTGCAAACCAAGAATGCTGAGATCGTAGGCGGCATCGTGACGGAGGTGGTCAAGCGCTCCCCAAAAAGTATCTTGCTCATGGTGACGAATCCGCTCGACGTGATGTGTTACTTGGCCTACAAGAAATCCGGATTTGATTCCAGGCGCGTGATTGGGATGGCAGGCGTTTTAGATTCTGCCCGCTACGCTTATTTTCTGTCCCTTGAACTCAAGATTCCACCTGCCCGGGTGGAAGCAGTCGTTTTGGGCGGGCATGGGGATTTAATGGTTCCGGCGCCGGAATTTACGAAAGCCAACGGGAAACCGATTACGCAGCTCCTTTCGAAAGAAAAAATAGAAGCGATTAATCAACGGACCCGCGACGGCGGCGCGGAAATCGTGAACTTGCTCAAAACCGGCAGTGCTTACTACGCTCCTTCCTCTTCCGCTGTGGCTATGGCCGAGGCGATTCTCAAAGATACAGGGCGCGTTTTTCCTTGCTGCGTTTACTTAAGCGGTGAGTACGGCATTCGAGACACGTACTGTGGCGTTCCGGTGCGGCTTGGGAAACAAGGTGTCCAGGAGGTCATCGAACTCAAACTTTCTCCCGAAAGCCAAGACGTGCTCAAGCGATCCGCCGATCATATCCGTGCACAGATTACCAAACTGAAATTGTAACGATGTCACGGTTGAGGCACCGCGTCGTAACGTACAACCGGACGCATCCCAGTTCATGCAGTCTGATTGCGAGGCAGCAAACAAAAGAGACGCCGAAGCAATCCAATAGCACCGTCATTACGAGGAAGCATACCAGGCTTGGACGAAGTAATCTTGGATGCGAGATTGCTTCGGCCCATCCCTGGGCTGCTGGCCTCGCAATGACGGAGGCGGCCATTGCTTCGGCATTGCGTTGGGATTCTGCCTCGCAATGACGGATGCAGGAATGCTTGGTGATCACTTTGGATCGCCGCCACGCAATGACGGCGGGAGTCTATCATGAACATTCACGAGTACCAGGCGAAGGATCTTTTTCGTAAGTACGGTCTAAACGCCGCGCCTGGCAGGGTATTCCAAAAAAATTCGCTTTCCGTTCAAGAAATTTCAAAGATTGGTCCTCCTCCTTTTGTCGTTAAGGCGCAGATTCATGCAGGAGGGCGGGGAAAGGCGGGCGGAATCCAAATTGTCGATGCGGCAGACGCTGCCTTTGGCGTGGCAAAGAAAATGCTCGGCACCAAACTCAAGACATATCAGACCGCTGGGGTCGCGAAGCCGGTTGACTGGGTGTTGATCGAAGCAGCTCGAGAGATCAAAAAAGAACTTTACGTGGCGCTTACCCTTGATCGTGAAGCTGCTTTACCGTGTGCCATTTGTTCTGAGTCGGGCGGTGTCGAAATCGAGCAGGTTGCACGCGAGACGCCCGAAAAAGTTTTCAGGGGTCATTTCGGAGTCGATAAAGCTCTTACGTCGGAGACTTTTCGTTCCTTCGTTTTAAATTTTTTTTCTGACCACGGCAAGAATTCAGACCGACTTCGGGACCAATTGTCAGATCTCATTTCTAAAATTGCACGTTTGTTTGTTGAATTAGATGCTTCTTTAGTGGAAGTAAATCCTCTCGGCCTCCTCGCAGATGATTCCTTGGTTCCGATCGATGCAAAGATTAATTTCGATGACAGCGCGCTTTTTCGCCATCCGGAAGTGGCCCGCCTGCGTGACGCGAGTCAAGAAGACGAGCGTGAGAACGAAGCGAAACGGTTTGATTTGAGCTACGTGGGACTGGAGGGAAATATCGGATGCATGGTGAACGGAGCCGGACTTGCGATGGCGACGATGGACATCGTCAAGCTAGATGGTGGTGAGCCGGCAAATTTTTTAGATGTGGGCGGCGGTGCGAGCAAAGAAAAAGTAGCGGCGGCTTTTAAGATCATCCTCAAAGACCCGCGTGTCAAGGCAATCCTGGTGAACATTTTTGGCGGAATTATGCGTTGTGATGTACTGGCCGAAGGAATCGTTGCGGCGCAAAAAGAGATAAAATTAAAAGTTCCGTTGATTGTTCGATTGGAAGGAACGAATGTCGAAAAAGGACGGGAAATCTTAAAGAGATCGAAAATTCAAATCATTTCCGCGGAAACATTTGAAGAAGCTGCGCAAAGAGCAGTGGAAGCAGTTCGGTGACTAACAAAACTACGTCATTCTGAGACGGCGGCCCAGAGCAAGGTCGAAGAATCCCGACCGAGATCCTTCAGTCGGCCTGTGGCCTCCTTCAGGATGACGGTGGACGGGATCCTTCGGCAATGCTATGGGGCGCTGCCTCAGGATGACGTCGGTTTAGTTTGGTGCTCTCTAAGAGAAGCGATGGCTATTCTCGTAGACGAAAATACAAAGGTAATTGTTCAAGGGATCACGGGTTCCCACGGATCATTTCATGCGCGTCAGATGGTCCAGTACGGCACGAAAATTTTAGCCGGTGTCACTCCTGGAAAAGGGGGTCAAGATTTTGACGGAATTCCCGTTTTCAATACGATGGGTGAGGCCGTCGCAAAGACGGGGGCAAATGCAAGCGTGCTCTACGTTCCGGCGCAATTTGCCAAAGACGCCATTTTGGAAGCGGCAGACAGCGGTGTGGAACTCATTGTCTGCATTACAGAAGGGATTCCTGCCCTGGACATGGTTCGAGTCCTGAAACAGCTCGAAAATAAGGGGATTCGCTTGATTGGGCCCAACTGCCCAGGCATAATTACACCAGAGGCGACGAAGATCGGTATCATGCCTGGCTACATCCACAAAAGGGGGTGCGTCGGTGTCGTTTCGCGCAGCGGAACACTGACGTATGAGGCAGTTTGGCAGATGACAACTCGCGGGTTGGGTCAGTCGACGGTGATCGGTATCGGTGGCGATGCAATATTAGGAACGAGTTTCGTTGATTGTCTCGAGCTCTTTGAGAAGGACGCCGAAACGGCTGCGATTGTCATGATCGGCGAAATCGGTGGAGCAGCAGAAGAGACCGCAGCAGAGTTTATCCGGAAGAATGTTCGAAAACCTGTCGTCGCATTCGTGAGCGGCTCGACGGCACCGTCTGGAAAACGGATGGGTCATGCGGGTGCCATCATTTCCGGCGGAAGCGGCACGGCGCGCGAAAAGGTAGCTCGGTTAAGGGAAACGGGCGTCCGTGTCGTGGACAGTCCTGCGCGGATCGGCGAGACAGTTGTGAGAACGCTAGGGTAGAGGACAACGACAGAAGTCAGAGGACAGAAGTCAGAAGACAGAGGTCAGAAGTCAGAAGACAGAGGTCAGAAGTCAGAGGACAGAAGACAGAGGTCAGAAGACAGAGGTCAGAAGTTCGAAGTTGGAACCGAGCCTTTGCAAAATGAGCCAAACATCCCTTCCCCACAAGAAGGAAGCGGATCGGCGCTGCTTTGCGGAAGTCGAGTTAGAAGTTGAAGTATGGTTTTTCTTCTGTTTTTTTCTGTCTTCTGTCTTCTGATTTCTGGCCTCTGACATGTGATTTCTCTTGAGGAAAGGGTACTTACATGCTTCGAACCTACATTGATCGATCGAAAAATTTTGACCATGCTTACGAGCAGTACTTGAAGACCCATGAAAAGAACATGGTTCAAGTGATCCATCACTTTGAGGATGAGCTGCATCGCTCCAATTTCAGATTCGGGCGCTTTACGATCCCGACCTTTATGAAGCCGCATTTTATTACCAGCCAGCAAGCCCGGAAGCTTGGAGATGCCTCTAGCGCGCTCGCTCAAATGGTGGACAGGCTCGTGCATCTTTACTTTGAGGACCCTGCCATTCGGAATGTATTTGCTCTTTCGCCGGAAGCCGAAGAGCTCGTTCGAATCGATCCGGGCTACCGGAGAACTGCCGTCGTCGTGCGGCTCGATTGCTTTATGGAAGGAGAGAGCATCAAATTCATGGAGTTAAATTGCGATTCTCCAGCAGGGATGGGATACACCGATTTCTTGGAAGATATCTTGTTTTCTGTCGCCGAGTTGAAGGATTTTTTCGAGGACGTTCACATTCTGCGGGGCCGCCGTGTCGATAAGCTGCTGGACGCTCTTCTTACTGTTTATGAGGAATTCGGCGCGTATGAAACGCCGCAAATTGCAATCATCGACTGGAAAACCGTACGGACAAAGCCGGAATTTGAATTATTAAAGACGTACTTTGAAGAGAAGGGTTACAAGACGACGATTGCAGACCCCAGAGAGCTCCGTTTTCGGGGCGGAAAACTGTACCATGGTAATTTTCGGATCGATCTCGTTTACCGGCGCGTCATTTTTAGTGAATTGCTTGAGAAGCTGCGCGACGTCACCGATTTTATTAAAGCGTACCGAGAACGAGCCGTGTGCGTCGTCAATCCTTTGCGTTCACGCTTAGGGTCCTCCAAAGCCCTCCTTTCCGTTTTTACGAATCCGGGTTATGATCACTTGTTTTCCGCACAGGAAAATGAGATCAAGCGGGAACATATTCCATGGACTCGGCGTGTCGTCGATGCGGAAAAGTTTTACGGTGGGAAGAAGATCTACTTGATCGATTTCTTAAAAGACGAAAAAGAAACTCTGGTACTGAAACCGGCAGACAGCTACGGGGGAAAGGATGTGGCGATCGGAAACGAGACGCGTGATGAGGATTGGAATTTCACCATTGACAAGGCGCTCAAATCAAACTGGGTCGTCCAGGAGTTCGTTCCGCTGCCGGTGCTTTCGGTTCCCACCGTCGTGAACCGCAAGCTTGATTTTGTGCTTAAAAAAATGAATACGGGAAGCTTTGTGTTTGGAGGGGTTCCTGCCGGTTCCTTATCTCGCTTAAGTGATGACAGTGTCATTAATGTCTCGCGCGGCGGCGGTTTGATTTCTGCCGTGGTGTGCGAAGGCGAGATCATCCGTTAAGATTTCCTTCCATGGTGATTGATGTCCATTGCCACATTGGCCGGTCTCGAGACACGGCGGGTACGTCGGTGCCTCAAATTCTTCGGAACATGAGACGGTGTCATGTTTCGAAGACCGTCATTTTCCCCATCGATGAGAAAAACCCAGGCCCTTCCTATTCGGCGGCCAATCGGAGAATTGCCCGACTCGTACGCAAGCACCGGAGTTTTATCGGATGCATACGGCTCGATCCGAATCAATTGCCAGCCGCTTTCGATGAGATCCGTTGGGCGCAGGCGAATGGTTTCCGTGCCGTCAAGCTTCACCCGCGCACCGACCGCTTTAGCATCAAAAAGATGGAACCCCTTTTTGGTGAAATCTCACGTTCCGGTATGGCTGTCATTTTGCACACGAGCCATGAGCAGAATTGTTCACCAAGGGATTGGATTCGCTTCATCAAGCGCTGTCCAAAAACTTTTTTTATCTTCGCCCACGGGGGTAAGGATGATTGGAAGGATGCGATTTCGGTTGCCAACCAATTTAAAACGGTCTTCCTCGAAACCACGACCCAGTCTTTCTACCGGACGGGAATGATCTTGAAAGGGGTCGGTACACACAAGGTGGTATTTGGTTCAGACACGCCGTATTCGCACGTGGACGTCGAACTCATGAAATTTGAGCTTCTCCTTTCACCTCAAAAACGCCGGCTCGTTTTGTGCGAGAACGCGAAAAGAATCCTCGGTTTGTAAGACCATCCATCCGGGTCCCTACCACTTGATGCAGTAATCCCGACGTCATTGCGAGGACGCGTACCAGGCGTTGCCGAAGCAATACGCCGCATCCGTCATTGCGAGACAGCTAGCCAAAGCGAGGTCGAAGCAATCTACGTGCTGAGTTTGCTTCGGCCATCGCTTAGCCCGTCGGCCTCGCAATGACGACTGCATGAAGTGGTACGCCCCCCCATTTCAAATTGCTTGCGTCCGTTTTTTATCTTTGGTAAAGTGAAAACGTGATCCCATCACCTCCTTTCATCCCGCCTTTGGCGGGATTATTTCTGAAAGAAATTCTGCCGTTTCTTGGTCGATTGGTCCAAAAGAAACGGCAGGAAAAGGAGGTGATGGGATGATTCTCCCGCGAAAGTGTTTTCTTACAAAGGGTGTCGGTATTCACCGCGAAAAGCTTGCGAGTAACGAGCTTGCGCTCCGGAACGCGGACATTGCCGCCTTCAACCTCGTCAAAGTTTCCAGCATTTTTCCTCCCCATTGCAAGCTTGTTCCAAAAGAAGCGGGCTTAAAGTACCTCACGCCGGGCCAGGTCGTGTTCTGTGTCATGAGCGACAATTCGACCAGTGAACCCAACCGCTTGATTTCAGCTTCTATTGGCATCGCGATCCCTAATAGCCCGAACCAGTACGGATATTTGTCAGAACATCACGCGTTTGGGTGGACGGAACGGAAGACCAATGACTATGCAGAGGATCTTGCCGCGGAAATGCTCGCTACGATTTCAGGCGTGAAATTTGATCCGGATTCAAGTTACGACGCAAAACGCGAAATTTGGAAAATCTCAGACGAAATTGTGAGGACGACGGCGATGACGCAAAGCGCGGAGGGCGATAAAGACGGCCGCTGGACCTCCGTGATTGCCGCGTGTGTGTTTATTGTTTGATGTAGAGTAACAAAGGAACGTCATTCTGAGCCCCGCACCTTCTGGCTCAGCAGTGTCCGAGAAGGTGCGGGGCGAAGAATCCCGACCGAGATCCTTCGGCCAGGCAGGGGATGCTGCCTCAGGATGACGGTTTTTGTACCCGCCCCTACATCCGCTCCGTCAATTCCACGTACGTCACATCCGAAGGAAACTGGTGATCAAGAATGGCTGCTCCCAATGTTTCGTTTGGACGGATTTCTTTAAATCGCATGATCAAGTGGTTCGGCCGCGGAACGAAACGTTTGATTATGATCTCATACGGTAGTCGGATTTGACCGACGAGGCGCCAGTCGTTCTTTGTAATTTCAAGTGCGCGAAAGATAGCTGCATTGTAGTGGGTAATCTTTCGGATATTTAGCGCTTGATCGAGTTCAATCTCTTGTTTACGATTTGTGTCCGCTTCTGTTAAGGTCAAGCGGTAACCTGTCTCGATCGCTTGCCACTCGATTTGTTCTGCAGGATTTATTTTGGGAGGCGCGATCGCTTTAAAGATGTCTCCTGCGATGAGCCTGAGATCAATATCCGGATTTTGTTCTAGGACTGCATTTTCTCCCCAATAAACCGTGTATTGTCTTGGAAGATAAAGCCAGAACTTGTGCTCGAAGCTTTTGAGGAGAAAGTAGAGAGGGACTAGTGAGTGGTAGCCCTTCAGATACAAAAAATCGGGCTCTTTTTGGAAAGCGATCAGCCCGTGGCACCAGTGCACGAGTGGCTCTGTTGGATGGGGGATTCCAATTTCGAGTGACGCCTTCAACGTTTTCAAGGACTCCGCATTTTGATTCAAGACAGTGAGTATCTGTTTCTGAGTTTCATCATCGAGCAGCGTCGGTTGGGGGGACGCAAGGGCGTTTTTTGCGAAGAAGAAGAGAAAAAGGAAGAAAACGACCGTGCGCATAATCAATCGGTGTCGGTGTAACCGTTCAGCCACCCACGTATCGTCATTCTGAGGCCGAAGGCCGAAGAATCTCGAAAAACGAGATCCTTCGCGGAGTTTACTCTGAGTGCTACTCCGCTCAGGATGACGGGGCTGAACGGTTACCAATCGGTACCCCATTGTGTTAACGGCCACCTGAAGATTTCTTTAAGGAGTTAATTTCGAAGACGTAAAGAGTGACGTTACCGTTGTTGACCGCTTATATGGCTAAAATGACCTTTCATGGGATAAAAATGTTGCATCTTTAGAAAGTTGTAACGAGTGTGTTTAAGATCCATTAAGACTTAAAATAGTTCCGTGAGATGTTGTATTCTGCAATGGTCTAAGGTATACTTTTTCGCAGGTGAACCCAGTGATCACAAGAAGGCATGCGTCAGTTTATTTTAGGTTATTTTTCGAACTATTTATGAATACTTTTCAAATAAATTGTAACTATTTTAGTAGATATTACGTAATAAGCGGATCGTGCATAAATTTGAGCAGGAATGAGAGCCGTGAGCTACATAACTCCTCGTAAGGAAAAAGCGATCAGAATTTGCCGAAGCCGGAAGAAAGCGCACCGCGGCTTTGCCGTCGTCTTCGCTGTTTTTCTCGTTGTCGGTCTTGAAACCGTCATTGCTGGCAGCATGCTCGACATGATGCGCCATCATCGTCAAATCCAGCGCGAGGCTCACCGGATTCAGGTCAAGTGGGCTGCAGAAGGGATTGTCGACCGGGCGCTGAAGCTTTTTAATGATTACATGCAAACAAAGGGCGGTCAATTTCCCAACGTAAGTACGGGGCCGATGCCGAACCGAGGAAAAGTAGTTCTCGGAAACAATTCGCAAATAACGGACAACAAGACATTTTCAAGATTTCTCAACGAGTGGTACGAAGGCACGTCGCCACTTGATGACTCAAACACACCCAGCGTTTCAGGGTTCAAAGATCGGGAGACGTATGCGGACGTACTGCGTTTCATTAAGGTGGTCCCTCCCGGCATTGTGATTACCCAGCTGCCTTACGCTCGATCTGTGCTTGGCCCTGATCTGGAACGGCTCTACAGAATCACCGTTCATTTGGAGCATGATTTAACGCACGTCAGATCTCAAGTGACGCAGGAAGTTTTGGTGAACAAAGGCGGTGTGTTTGACTTTGCGGTGTTTTGCGAGGAGGATTGTGAAATCGCGGCAGGGCCCAGTTCGTCTTTTCAAGGCCCTATCTTTTCCAATAAGAATATTTATCTCTCCAATGACGGCCCAAATAAAAATGACGGCAGCGGAAGTACAACGATCTTAAAAATGGCTGATGGCTTCTCGATCGATCATCCACAGCCTTATGTTATCCACAGCGCAGGTAATATCTGTTTCTGGTTCAAGAGAGCAATCGGGGAGAATTATCAGAGGCATTACCAAGAGTTTCAAAATGCAGTCGCGACCGGCGGCCTTCCGACCTACTACGGTCTTGAACACGAACTCATGACCTTTGTCAACTTGGGCCGCCCTGGTTCACCCTATCCTCATTACCCGCCGGTCTTTTATTATTTCTTTAACCGCGCAGATCAGGATGGGACGTGGGGGAAAAGACCTGATGACAACAAAATCCTCATTGAGACTCAACCTGGAGGATGCATACTCGGGCTCCCAGACGCAGCTTGCGAGAGACTTCCGCATCCAGGAAAATGGACGAAGACAAGCAGCGGCAATTTTGTTGTTGTTGGAGAAGCGGGGACTGACGAGTCGTCTACCGCTCCATTTCCTAACAGCTTTTCCGGCGGCTACGGTCAGTATGAAACACAAGGGAGTAGCCAAAGAGGGCGCATGGATTATGTTTTTAAGGACACCTTTGGTGAAAGCTTTCTTGACGATAGCAACAAAATGAATCTGTCAGCAGCAATTGACCGAAGTGATCCGATGGAGACGGATAATACAAAGCCCCATCCACCCCTCAATCCAAACTGGATGTCCGGGTCCGGTTATGACTTCGAAGGCGTGCACCTCGTACAAGATGGTGTGTCTCGTCAAGATATTGTCATCGGCACACCCAGCCATCCATCAGGGTCTCATGTGATTATCGAACCATGGACTGAAATCATCGAACCTCCCAATTCCTGCCGGTCTAATCCTGGGAGGGAAGGATGCTATCCCGAAGATACAGAGGAAGGGAGGCAACAGAAGCTTCAATTTAAAGCCGACGACAGACGCGCAGACGGAAAAGGTCT
>Ga0156289_1081_pt2 | contig 13915 bp, 12 predicted proteins | sample RifCSPlowO2_12_FD_116157 | JGI IMG/M metagenome (GOLD analysis project Ga0156289, IMG submission 116157) | Omnitrophica bacterium RIFCSPLOWO2_12_FULL_50_11
CGGCCGAATTTATACCATCTCAGCAGCTACAAGAAAAATTCTCCATGAGCTGAAAGCGCCGGTCACGGCCAAATTTTATGTTTCGCCCATGGATAAAATGCCGACCGGGATGAAGGCTCTTGAGCAGGACGTGATCGATAAATTAGACGAGTTTCGAATCGTCTCAAAAGGCAACTTTCAATACAAAATTTTTCATATGGAAGCAGCAAACATCGTTGGAGAACCCGCCCAAGAAGGCGAAGAGTCCCTTGAGCGGGAGCTCCAAAGTAAGGGGATTCAGCCGTTTCAAGTGCGAGCGATCGTCTCCGATGAAGTCGCCGTTCGCTTAGTTTATTCCTCAGTCAGCCTGTCATATAAAGAAAAACCCGAAGAATTAATCCCGAAGATTCTCCCCGATAATATCCACGAACTGGAATATACCCTGGCATCCAAAATTCATCGCATGACGCTTCCCGAAATCCCCGAGGTCGCTCTGTTCGCACCTTATGAAGAGAAAGCGGTGCCCCCAGAAATCCAAGCGCTCGTGGGCCAGCTGGGCGCTCAAGTTCCAGAAGCCTACCGCGAAGATCAATATGAGCTGCTCGAACTCGGCCTGGATTACGAAGGATTTCCGGTCACGAGAATCAACATGAACGAAGCGGAACCTATCCCCGACGGTGTGAAAACCTTAATCGTGATTGAACCGCGCGAGTTGAACGACCGCCAGCGCTACGAGATCAACAAATTTCTCCATCAAGGCGGTTCTGTTTTTCTCGCCGTGCAAAATTACGAATACAACTACTCGACGAGCGGAAGGCAGCTCACCATTTTTTCAGAAGAAAGGCGGCCGGGCATTAACCCATTAATTGAAACGTGGGGCCTGAGCGTCGCGAGCGAAATCCTGGTGGACAAACTGCATGAGGTGATCAACCTAAGTGGCGCGGCAAGGATCGGCCCGTTCGCAGTTTCCGTTCCCGTGAAACTCCCTTTTCACATCCGCATTCCGCAATCTGGAATGAATCCCGATATCTCGATCACCTCCCGCTTGTCGCCTCTCATTTATCTGTGGGGTACGCCCATTAACCTAAACGATGAAAAAATTAAGGCACAAGACCTTCGAGTGGATCAATTGCTCCAGTCAAGTTCTGACTCGTGGCTCATTCCATTTACAACCAGTCCTCTGAGTCCATCGGATCTTGAGCCGAAGTTGGTGCACAAGCGCGGTCCATTTCCGCTAGCGGTCATGGTGCGCGGCCAATTCGCAAACGCCCTCCAAGGTGAAAATGTCCCGCCCTGGCCTAAATTGGAGGAAACGTCCGACGAAATAGAGGTAGAAATCGCGGAGGTAGAGCCCCTTCCGCCTGAAGATCTTTCACCAAGTCCTGGAACGTTAATCCTGATCGGCAACGCAAAAATATTCCAAAAAGAAATTGTGCAGAGCGGAGGTCATTTCGCGTTCTTCCTCAATTCCATAAGTGCAATCACCCTTGGCGAAGATCTGGTGACGATCCGCTCTAAACAAGTGATCGACCGATCGATCAACCGCGCCTCAGCGACCGCAAAGGTCACGTGGCGGCTTTTCGTCACCTTGCTGGTTCCCATCGGCATTGCGGTTGCCGGCGCGGCCCGTGTCTTCCTGCGTAAACGAGCAAAGCGTAACTATCTGAAAGCGCTGCTCCTTCCTGAATCCGGATGAAGCCGAAACAGCTGCTTTTCTTGAGTGCGATTTTTGCCCTCCTCGTCCTAGCCGTGGTGCTAAGGCAGCTTCAAAGACCCCCAGAACTCACCACCGAGGAATATGCGCCGCTTGATTTTTCCTTTGATGAAAGCCGTATCGGAAAGATTGAAATTTACAAACCGAAAGGCGCCGATGAGGAAACACAAGTCTCTCTCGTGAAAGAAGAAACGGGATGGAAAATCTCTACTCTATGGAATGCCCGAGCCGACGTGGACAAGGTAGAACAATTTTTAACGCAAATTAAACACGCGAAAGGAGAAATCAGGGCAAAGGATCAATCGTTGTTCGAAGACTTCGGTATCCGCGATGACGAAGCGCTTCACGTGAAGTTGAGCGATCTGTCGGAAAACGAACTCCTTCATTTGCTTATCGGGACCAAAAAAGCGGATGATCGGTCCCTCTTCATTCGAAAAAACGACTCCGAGGTTGTTTACGTGACAAATGCTAATCTGTACGGTCAAATGGGAGTGTATGGCAACCCTGATACGGAACCTCCCAAGAGTGATTACTGGGTTTCTACACAACTTGCTCATTATGATACGGATTCGGTCAAACGGATCGAAAAGGTCCGATTTGAGAAAGGGGTTGAAATCGTGACGGCGCGCGTCGCGCTCACGATTGACCCTTATGATTCCACAAAAAGAGAGTGGAAATTCGAGCGGAGTGGACTTCCATTCGCAATCGATCCGGAAAAGATCAAGCAATTTCTGGAATCGGCCAAAACATGGGTCGCGAAAGACGTGGTGGATTCGAAAGCAAAAGATTACGGATTTTCTTCCCCCCTCTGGCGCTTGTCGATCGTGCAAGATGGTCGCGAACCGATCATTCTTACGGCCGCCCCATACGATAGCGAAGCGGATGCGTATCCGATTCAAGTCTCTACAGAACCTGTCGTTTTTCAACTCTCCAAATATTATTTTGAAAATTTAGACATTGACGACAGCAAATTCTTCCGGGATAACCCGCTCCAAGTCGAACCGGATCAAGTGGAAAAGCTCGTCATACACACTCCGAAACAAGAAATGAGTTTTGAACCGAAGCAAAAGACTTGGGAAGGGTTAACCAACTATCTCAATGACTTAAAGACGTTCCGTGTCGATCGTATGCTTTTTGACGCGCGGGAAAAAAAGAAAGTCGGGCCGGAGGGAGAGAACTGGATCAAGATCCAGCTCGTAGGTAAAGCGGCTCAATTTTTAGATGTCGGAGAACTCATCACAAAAGACACAAAAACGTATGCAGCTTCTATCCGCGGCACAGATCATCCATTTGCGATTGATGACTCCATGTTCCAAAAGCTCTTCGGCAACTTGGACCGCCTTGCAACACCGGAAGATAAGGGGTGACAACGGGTCATGTTTTGCAATTCGCCCAAACCCTCTCTTCAAATGATTTCAGCTGTGGTTCGATCTCAATCGGCGAGACGACTGAGTCTTGGATTGCATCCTGTGTTTTTAAACCGTTCCCTGTAATCGCGATCACGAGAGATTCGTCTTTTGGAATGACACCTTTCTCGATCAATTTCTTCGCCACCGCAACCGTGACGCCCCCGGCCGTCTCCGTAAAAATCCCTTCTGTCTTCGCAAGCAGTTGAATCCCATCGCGAATTTCTTGATCACTTGCGATTTCAGCACTGCCCCCGCTCGCTTTCACCGCATCGCGAGCGTAATAGCCGTCAGCAGGATTTCCAATCGCCAGGGACTTGGCGATCGTTTTCGGTTTTACGGGTTTAAGCGTATCTGAATCCGTCATAATCATTTCCGAGATCGGAGAGCACCCTTCGGGCTGCGCACAATGGACACGAGTCTTAACACGATCAATCAAACCCAGCATCTCAAATTCCTTAAATCCTTTCCAAATTTTCGTGAGCAATGAACCGCTTGCGGCGCAGCAGACGAGATGGTCTGGAGTCCGCCAACCCATCTGCTCGGCAATTTCAAAACCAAAGGTTTTAGACCCCTCTGCGTAGTAAGGGCGGATGTTAACATTGACAAACGCCCACCGATACTTGCCGGCAATTTCGCCGCAAAGGCGGTTTACATCGTCGTAATTTCCCCTGACGACAATGAGTTTCGGCGCATAGACGAGCGTGCCTAAGATCTTGGCTTGTTCCAAGTCGTTCGGGATGAAAATGTAGCGTTGAAAACCGGCGCGCGCGCCGTGGGCGGACACGGCGTTTGCGAGGTTCCCGGTCGAGGCGCAGGCAACGGTATGAAAACCAAGTTCCCGGGCTTTTGACAAGGCAACGGCGACGACGCGGTCCTTAAACGACCACGTGGGATGACAAACGCTATCATCTTTAAGGTATAGTTCGTTCACCCCGAGCTCGCTTCCCAAGCGATCCGCCCGAACCAAAGGTGTGAAACCGGAATGAAACCCGACAGTCGGTTCCCCATCGATCGGAAGCAGTTCGCGGTAACGCCAAAGACTTTTAGGCCCGGTTTCGATTCGCTCGCGCGTGGCAACTTTCTTTAAAGCCTCGTAGTCGTAGTTCACCTCAAGCGGACCAAAACAAAATTCACAGACGTGGATCGCTTCTGCAGGATAAGTGCGGCCGCATTCACGACATTTCAGACCCTTGACGTAAGTCATGCAAGCCTCATCACACGAAGCGACACGAAAGATCTACGAAAATACACGAAAGCCCTTTCGATCGTTCGTGTCAATCATCCTTTTCATATGCAACTGGCAGGTACCGAAATTCACGAGATACCCAACTTCATATTCACTATTCTTCAAATAATAATACAACCACATCCGTCATTGCGAGGACGGATGCCGGAATGCTTCAGCTCCAAGGATCGGGGTTGGGGAAACTGCCCGACGTTGGCTTAAATCCCTGTACAGCAACTTGTGTGGTTTCGTCAGACTTTCGTGTTGATTAGTGTCACTCACGAGCGTTTTCCTTCATTGCTTCGATTAATATCTTCGCCACTTCCGGCCGTGTGATCTCGGGCGGAGGCATCTCGCCCGTGCGTAACATCTCCCGCAGTTTTGTTCCGGACACACTCAAAGGCTCTGCTTCTGCCGGGGCAGTCTTATGACTCACGATCCCGCCTGTCCTGCGATCAAAAAACGAGTGCTCAAACCGGTAAATTTCGATTCCGATCTCTTCAGGACTGAACTCATCGAAAATTTCCTGTGCCTCATAACTCCCATAATAGGGCGTTCCGTCAGGCCGATTACAGCCCGCATGATCCCGGCCGACAATAAAATGGGTGCAGCCGTAGTTTTTGCGGCAGATCGCATGCCAAACGGCTTCGCGCGGTCCCGCATATCTCATCGAAGCTGGAAAGATTGAAAGCACCACCCGATCTTTCGGATAGTATTTGTCAATCAACGTCGTGTAGCACGCCCATCTGACATGAGCCGGAACATCGTCGCTTTTCGTTTCTCCCATCAGCGGGTGAATCAAAAGTCCGTCCACCGTCTCCAGCGCACACTTGGTCAGATATTCATGAGCACGATGAATCGGATTTCGTGTTTGAAAGGCGACGACGCTCTTCCACTTTTTCCGCTCGAATACGGCACGCGTTTCGCGGGGATCCAAACGATGGTCTAAAAAATCTTTGTGTTTCGGGCGGCTAAAAAGCGAAATCCTGCCGCCGACGAAAAAATCGCCCATCCGGTTGACTTGGGCAACGCCAGGATGCGTCTCGTCATCGGTCCCGTAAACTGTTAGGGCCTGCCGCTTTTTGTCGTGCGGAAATATGTCGGATACCTCGAGGATGGCAAGCAGATGTCCTCTTTCGTCTCTCAGCGCCGTTTCTTTCTCTTTTGTAATTTTGGACTTTTCTTCCCCAGAAATCGATTTCGTAATCGGAATCGTCCAAGGTAAGCCGTTTACCAGCCTCTTGCGCTCAAGGCACGATTCATAATCTTCCTCCGTCATAAATCCCTCAAGCGGACTCACCGCCCCGACCGCAATCATCTCAAGATCACACACTTCTCGCTCTGAAAGCGCAAGGGTCAGCAGTCTCTTGGCTTTGGCTTCCGCTTCCTCGCGCACTTTTCCTTGAAGCTCGCGGTCCACCAGCTTTCCACCGTGGGGCACAATGGTCAAATGTCTCTTCCCTCCTCCTGAATCTCCGCAACTCTCGGCTTTTCTTCTGCCCCTTTTGGCTTCATCAAAGTGTGAATGCCGCACTCGGTTTTCGCCAAACCTGCCCAGCGGCCCGAACGCTCGTCATCACCCGGTTGAGCTGGACGTGTGCACGGCCAACATCCGATACTGAGATAACCTTTCTCAAACAAAGGATGCTTCGGAAGACTGTGCTTTTTGATGTACCACCAAATGTCGCCGGAGGTAAAATTGGCAAGCGGATTAAATTTAAACAAGCCGTTTTCATATTCCTCAACAATGGAAATATGTTCCCGTGTCTTAGACTGTGAACGACGGATTCCTGAGATCCACGCCTCGTAATTTTTGAGCGCCTTTTGGAGCGGTTCCACCTTATTAATATAACAGCAATGATCTGGATCCTTCTCATAAGGTTTCCCATGCGATTTTTGAATCGAGGCCTCTCGCACTCTTGGATCGGTTTTGAGATCAATCACGTTTGTTAATTTCAGGCGTTTCACCAATTCACGTTTGAAATCAAGCGTCTCTTGAAAATGCCATCCCGTTTCAAGAAACAAAATGGGGAGGGACGGATCAATCGTCGACACCATATGAAGTAACACAACGCTTTCGGTTTGAAAGGAAGAGGTCACCGCTATCCTTGGACGAAACTCGCTCACCGCCCAACTGACGATTTCCTCTGGCTCTGCCTTTTCAAAGCGCGCATTCAATTCTTCTAAGTCGAGCGATTTCGCCATAACGACACTCATTTGCACGGGTGCCTACCACCTGATGCAGCAATCCCAACGTCATTGCGAGGATGCAATCCAGGCGTTGACGAAGCAATCGCCCCTCCGTCATTGCGAGGCAGCGAACAAAAGCGTTGCCGAAGCAATCTGGCGTTCCGAGATTGCTGCGACCTCGCTTTGGCCAGCTGTCTCGCAATGACGGATGCATGAAGGAGTATGCATCCTTTTGCACTGACTCGCACGATCACCGCAATTTGCGTTCTAAAATGATGTGCTTCATTTGATCGACGGTTTCATAAGGAATTGTAACGCCGTCACCCATCCAGCCAAGTTGAACCGCGGGCCTGACCGCGCCGTGGAAATCGCTGCCACCGGTCATCAAAAGATTGAGCTCGACCGCCGTTTTCCGGTAACGAGCTGCTTCTTTCTTAGACTGACAACTTGAATAAACTTCAATGCCTTTAAGACCCTCCGAGACAAGCCGTCTGATTTCATCTTCAAAGCGCTTGGGGTCGGAATCCAACTGGAGCTGTTTCGGGTGCGCGAGGACTGCAATTCCTCCGCTTTCCTCAATCATCTGGATCGCGGCGCGACTCGCCAGTGTCCGCTTATCGACATAAGCTGAAGCGCCTCTCGCCAAATATTTTTGGAATGCTTCGTCCGCATCTTTGACATAACCTTTTTTCACCATCACCTGAGCAAAATGAGGCCGCCCGATTTGGCCCCCTCCGGACTCGGCTTCCACCTCATGCAGCGAAATATCAAGTCCGTCGGCACGCAGTCGCTCAACGATCCTTGGATTCCTGCGACTCCTCGCTTCCTGAAGTTGGGCGAGACACTCCCTGATTTTCGCTGAATTCCGATCCACAAAATATCCAAGGATGTGCAACGTTCCGGGTTCAAACATAACGCTGATCTCAATGCCGGAGATCACTTCAAGCCCAAGCCGATTGCCCGCATCTTGCGCTTCCTCAATCCCGCTGAGCGTATCGTGGTCGGTCACCGCGAGACACGAGATACCCCGGGCACGCGCGAGCTCGACCAATTCCGTCGGTGTCAATGTGCCGTCGGAATGTGTCGTATGGGTATGGAGATCACAGCGTCTCGCGTTTGACATGAGTCAAATAACCTAGTTCCTCAAGCCGATCGAGGATCTGTTCGGCAGACTCTTCTGCAGTCTGCTCTTCCGTATCACAAACGACTTCGGGATGAAGCGGCTCCTCGTACGGGTCATCGACACCCGTGAAATTCTTCACCTCACCAGCTCTTGCTTTTTTGTACAGACCCTTTACGTCGCGCTTTTCACATTCATCAAGGGAACATTTTGCGAAGACCTCGACGAAATTTCCGATCAGGCTCCGATTGTAATCGCGAGTTTCCCGATAGGGTGAAATCGCGGCGGCAATCGCGATCACCCCATTGCGCGCGAGAAGATGGCACACAAAACCAATGCGTTTGATGTTCGTATCACGATCTTCCTTGGAAAAACCTAATCCTTTGCTCAAATTCGTCCGAATGACATCTCCATCTAAGACCTCCACCCTCTGCCCCATAACGCGGAGCTTTTTTTCCAGGATGCGGGCGATGGTCGACTTTCCGGAGCCAGACAAACCCGTAAACCAAACCGTGACACCTTTCGACACCAGAAAATCTCCTATATGGTTGATACAAAAAGACTTAGAGATGTAACTACCGTCAGCGCACTTAAAAAAGAAAAGTTAATTATACGATCTTAAATGGAGGGAGTCAAATCAGGGAGTACGGAAACGGCTATAAAGCTACTGCGCGGTTTTTTGCGCAAACGTTCGCGTTTTTTCGTGGTTTCTTTTATGCTTGCGCAAACACCTCTCGCGCTACGATGCCAACCACACCGAGCGCAACGGCGTTCTCGCCAAAAGCAGATGGGATAATTTTTGCTCGCGCTGCCGCTTCTTCCACTGCCCACTCCTTCACCGCTGCCTTGATGGCATCCAAAAGCGGCGCACCGCAGTCTTCAATTCCGCCGCCGATCACGATAATTTCCGGATTCAACAGGTTCACAAGAAAGGCAATTTTCTTACCGAGGGCGTAACCGCCTTGCTCAACTGCCTTGATCGCAAGCTGGTCTTTTTCCTTCACGGCTTTCACGATGTCTTTGAAGGAAATCTTCTTCGGATCGCCTCCTGCTAAATCTTTTAAGACCGAGTGGTTTCCTTTCTCAATCAGTTCCCGTGCGTGGCGCGTGATCCCAAGGTCCATTTCCCAACGACCCAAGTTCGTGGCCATGCTTACGATCTCTTCTTTCGAGGCCTTCGCACTTGAAACGCCCAGTTCTCCGGCAGCGCCCGAAGCGCCTCGATAGATATCACCATTCACAATAATGCCGACGCCCACGCCGGAAAACATGTACACAAGATGTTTCACGTCGCGATCCAGACCCAGCCATTTTTCGCCGAGCACCGCCGCATTCGCATCGTTTTCAACATAGGTGGGAACTTTCAGACGCTTTTCAAACGTGTCTTTGATCGAAAGACAAACTGAAATGTCTTTCTCCCCTAAACTTTGCGGCCATCGAATCGTGCGTCCGCGCTCATCAATAATCCCGGGAATGCCGACACCCGCCCCCACAATCTTCGTCTTGTCAACCTCCAATGACTCAATCATCTCGGCTGCGAGATCGACCATTTGACTGATGACAACCTCCGAGTTCTCAGGAAGTCGTTCCCGCTTGACTTCTGTAATGACATTGATTTCAAGATCCACCACGACGCCAACCATGCTCAGCATATTCAGGCCCACACCGACAATGTAACCAGCCTTTGGATTGAGCTCAACCAAAACCGGCTTCCGACCACCCGTGGACTCATCCAACTCGCCTTCCACTACAAGGCCTTGCTTGATGTAATGGCCCACATAGTTGGAGACCGTGACGATGTTGAGCTCTGTAATTTTGGATATATCGGTGCGGGAAATCGGACCGTTCTTCCGGATCACCTCCAAAATCGCCAGGTTTTTTCGTTCTTTATCTGTTAAGATCCTGTCTTTTAACAGCATCTGCTTAATCACGCCTCGCCCCCCTCTTCGTTACGCATAGGAAGTCGCACCCATTTACCCTCGACACGTCCTTGCCATGCGGGATTTTTAAAACCACCATCGTAGGAGCGCCATTTGCGGCGCCCGGCATCGCCGGGCGCGATCGATCGCGCCCCTACAGATGACGGCATACTTAAACTTATTCCGAAGAAAACGTAACCTGGTCTAAATAAATCGTACCCGTTTTCGGATTCGAATTAATGTCGTCAAAAACGAGTACGAACTCGTTCAGCGCATCCCAGAATTTCACCCTGCGAAACTTCTCAAAGGGGATCGAGAACTTCTGCCACTCATCCGTCAAGCCGGTAATGATGAACGGCGAAGGCTGATTCGTACTGTCCTTGAGCTCTATTTTAAGCCGCTTGGTAAAGCCGTTCGTTTCGTCACCTCTGACGTAGAAGTTCACCGTGTTGTACGCACTGGCATCGAAATTTTGAAGCTTCATCCAAAATCCGTTGTACGCAGGATTCGGACTATCGACGTCGTAATCCAGGCGAATCGAATAACCCAGCTCGTCGCCAAGAGCATCTTCGGCTTCAAAGCTCATCTGAGAGACTTGGGTTTCATCATTGGGATCTTTGTCCCAAGTCCCAAAATCACCGCCGATATTGTTAGGCTTATCACCCGTATCAAAATCGGCAATGATCAGTTCACTTCCTAATGCAGTATCTACAGCTGGACCCGCACCTGTGGTTTCATAAGCACCCTCCGAAAAAACCTGGCTCGGGAGCAGCACAAGAAAAGGAAGTGATGCGATCAAAAATAAACACATCACACGTTTCATCATTTTGTTCTGTTCTCCTTTCTTCTCACATATAAGGGACCACGATACTTATGCGTCCCTTTCTTATCTACTCAAATCGAAAATTTCTCTTCCTCCAATAGCGCGTTAACTTCCTGGCCAATCGGATCGGAATGGAAATATTTTTGAATCACGCCGTCTTGCAAGTAATTCGTAATGGCCATAAAAATCATCGCCTGATCAAGCATCAAGTATTGATGATTCACTCGCCCCTTCAGTGCATGAACCGAATCATAAAATCCGTATTCGCCGTACAGGTCTTCGTATCGCGAAAGCAGTTCACGAATATTTCGAATTGCAGCTTCAGGCTTTACCCCAAGTGCCAAAAAAGAAGCGTACGGGGCAATTACGCCGTCGTCGCGGTAACCCTTCGCCCCTAACTCCGGGATGCCGTATTCGCGATAGCTCCACCCCCGACCGCTCTGAATTGCACAGGGTGCGAGCCCCCATACCGGATATCCCTTTTTCTCGAGCGCGTGTTCCATGTGGAGATCCGTAACGACTAAGTTATTTTTACCTAGACTCGACGCCCCTGGCTTCTGTTCATCGACGACCAAAAGGGGTGCTAAAAATTCAAAGAGCGAACCTCCCCAGCTGGGGACAAATCGTTTATCAAGATACGTATAATAGCCCTCAAAAAGTGTCTCGCCAAATAATATTTGCTCGCTTCCTTGCGGTTCCTGTTTCTGCCAGTTCCATTCGACGGGCAGCGTCCGATAAATCCGAGCCCAGTGTTTTCGGTCGAGATCCCCTTTGCCAATGGCAACGTAACTAACAAGCCTCGCTTCCGTAGCAAGCAAACCATAATGATACGGCGCAAAAGCGCTTTTCTTGCCGTCAAATCCAATTCGGATTTGCCCGTTTGACGGATCGTAAAATTCAGAAAAATCGAGCAACTCAAGCAGCCCGGTTGCTTCGCGGCCAAATTCTCTTGGAAATGCTTGACGCAGAACCACCAACGCCGCGGCCAGCCAACCGTTGTCTACGGTCGAGACGTAATCTCGAGTCACACGCAAGCTGCGCGTCTTGTAAAAGTTGTACCAGAAACCGTGCTTCCAGCGCTTGGACCTCGTAAAAGAATCCATGTTCTTTCGAATAAGCTCCGCTGCCTTCCCTTTAGAAGTCAGAGAAAGATCAGATGCCGCGACCGCAGCTAGCCAGTACAAACCTACATTCGCAGGGCTGACATAACCTCCAACGCCCGTTGCCTCGCCGATTCGAATGTGATCAACCGGTAAACCGGTTTCACGATCGACCAAGTTTTCAAAATAACGCCATGTGTCACGCGCAATCTCTTTAAGAAACCGGCGGTCGTCATCGATTTGAAGCAGTTCTGTCCGCCGCTTGCTCGCAACAACTACCTCTGGAAAACCGACTAAGTTGTCGCGGGCTGACTCGAAGACAATATCGGGAACGCCAAAAAAAGCTATTTCATCGAGAAACAGTCTCCCGCGCGATTCCTCACGAGCCTGAAGCAAAATCTCAATACGCTCCAACCGATTAAAGTCGAGCGCGCGATATTCAGACTTGGGAATAACCACTTCATCCCATTCCGGTTTCACGACTTGCGAGGCTCGGCCGCGATATCGATCGATGTCAACCGTGCGGCTCCTACCTGCATCATCCTCAAGGCGGATCGATATTTCTCCAGAAAACGCATCCCGATCCTTGCGGCGAACCAGAAGTGAGAGCGCTTCCGCTTGACTCACATCCAAATCTTCAAGCAGCGCAATCAGCTTCACGCTTTCACCTTTCGGAATTGAAAATTGGAGAGCAGCCGAGGCGCCCCACGGATTCAGGGCATCTTCGCGAGCCGGCAGGAGTTTGACATCCGCCCCATTCGAAGCCCACGTTTGCCATTCCGTATCGACTTTATTACGTCCGATACCGGCGTTAAAGTCGTCGATGAGCTGCAGACGAGAACCGAAAACGCTGGCTTTGCCTTGAGGAATCGTGTCATAAGGCGCAAGAGGAGCCCGCATCGCACAACCGACTAAACTGAGAAAGAGCGGTAAAAAAAACCACGCACCGCGATGCGAAAACAAAGACAGGCTTTTGCTCCCTTATAAGACTTTAAAAGTCCAATGTCGCTTCCAAATTAAAAGTTTTGCAAAAGTACGCTAATTATAAACCACTCAAAGACCTATGTCAATCTGGATTTCCATATCGGCGCATACCATTCGAGGTAAACGTAATTGCCCCACCAAGAGTACAGAGAACAGACGACAGAGAACAGATAACGCTACAGAAGAAAGCCTGTACTCTGCTCTCGGTACGCTGCAACGGGACAAGCATTCGAGAGCCCTAAGTTATTAGATTTAAGCATAAAGATTATGATTTTTATATTGCATACCATATCCACCTGTTGTAGGATTTGCCCTATGTTTGAGCCGTATCGTCGGGATCTAATTGCAAAATCGCTGTTTCGATGTTCCGAGATCTTGTTTGGGGTATCGTTCGCATCTATTTTGTTTTCGCCTCTGCCAGTGCTTTTGAACGTTGCACTCGTATGTTTAAATGTGTTACTCTTTGGTGCAGGCGTGGGACTATCTCCGAAGACCTCGCCCACAAAGGAGACAGACGATGGTTGAGTTCGCCGCGATGTTTGTGTTTGGTATCCTAGGAGTCCTAGGTATTTTGTACTTGATCGACCGCCGGAAGAAGCACACACATTAATTCCTTCTCTTATTCAATCTTTCCTTCTCCATCCTTAGGCGGCCATTGAGAATTCTTCCTGCCTCGCCTGCGATTCAGCCAAACGGTTAAGCCACGTAACTGCACCTTCCAAAGTAACGCCGTGCGCCGCCGCTATGTGAGCAAGCACAATAAGATCCTTAAAATCAAGCCCCAGCTTATGGATCAACATGGGTGGGACAAAAAGTACGCGCTTGCGCAGGCGTGATTCTGGTTGAAAGGTAAAGGAAACCCGATGCGGCAGAAGGACGAGCGGTTCGCGAAAGCCGAACCGATTTAATCTCGATTCCGTAAGATTGTAACTGCGATATGAAATCGGCGAAAAGCCTGCCGGAAGTTTGCGGCTTAAACCGCTCACAAACTGCGCATCCGGTGTTGCCGCTTCAAACGTTGCTGCCACACGAGCACCCGACTTGAGCAAGTCCGTAAAGACAATTTCCGCCGCGCGGCGGAAATTGCCTTCGTTGAATAACGAGGAATCGACAACTAATGAATCTAGAGGACCTAAACCGAGCGCTTCCGGATTCGGCAATAATCTTCTTGCCTCCGGTGTCAACTCAGAAGCCTCTCCGGCAAACGCCTTTTGCTCAGCCCATGCTAACAACATCGTCTCACCAATCGTTGCCAATCGAATCACAAGTATTTCGACACCGTGTGCGCCGTTTTCTTGGATCGTATCGACGATCCGCTTCGTCTCTGGACGCACGACTTGACTAAATAAGTCCGAAATATCCCTCCCCCCCTCGTACGTGTTTAGCATCCTAACCACATCGTCATTGCGAGGCGGCAACCCAAGCGATGCCGAAGCAATCTCGCGAATCTGA
>Ga0156289_1016_pt3 | contig 13738 bp, 13 predicted proteins | sample RifCSPlowO2_12_FD_116157 | JGI IMG/M metagenome (GOLD analysis project Ga0156289, IMG submission 116157) | Omnitrophica bacterium RIFCSPLOWO2_12_FULL_50_11
TGGTTGAAAATACAGCGCGAAAGGGTGAGCGGCCGCCGCTCATTGGAGCGAAACCAGCTCGGAAAAAGGAACCGAGGCAGACCGCGGTGATCGATCAGAACGGCTGCACCGGTTGTGAGGCGTGTATTGTGTTTTGTCCGGTGGACTGCATTGAAATTGTGCCCGGCGTCGCGTTCACCCAATTTCAACAGCTGGTGGAAGTAGATCTTGAACGCTGTATCGGCTGCGCCCTTTGTGCCAAATATTGTCCTTGGGATACGATTAAGATGCTCCCTTATACTGAGGGGATCCAAAAAGCTCCAGAACTCACCTTGAAGAGCGTTTGCAATCAGAAGACGCATGAAGACGTTGCCCTCTCAAATCCAGCCGATTCCTCAGGCTGAATTTCCATCGAGGCGCAGCCACACCTTTTGCGTGAAATCCGGCGGTCGGGTTAAGTCCGTAGGTTCCACATCCAGGATGTCTTGAGCCTCAAAAGGGAGTTCGTCTTGCCCGTAGATGCCGAGGAGTTCTTTTCCGCCTGCTACAAAAACGTGTTCCATTCTCCGCCCGTCTTTTAGGATCGCGGTTACGAGATGCCCGCCTTTAATCGTTTGCGGGATCTTTTTTAGTTTTTTCGTGAGCGGTTTTGCGAGACGTCTTTTTTCTTTTTCAACGAACCCCGCTCTGATTTTGACCGGATCCTTGAATTGCTCGGTCCTGATCTCGCGGCGGATCCGTGCGTCCTCATAGGCTTTGTCCACCTTTCGGTACATGAAAACCATAAGCGGCGTCAGCACGACCAGCCACGTCCCGAAGACAGCGACAATCCATAAGATCGAAGTTGTCGGATCCCTTACGGAGCCGAACCGGCTTGCGATGACCGGCGTCCAAAGCCAGACGGCGAGGAAAAAAGAACCGATCGTCAAGGAAATCCAGATCAGCCACCAGGTGACCGTAGACTCGTCCTGTTTGTCCATGTGACCCATCACCGTTTCTTTTTTCTTCATGAACGGGATGAGCGTGACAAACCAAGTGCCGAAAACCAAAACGATCCAACCGATGGCCACGCGGGGATCTTTAAAATTTCCCTTGAGCCGGTCGAAGAAAACCCAGTTCCAAAAAAACAGGGCCGCGGTAAATCCCGCAATCGTGGTCAGGATCCACTTGAACCAAAACCAAACCCCCGCCGTATTTTTGGATCGTAGTTTCGTCCCCATCAGAAGATGATTTTATCTATGGATCAGGTGTTTTTCAAGAGAATGAAAATGACGGTCTGACGCCGAACCGTTCATTTGTAATCCATGAATTTGGGTGGTAGCCTTTATTCAGCACGATCCAGCATCTTTGAAAAGTTTAGGTTTGGAACGAAAAACTCGCCACAAAGCATAGCGAGCTAGCCCGCTTACGCTTTGCGGCGGGCCCGCTTGTTTCATGGCGGGGGCAAACCATTTGAAAGGATGGGGCGTCCTCCTTCGTTCCGTCTATAAAGGCGGAGCTTCAGAGGATCCTACAAAGCTGTGCCGATAAGGACACAGCGAAGTAGGGCAAAGCCGAGCACCTAAACCCGCAGTCGTCATTGCTTGGGTGACTTCCTCGCAATGACGATGGCGAGTATGGTCGGCCGGCTGCCGAATTTCAACCGTGAGACCATTCAAAGTCCGTTTTATTACTACCGTTGTTGTCTTTGTTTTCAGTTGCTGTGTTGCGACCGTCAGCTTCGCGCAGCAATATGTCGACTTCCCGAAAACTGCAATTCCCATGTCCTCAGCGGATGAAGCGCTTCACGCACTTTCTCTGACCAGATTCCATTTCATGACGCTTAAGGAATTGCACACCGACCTGTTTTCAAAAAGTAAAGACCAAATCATATCGTCTTTTGACGCTGGGATTTTGAATACCGGCTTAGATACCTTCTTAATGTCTCCGTCGCGGGAGACAATTCTCCTTGAAGCGCTGCGGCAAAATAAGGCGGTCCGGCTTCAATTCTCCATTTCCCAAGCGAAGCCAGGTGAGTATCGGATGGTGAACCACCCCTACAAGACGTTGCTCTCCCGATTTGAGCCTCTGACCGAATCCATTCCAGTCACGATTACGATCCAGCCGATTTTAGACGAACCCGTCGCCTTTCACATTACCCTCACGAAAGACGGTGAATCTCACGTCTACAAAGTTGACTGGTCCAGCAAGATCGTCTAAGTTTTCGCGTGGTATTCCTTCCGGTAGATATCAAGCAGGACGAAGAAAAGCGCAATCACGACCGGGCCGACAAATAAGCCGGTAAAGCCGTAAAGATTTAAACCTCCCAAAATTCCCAAAAACAAAAGGAAAATCGGCAGTTTCGTTTTCCCCCCAATCAGGATTGGCTTCAGGAGATTGTCGCTCAGGCTGATTCCGAAGGTCCCGATCACGAGGAGCGCAACAGCTTTTGACGTTTCTTGTATGACGAACAGATAAATGGCGACTGGTACCCAGACGGTGGCCGCACCGGTAATCGGGATCATCGAAGTCAGAAACGCCACGAACCCAAAAAAGAAGGGAAGCGGAAGAGCGAGCAGCCAGAACGTCGTTCCCGTTAAAATTGCCTGAACGAGGCTTGTCACAAGCTGTCCACGGATGACGGCCGAGAAAGTCTCGTTGATTTTTGCGAAAAGCGTCTTCTTCGTTTTTTCAGAAAGCGGGAGGAGTTGAAAGACCATGTCGTGCAGATGTTTTCCGTCTCGGAGAAAGAAAAACAGAAGAATGGTAATCAAAAAGAAATTGAATACCCAGCCGAATATGTTCTTCGTAAGCGCGGCAAGTTGAACCGCTGAAAAGTTGCCAATCGACTTGGCTGCTTTGAGCAATGTTTCTGTGACATTTTCTTCGACCGGGCCCCACTTCGTCCAAAGTCCTTGTACCCACTCGGCGGAAGGCGCCTGGCGGATATGGGTCACCACCAGGTCAAGCTGTCCTTCGCTGATCGAACGGTTCACTCTTTGATAAAGTTCCACCGCCTCTTGCATTAAGGTAATGAGCAGGAAGGTCGCTGGAAGGACGACAATCAGTACGACGGCCACCGTTGTGATCAAAGCGGCGAGGGAAGAACGAACACGAGGAATTTTCAGCACGATCGTGTAAAGAGGATAGAACGCGAACGCGAGAACAGCAGCCAAAAAGAGGGCGGTGAAAAACGGCGAAATAATGAGGGCAAGCTGGTAGAGGATAAAGAGAAAGAGCCCGATAAAAAAGTAAGAAACGAACTGTTCACGCTGCATGAAGCATTAGTGTAGCGGGCGTGGGAAGTCAAGATCAAGTGAAATCAGGCAGAGATTCCTAATTGTTGTGGTAACACATTTTCTTTTTCTGTAGAATCGTCGCCCAGGCAGATACAAATTATGCTCGGTCGCTTCATTTCATTCCTAGGGACTACCCGCGCGATCTTTTTTGGCATTCTCTTGGGCGCCCTGATTGGTTTCCTCGTGGGGCCTTCAGCAGAAGCGCTCAAACCAGTCGGAACCATTTTTATCTCGCTCCTGAAACTCGTCGTGATTCCCTTAGTGTTTGTTTCCATCGTTCTCGGTGTCTATCAAACGGGAACGCTCGCTCGTCTTGGGACAATCGGTGTCCGCACGTCGGTTTATTATCTGTCGACCACTTTTCTTGCGGTTGCGCTCGGTATGGTGCTCGTGACGATCGCGAGACCCGGTGCAGGGGTTCAGCTTGAGTCGCCTGGATTTCAACCAGAAGTAGAGGCGATCGATTCGCTGCTCGGGTTCCTTACACGGCTTGTCCCCGATAATATCTTCACGGCGTTTGCCGAGATGAATATTTTAGGGATTATCCTTTTCGCAATTGCGGTCGGGGTTTCGCTTCTATTTACCGGGGATCGAGGGAAACCGCTCGTTTTGGTTCTAACGTCGCTCAACGATGTGTTCTTAACGCTAACGCGTGGAATTATTCGTGTCGCTCCGATCGGAGTGATTGGTTTGCTCGCACCGCTCATCGGAACTTTTGGCTTTTCCATCTTAGCTCCCTTCTGGAAATTTGTGCTCGTGGTGCTTGGCGGACTTTTGCTCCATGCCGTCGTCGTCCTCCCCTTCATTTTCAAATTGTTTTCGAATCGTCCCTTGTTCGGGTATGTTGGTTCGGTGCGGAGGGCATTGTTGACGGCATTCGCGACCGCGTCATCATCAGCCACACTTCCGGTCACTTTGGAATCAGCGCGAGGCGGAGGAATCAAGGATGAAACTTCGGGCTTCGTTTTACCCCTCGGCGCGACAGTAAACATGGATGGAACGGCGCTTTACGAAGGAGTCGTCGCGATCTTTATTGCCCAGTCGCTAGGGCTTGATCTCACGGTGGGACAGCAATTCACAATTTTTTTGACTGCCACCCTTGCCTCGATCGGTGCGCCCGGTATTCCAAGCGCGGGCTTGGTTACGATCCTGCTTGTTCTGCAAGCGGTTGGGCTTCCAGCGGTCGGCATTGGCATCTTGTTTGCCATTGACCGGCCACTGGACATGTGCCGGACGACCGTGAACGTGTGGGGCGACCTGGTCGGCTGCGCCGTGGTCGAGGGGAAAATCAAGAATTAATCGCAGCGCTTCATAATTGCCGGACGTCGTGGTACAATTCGGTTCCGGCGTCGCGATGACGTCCAATGACGAGGGTTTCCAGTGAAAATTACGAATGTCTTTTTTGGTGAAAAGAAACCGAAAGTAGATCTGCTTGTTGCCGGCTGTTTTCAGGGCGAAAAGAGCCCACCTGCAGAGCTCGTGTTCGTTGACGGGTTCGCTTATGAGACCGCCAAGCAGGCAATTCAAAAAGGACGCTTTAGCGGAAAGGACGGAGAAGTATTTTCGACCTTTGGAGAGGGACTGAAAGAAGCAAACGAGTTCGTTCTCCTGGGCCTTGGGAAGCGGGAAGATTGGAAGCGGGAGAGACTGAGACAGAAAATTGCAACGCTGCCAGGCTTAGCCAAAAGCCGCAATGCCGCCTCGATCCGCCTTGTCGTCGAGACCTTTGTGGTGAAACCCATTCGCACGGAAGAAGCAGCTGAATTAATTCCAGAGACGCTCGAACTGGCAGAGTATCAGTTTGGCAAATATCAGTCGAAGGCGAAAGACGATGCAAAACCCGAGCTCCGTTCTGCCGATCTCCTTTATTCGAAGAGAGTCCGTAAGCCTCTCGTGGAGCAGGCTCTTAAACGGGCGGGTATCATTTCAGATGCCGTGGTCTTTACACGGAACTTGATTAATGAACCTGCGAATATCATGCCGCCTCGCGTGATGGCAGAGCGGGCACGACAAGTGGCTCGTGATGGGAAGCTTCGCTGCGAGGTTCTTGGTCCAGGCGAAATCAAGCGCAAGAAGATGGGCGGGATCATTGCAGTCTCTCAAGGTTCGAACGAACCGCCCCAGCTCGTTGTCCTTGAGTACGGCGCTTCCTACAGGAATCGCGGGACGATTTGCCTTGTTGGAAAGGGAGTTACGTTTGACACAGGCGGCATTTCGATCAAACCCTCTAAGGATATGGAAAAAATGAAATACGACATGTCCGGCGCTGCGGCGGTGATGGGGACGATGAAAGCGGTCAGCCGTTTTAAGCCCAAGCTTCATATTGTCGGCATAGCGCCTTGTGTGGAAAATATGCCGAGCGGCCGCGCCCAACGTCCCGGTGACATCATTAAAATGTTCAATGGAAAGTCCGTCGAAGTGATCAATACGGACGCGGAAGGCCGCCTCATTTTAGGTGATGCCTTAGCCTACACCGCGCGGTTCAAACCAAAGGCAGTGATTGACCTTGCCACCTTGACGGGTGCTTGTGTTGTTGCGCTGGGAGATAAGGCAATTGGTCTTATGGGAACCGATCCTGCACTCATCAGAAAAGTTCGCGATGCCGGGGAAGCAGCGGGCGAGCGGTGCTGGGAACTTCCACTGTGGGAAGAATACCGTGAACAAATCAAAGGGCATCACTCCGACATCCTTAACGTAGGAACGGGCGGCGGCGGAACAATTACGGCAGGGATGTTTTTAAAGGAGTTTGTGCCGGTGAAGTCCTGGGCGCATTTGGATATCGCCGGAACCGCGTGGGTCGATTCGGACAAACCTTACCGCGCCCGCGGCGCTACCGGCATCGGAGTCCGCTTGCTTCTCGAACTCCTTCGCAGGTGGTGAAGCAGGCTGAATCACCTCTGCTCGAAATCAGTTCGGCATGCGCAAAAAAATCCTGATTATCGATGACGACCCTGACGTAAGTGATCTGCTCACGGCGCGTCTTGAAACTTTTGGGTACGAAATCGTTTCTGCGCAGAACGGAGCTGACGGCTGCACAAAAGTTCGGGAAGTGAACCCTGAGCTCATCTTTCTCGACGTGACGTTCCCTGGAGAAAGTGGTGTGGAAATTCTGAAGAAATTGAAAAGCGAAATGCCAACTGGGGTCCAAAAAATTCCCGTCATTATGCTCACTTCGAGCGAACATCTTGAGAAAGATTGCGCCGCCGCCGGCGCAGCGGGTTACATTACCAAGCCTTTCGACCTCTACCAATTAAAAGAGATCCTCTCCAAACACGTTCCGGCCCATTAGAAAATCGAGAAGAGAACAAACTGATTTTCTTTCACAAATGCTGTCTACGCCCTACTTTTTTTACTTGGCGGACGCTTTTCAGCGTTCTTAAGCAGGATCTCGTAACGTTTTAGAAATTGGCGATCTTTAGGCCGATCGGAAAGACGTTTGGAATCCATCAATTTTTTGAGTTTCCCGACTCGAATGGGAATGCCTCCGACGGTAAACGTTGCGGCATCTCGCGCTATTTGTGAAAATGGATAGCCAGAAATTTCTAATAGCAGCTCGATCATCAAGCCATCCGGCGTTGTGGCGGTAATCGTCTGGCGATGACGCACGACATGCTTGAGATTTCCTGGCTGGAGCCGACCTGTTGCTGTCCCTAACGTAAAACCCAGATCTTGCATCGTTTGAACCGCTTTTCTTACGTTGGTCAAAGAAGGCTCCAAGAAGATGTCGTAATCCAAAGTACCAAAGGTTTGCGAAGGGTCTTCGGCGTAATAATTGATGCCTGCCATTCCAACTACAACGTAACGCACACCCTTCTGATTCATGCGCTCAATTGCTATCTGATAAGGATCTGAAAACGCGCTGCGCTTCATGATGAGCGCCTTCGTTTTCGATAATGCCGCTGCCACGCAAGAAGCGCCCGGTGGACCCAATCGCGTTTTGTTCCATCTGGCACATTGGATTCCCTCTCCTGAATCCGATGCTTTAACCAAGAAGAGTAGGCAGAGGACGTTTCCTCCGCCGTTGGAGTGGCTTCAATCAAATCCGACGGACTCACTCCCAAACATTCAGCAATTCGATTAAGCGCTTGAAGCGAGACAGACCGCCTGCCCGCATCCATCGCAGAAAGATTCGAGCGGTAAAGCCCTAAATGCCTGGCGACGCGAGCGGCAGTCCAACCTCTCTCCCGAGCCACTTCTGTTATTCGAGTCCGAATCGGCATGAGATAATATTATCATCTAATGATAACGAATTCAACAGAGGAGCCTCATTCATGGCTCCGTTCCATTTGGTTAAGGAAATGTTCTTGCCATCCGATTCATTAGTGTGGTGTCAGACACGGGTGTCTGACACTAAGATGACAAGATGACTCAGATGAAAAAGACGTCGGAGGTTTTGATTCTAGCGGTTGGCGCCGCACTTTGCCTTGCCGTGTATGGCTGCCATTTGGGTTTCCCTACCGAACCGTACTATGACGAGGTGTATCACGTGCCGACGGCGCGTGAGTATCTGACCCGCAGCCCGACGACCACGGATACGGTGCACCCCCCGCTCGGGAAACTATTGATTGCGGTTTCGATCTGGGCATTCGGTGACACTCCTTGGGTGTGGCGATCTGCTTCCTTTGCGGCAGGAATACTTTTGATTTGCCTCGTCTTTGCGTTGGTGCGAAAGCTGACGCAAAATTTTTGGATCGCTTTACTTGCCGCTTTTTTCTTGGCCGTTGAAGGAATCCAGATCACACAATCACGCATCGCAATGCTGAATGCACCCATGATGCTCTTTATGTTTGGTTCTCTGCTTGCGGTTCTTCCGTATTTAAAAGACTTAAAGGCGCCGCGATCGCGGTCTTTTTTCGCTTCCGGTGTGTGTCTGGGTCTAGCGGTATCGATTCGGTGGGTTTCACTTGGAATCCTGGGGGTCATTGGTCTTTTCCTGTTCAAAAGGTTTTTCGAGGAAAAGAATCAATGGGCGTTTTTGAGAGACGCTCTTCTTTTCTTTTTCTTGGTTCCGCTTGCGATTTATGTGTCTGCTCATTTGGTCATCCCATTGGTCCAGGGTCGTCCCTGGATGGACATTTGGAATTACCAGCTGCATATGGCACGCTACCATGCCACGCTGACAGAACCTCATGGGTACGGTTCCGAGTGGTGGGGATGGCCGCTTTTGGTGCGCCCCATCTGGTATTTCTTTGAGCGGAAGGAGGAACTGGTTTACGGGATTTTCTGCATTGGAAACCCTGCGATTTATTGGATGATTCCCGTTGCGATGGCATACGTTTTGTTTCAGTGGCTCAGAAAACTGGATACGCTGCACGGAATCGTACTTTTTGGTTTTTTGACTCAGTGGCTTCCGTGGGCGTGGATCGGCCGCGTGAAATTTTTTCACTACTTTCACGCTGCGGTTCCGTTTGCTGTGATCGCTGTTGCTTTGCTGTTCGAGCGGATCTGGCACATGGGTCGAGCAGGAAAGTGGATTGTGGCTGGCTACCTTTTGCTTGTGCTTGTGATGTTTGTCTATTGGTACCCTCTTTACACGGGCATTCCCATTAGCGAAGCCTATTTCCAGAACCATCTGTGGTTCAAATCGTGGGTTTAACTGCATGTTCAAAACAAACCGTGGCTTGCTGCGGGGTGTTTTGAAACTTATTTCTTGGGGGCTTGCGGAAGGCGGTCTTTTTGCGTATGCTTTGGTTTAAATTTGGCGGACAATTTTAAATGATATTTAAACGGCTGCTTTCCTTTCCCAAAACCAACCGCTCCTTTCTCTTCGGAGCACGGGGAACGGGCAGGACCCACCTTTTGAAGTAGAAAAAAAACAATAGGTGCCTGGCACCTTTTGTTGAGGAGGAGCGATGACGACACGGCTTTTGAAAAACCCGCCAAAAATACGGCGGGTAAACCCACCAGAAATACGGCGGGTAAACCCGCCCAAGATGTTTCAGCTTGACCGCACTCTGCGTGATTACACGGCGCTTAAGGCGCGCGTGCACGAGGTGCTTATTCTCGGCCGCGAGCGCATTGAACAGGAGTTCATGCGCATGCGCTATGACACCGGGCTCCTGATCAATGAGCATGTCCGGCTCAACGAGGCGCACGCCGGGTACGGGACACAGGCGATCGAGAAGCTCGGCAAGGACATGGATTTTGATGTGACGGAACTCAGGCGGTTTGCACAATTTGCCGCGGCCTTCCCAATTCGCGGCGGCCGCCGCGAATTGGGCTTCAACCTTCCCTGGACCCACTACCGGAAATTGATGATCGTGAAGGACGACGCGCGGCGCTGGGAGCTCGCCCTTGAGGCCGAGAAGAAGGGATGGTCCTTTGAGGAGGTCGAAGCCCGCGTCCGGTATGCCGTCGGCAAGGACGGGGAAGAGAAGGAGCCGAGCCGCCTGCCCTTTGTCTGCCTGGGGCCGTTCTTCACTTATAAGATCATCCGGCCCGAGACCATCCATTCCCGTTCTCCGGAGCTACTGCTTGATCTCGGCTTCGGCCAGGCGCTTGAAACGGCCCTTTTTCCGAAAGCCCGTTTCGGTGCGGAGACGATTGTCACGGCCGGCCCCGTTCCGTGGTCTTTGGTCCGGGCGGAAGGCGCGGAGGAAGGAAGTCTTTACACCTATAAGGCCTATGTGGAGCGCGTGATTGACGGGGACACCCTGAAAGTCGAATTCCAACTGGGATTCGGCAGCCGCAAGCGGGAAATCATCCGCTTGAATCATATCGACTGCCCGGAGCTCAGCACGCCCGAAGGCCAGGCCGCCAAGCGTTTCGTGGAATCGGAGCTTTCGAAATGCGAATCCATCACCGTCAAATCCGTAAAGACCCGCAAAGAGAAATGGGGCCGGTATCTGGGAGATGTGTTTTACACGCCTGCACGGGATATCAAAATCCCGGCGGGCAGTACTCGGAGCATTGGCTCCGGGTACGAAAAGCCCGGAAGCGCGAGGCCCGTTTACCTGAATCAATTATTGATCGATCAAGGGCACGCCGTCGCGCTACGGAGCTAACGGCTCGCTCCGAGCGCGCAGTACTTGCGCATTCGGCGCAAGTGCCGTGCGTGTGCGCATGTGACGTGTGTGTTCTGCGGTTCAAAGAAAGGACATCCTGATGAAAAAAAGACGCGGTTCAAAAAAAGAGAATCTACAGGCGATTTGCGGTATCGCCGTTTACCGCGATAAGACTCAGGCAGAGGATGCGGTGAGGCTCCTTCAAGCTGCCGGTGTCCGCGCTGAGCTGGACACCAAAGCTTTCGGCCAGCCGGAAACATTCTCAACACGCGGCACGGCCCTTTGGGTCTGGCTCCGGGACAGGGAACGCACCCACGAGGTTTTAGACTTCGCACGCCGGTTCGCGCGGCCGCGCAGGAAGTTTCAAAAGCCGGCCGAGGAAGGGACCGTCGAATTCGTGGACATGATGGTCCACGACTGCAGGCAGTACCTGCTGATTGCGGAGGGTAAAATCAAAGACATCGCGGAAGAAGGCGAATTGGAGCTTGACGACCCTACCAACGACCTTTTCAAAATCGCCATCCGCTTAAAACGCTTGAAGGACCAATGCATGCGCCAGGCCGGAGGGCGCCCTCTGGATTGGCAGCATGGCGGCGGGTTGGGCAGGGTCTAAGAGTACAAAAACCCTGCTCATAGAGAAGCGGCACCCAAGGTCAAAAACGTTCGGTGCCGGCCGTTTTATGCCACGGCGGCAAAGCGGGATTTGAAGCCGTGAAACCGGACGCTGCCCCGTAATTTAATTCGCTCCGCTGTGAAATTTTAAAGGGTTAAAGATGGGAATATTTCTTGTGGGTGTTAGTTGTGTAGGCAAATCAACGATCGGAAAATGTTTGGCTCAATGTTTAAAATATGAATTTTATGATCTTGACGCGGAAGTTGAGAAATTTTTTAAAACATCAATCGCGCGCGTCAAGGCAATTCTTCTCTCAGAATATACGTTCAGGAAGAAGTCCTCTTTCGTTTTAAAGAAGTTGATCGACGCCAATGCGAACCACGGCTATGTGGTTGCTTTACCGCCAAGCGGATTGCGTGATTGCTTTGCTCGATTGCTCAGGCGAACTCCGGACACTGTCACGATCGCCTTACACGACAGCCCTGAGAACATCTTAAAGCGGGCGGTGTTTTATGATGACAACTCGAAGTTAATTGAGCCGTCGGAGAGTTTTTTTCAGATAAAGACGGCTCATCCTGAGGCCCCCTTCGGACGTCATCCTGAGTCCCGCCTTTGGCGGGACGAAGGATCCCGTCCTCAGGGCAGGCTCCGGGCCGAAAGGATCTCATTGATGAGATCCCTCGCTTCGCTCGGGATGAGGGGTCGGAAAACACCCCGCCCCCTCAGTTAATTGAGAAGAAGTTGGACGATAGAGATAAGAAGATTTGCCTCCGGGAAATCGAAAAAGATATCGCTTTTTTTAACAAGTCTTACCGGAGGGCTGATCATCACGTTGACATAGCCGGTTTGGATGTGAAAGCGAGCGTCCGAAAGTTAAAGGAGCTGCTCCATGAAGAGAGTATGTCCCATATGCGGCACGCAGAAAGCGAAGCGTGCCTGCCTCTTGCCTGCCCATGGGAGTCAGGTCTGAGTCAGGTGACAGTCACTTTTTCTGGGGACACACATGAGTGCGCCAGGAGAAACTCGGATGTTCCTGTCCGTGTACCGGATCGCGCACCGGTACCAGGCGTGCCGGTGAAAAATACAGGACTATGGCTTTAATGGCTGAGGCAGGATAAATCGGGGGACACAATGAGTTCCCTTCTCAAGCTGAGCGCGGCAAAGATTGGAAGACCGCGAGCAAAGTGATGACCAAAGAAAACAAATCCGCGCTTGTTTTATATCAAACCGAAGACGGAAAAACGCGGCTGGAAGTGCGCCTGCAGGATGAAACGGCGTGGCTGACTCAAAAGATGATGGCGGATCTTTTTCAGGTTGCGGTGCCTACGATCAACGAACATGTAAAGAATATTTATGCCGAAGGCGAGCTGATATCCGGCGCAACTATTAGGAAATTCCTAATAGTTCAAAAAGAGGGCTCCCGGGAGATCTCGCGGAGCGTTGACTTTTACAATCTTGAAATGATTGTGGCGGTTGGATTCCGCGTCCGGTCGCATAGAGGGACACAATTTCGCAAATGGGCGATCGACCGGATCAATGAGTATATGGTCAAAGGTTTCGCCATGGATGACGAACGCTTGAAAGCGGGTGTGAATATCGGCTCGGATTACTTCGATGACATGCTGGATCGGATCCGGGACATCCGTTCCAGCGAAAAACGTTTTTATCAGAAAATCCGCGATATTTATAAGCTGGCGGTTGACTATGATCCCAAAGCGGAAGAAACCCTGGAATTTTTCCGAATTGTTCAGAATAAACTTCACTTTGCTATTTCCGGCAAGACAGCGGCCGAGCTCATTTATGAACGAGCAGACGCAAAAAAGGCCAACATGGGGCTTACCTCGTGGAAAGGGGTGAAAGTCCGCCGTGATGATGTGGCCATTGCCAAAAATTACCTCAATAAAAAAGAAATGGAAGGGCTTAACAGGATTGTGACCATGTATCTAGATTATGCGGAAGATCAGGCAAAGCGGCACCTGCAGATTTTTATGAGGGACTGGCGGAAAAAATTAGACGCGTTTTTGAAGTTCAACGAACGTGAAATTCTGAATAATCCCGGTAAAGTCAGGAAGGAAGTGGCGGATCAATTGGCGCTCGATCAGTATGAAATTTATCATCGGCACAGACTGGCTCTGGAAGCCAAGCAAGAGGCGTTTGAGGATGACCGGGAGCTTAAACGGATCCAGAATAAAATTGAAAAAAAGAAGAAACAGAAATAATAGCCTGATAAGAAAACCGCCCCGAATTTACAATAACGAGATCACCGCGAAAGGGATAAAAATTCATGCGGCGAGGATTTGACGAAATCAAACAGCAGGTCAAGACGGCTGCCAAATGGGATTCGAAACCGCGAAACCGGACGCCGTCCCGTAATTTACTTGGGTTATTTACAAAAAAGGAGGAATAGAGCAATGAAGGTATTTGCACATATTGTTTTAATGGCGGCACTGGCCGTATCGTTCGTGGCACCCGCTTATGCCCAAGAAAGCTTGTGGAATGAACTAAATGCTAAGGCCTTCACACTTTATCAACAGGGACAATATTCAGAGGCGGCCACGGTAGCAGAAGAAGCACTGAAAGTTGCGGAAAGGACTTTTGGGCCAGACCATCCCCATGTGGCGGCATCCCTGAACAATCTCGCGGAACTTTACCGCGCCCAGGGAGAATATGCCGAAGCTGAGCCCCTTTTCAAGCGGGCACTGGAAATATTGGAAAAAGTCCTTGGACCAGACCATCCCCATGTGGCAACATCCCTGAACAATCTGGCGGAACTTTACCGCGCCCAGGGAAAATATGCCGAACCCGAACCCCTTTACAAGCGGGCACTGGAAATATTGGAAAAAGCCCTTGGACCAGACCATCCT
>Ga0156289_1085_pt2 | contig 13404 bp, 17 predicted proteins | sample RifCSPlowO2_12_FD_116157 | JGI IMG/M metagenome (GOLD analysis project Ga0156289, IMG submission 116157) | Omnitrophica bacterium RIFCSPLOWO2_12_FULL_50_11
GGGAGGTCAACTCTTTTTTCCGGGCGAGAAGATGACGTGCGAAATCGGATTGAAAACCCCCCATTGATTCTTGAACTGATTTAAGCTTCTGATCAACCTCGGCGAGTGTCATCCGGCTTATTTTCTTGGATTTCTTTTTTTCAAGTGCAGGTTTTGGATCTCTTGCCTCAACCTTTTCTTTTTGTTTCCCTCCTGCCGGCTTTGTTTCTACTGATTGCTGCGGAGCCTCCACTCCTTGGGTTGATGACTTCTCGGTTTTCTCCTCTTCAGTTTTTTTCTCCCGCTTTTCTTCCCTCTCTGGCGGGAGTGGTCGATCTTCGGGTTTCTTTTCTTGAGAAGTTGTTTTAGGACGAGCTTTGTCTTCGTCAGCCATATAGATTACCTCATCCCCCACCACTTTAAGGAATGTCCCGTGGGTTGAACCTTAAAGTGGTGGGGGATCATTGCGTTCTGAGCGATGAGGGCATACTTACGTGACTTAATACAGCTCATCAAAAAAGAGGTGGGAGTCAGCAAGTCTGCCGATGGTGAGGCTAGCTGCTCGGCCATCTGGATATGGTGCCAAAGGACGTTACGAAATGTATCGTTCTCCGAAACGGCAATTTCAAGCCGCTTCCGTAAATTGAGAAGGGTATTGGCATCCTTGGGACATTGCTCCTTATTCACCAAGAGATCAATGGTTTTAATATACTGATCAATTGTTACAGAATTTTTGCGGATATGATGACGGAGCATGTCCGCTGCGGCCTTCGTTAAAAGACCAAGCCTATTTTCTGAAGGTTCTCTCCTACCAATATCTTTAGTCCCCTTTTTCATCTCTTACCTGCCTCGACTGTACTCGCCAGAAGATACACGACAGAACACTTGCTGTCAATCCCCCCAGTCGCTGCGGGGCGCATCCGGCTTGATGCAACAATCACATCGTCATTGCGAGGCAGCGTACCAGGCGTTGCCGAAGCAATCTCAGAACGGGTCTTAGATTGCTTCGGCCCATCCTTGGGATGCTGGCCTCGCAATGACGACTATATGAAGTGGAAGCGCCCGTCGTTGCGGGTGCATACCAGCTTCTACGCTTCGTGAGTATCAATGGTGGGGGATTAGGGCCGCACTTCAAAGAGAACCGCTTCGGGCCGACATGCGAAGCGTAGGAATAGATAACGGCCGGCACCAACGCCGCGCGACACAAAAACTTTGATCCCTTTGTATTCATTCATCCCTTCCACGTAACGGCGCGGCAGCTTGGTATCCCAATGAATGGCACCCCAAAAAGGAATCCGAATTTGTCCACCGTGTGTGTGGCCTGAAAAGACCAAATCGACAAGATCGTCGCGTTGTAACTGAAGCAAACCGTCCGCAACGTGCATGAGCATAATATTGTATGTGGCAGAGTCCATACCACGAAGGGCATCGCCCATATTTATTTTTTGCGTGAGCGGGTCATCCGTTCCCCCAATGACAACCGGATTCCCGTGAACCTCGAGGCGTGCCGAGTCATTCACGAGGACCCGAATTCCGACGCTTTTCATCGCACGAACGAAGCGCTCCGTATCATTTCGGTGCGGAGACACTTTCCCAGCAAACAGATGATACCGAATATTATCCTTGAAGTGATAATCGTAATACTCGTGATTGCCGAGCACCAGATAAGTCCCATACCGAGCGCGCAAGCCGGAAAGGTATTTCGCAGCCGTATCAATTCCCTCATCGTTGTCGATCACATCGCCCGTCACCACAATCAAATCCGGATTGAGCATGGAGAGTCTTTGAAAGAAATACTGCTTCAACCCGACTTTGCCGACGAAGTGAATGTCCGAAAGATGCAGAATCGTAAAAGGGGTCTTAATTTTCTTCTGTCCACGGACCGTGATCCGTCTCAAGCGATGCCAATTCGGCTCCACGCAGAAGGCCCAGAACAAAATCCCGCCGCCCATTGCAAACAACATCCACAGCCAATTCATTGACTTCTCACTTCCTACTATAGAACGACGCTAACGCTCTCCATTCATACAGATTGAACCGGCCACCCGTTGACCAATCGATTCATCAATTCAGAACCCCGCTCGAGGTGAATGCCCATCCTCCTGGCATTTGCTTCAGTGTACGAAAGGCCGGATCCGCGACCTCGAAGATCCGAAGCACCGAAAATAAACGGAACGGGTTCTGCAACATGAGTTTTCTTCTCGATCGGTGTGTAGTGATCCGGTGCCACAAAGACTCGCCACTCAGCCAGCTTTTTTAGATCCTCCAACACGGGACCCACGATATCCCGATCTAGATTTTCAATGGCGCGAACTTTTTCTTTTATGTTGCCCGTGTGCCCTGCTTCATCGGTCGCTTCTACGTGGACGAAAACGAGGTCTAAGCGGCCAAGCGCTGTCACCGCATATTCGCCTTTTGCTCTGTAATCGGTATCAAAATAACCCGTCGCACCGGGCACGGAAATAATTTCCCATCCGAGGCAACGGCCGAGTCCGTTTAAAAGGTCCACCGCAGAAATGACCCCGCCGGAAATCCCGAATTTCTTTTGAAACGGTTCGATCGTGGGTGCCCTCCCGCCACCCCAAAGCCAAATCATGTTGGCCGGTTTTTTCCCTTCTTTTCCGCGTTTTCGATTGACCGGATGATTCCGCAAAATCTCTCTTGATCGCTCAGTCAACGCAATCAAGATCTCAGCTCCTTTCCCCTTCGGCCAATGTGCCTCGTATCGATCGCCTTGAAAATCGTGCGGCGGGTCTGTCTCGACGTGAAGGTCATCCCCATATTTGTAGCGCATGATGTGACGATACATTTTCCCTGCGTGAAAGGAAATTGTAGCGCTGCCCAACCTCTGCTCGAGCGCTTGGATCAAAACACGGGCTTCCTCGGTACTCACATGGTCCGCGGAATAATCGGCAAGGACTCCGTCTTTCTCCGTCACTAAATTGCAGCGGAAAACAAGCTCATCCGGTTTTAAAACAAGATTCATATTAGCTGCTTCAAGCGGAGCACGGCCCGTGTAGACTGACCCTGGTTCGTAACCCATTAGGGAAAGGCCACATACGTCGCTTCCAGGATACATGCCGTCCGGACAGGTCTTAAGCGTTCCTAAAATGGACGTTTGAGACAAACGATCCAAATTCGGTTTCTCGGCCACCTCAAGTGGTGTTTTGTGTCCCAATTCTTTCAGCGGCCAGTCGGCGACACCATCCGGCACAATCACAACACGTTTCATCTCGATCACTAGCGGAGGCGGTACTGTGAGGGCCAGGCTGATACAGCCTCGTTCTCACAGTACCGCCTCCTACTTCCCAAAAATGAATGGAAGGATTTTGAAGATTGAGTACAATAATCCTCTATGAAATCGCGTACCTGCTCAGCTGCGTTAACCTTATCGTTTGGAATCATCGTTACCTTTAACTTTTCCAATGTCAAGATTGCTCTCGCCAAAGAAGCAAACCTCCAGGAAGCCTTAAAAATTCAAAGCCGTTACGAAGAATCGCTTGAACGAGTTTTAAACCGGCTCCACCGTTCCGTCGGCCAAAATAGATACGGAGAACAACTGAACAAGTCACTCGAACTCACTGTGGAAGGAGGAATGCAGTACCTGGCACAAAGAGACCTGGCAAGAGCAAAGCAGCTGTTGAAGGAAGCGATCGACCTTTATCGGGGTAATGCACTAGCTCATCTTATCTACGCGGACGTTTCCGCGTTGGAGGGACACAGGGACGTTGCCGGCCGAAGTTACCTCGACTTCTGGAGCGGGGCGGAACAAGAAGCGGACCTCCTCCGAGAAATTCTCGATCCAGTCGACAGGCAAATTGTGGCAAGCCACATCAGCGGACGGCTTCTTCTCTACGGAATGGAACTTCCGGACCAAAAAGACTCACGAGATCTTCCGCTCCTCTTGAACATGTCGTTCGAGCATCCGTCCTTTCTCCACGTCATCGCCGCGTACGGTCTGCCTGTTTTTGTGGCGGTTGGTATTCCCTTCTTTTTATACAGGCGTTACTTCAGTTTTAATCCATCACCCGTCGTCGATCGAATCCTTTATCAGATTTACTTCCTACTCCTCGTGTCTTATTTCCTCTGGATTTCTCATTCACTTTGGAAGGTGAAACCCTTCTTCGGCACTGCTGAATGGGAAGTGCTCGTGGTTTTGCTCCTTGGAATTTGCGGGGTCTTCGCCCTTCAGATTTTACGTCGCGTTTTGGAACATGAACACGAGCGACGCGATCCGAACACGATCATTTGCCCTCATTGTGGAAAATCGGTCCTGCGGCTAGCGACCGTCTGCCCGTTCTGCAACCGCAACCTAGGCAGATAAGGGCATTCCTACATCACCCAGGCATTTGGACAATAATTTTCTGAGCATGGGAGACGGAAACCCGCGGAACGGCAATCCCAAAACCTTTTAAAGGATTTCCATGCACGTCCTTTCGACCCTGCTCATAAACAATGCACTCTAGGTCCTCCTCCTCCAAACGGGCCTCGAGTGAACATGCCTCTTCTAACGAATCTGTATCGTACACCTGAACCCAAACACCTCGTGCTAATTTCTTCCGAACCTTCGGACGCAGTTTGAGTGCGCTGTTTCCTTTCACGCTTAACGCAAAAATCTGCCGAATGGCAAGCGCGGCCAGCCCTGCGAGGACGAGATAAAACAAAATTCTCATATTTCTAGTGTCAGTCTGTTAGGTGACCCCTATCGTATTTAAGCCTGTGACCTTAGTGCTGCAAATTGCTGGATCATGTCAGAGCGTACCTCATTGACGAAGCGGTCGATTGCTGCATCGCCCTTCCCCTCAGATAAGCGGGCCCGACCGATTTGAAGGGTCACCTTTCTGCTCGCACCAACGACAGGACTTCCTTTCTGGATAACGTGACGCGTGCCATAAATCACGATCGGCACAACTGGAACGTCATGCTCAGCCGCAATTTTGAATGCACCAACTCTGAAATCGTGAATTTCTCCGTCCCGGCTTCTCGTTCCTTCTGGGAAAAATAAAACTGAGGTGCCGCGCCCTAAATACTGACTTGCCCGCTTCATCACTTCCTTTCCGCTCACGCGGCTTGAGCGATCCAAAGGAATGTAACCCACCAAAGAAAGTGCCCAACCCAAAAAAGGAATCCAAAAAAGACCCTTTTTTGCAACGAATTTAAACGGGTGAGCGAGATGAAGCACGGTCAAAATATCTGCATGGCTTTGATGGTTCGCAACCAAAACGTACGCCCGATCACCTGACAGCAGCTCGCTGCCTTCAATCCGAACACGCATGACAGGGCAGACAACGAGAATCATCCTGGCCCACAATGACACAATAACATGGAGACGTTTCCGGTCGCAATCAAAAGGGACGACCGCCAAAAAAACGAGAGCGAGCGGAAAGAAGAAAAGAACGGTTAAGAACGCAACAGAAACCCAACCAAAAACGCTTCGTGCGTTGTCGCAGACGACACGGCTAATTCGCTTCATCGGAGTGCTGTCAGTCGTGCCAGTGCTTGCTTTAAGACTTCGCGCTCCCCTTTGTATTCGGCACGCTCAAGCGCTTCCGAGATCGAAAACCACCGGGCGCACTCGACTTCGTCATCATGATCGTCAAGATTTCCACGGAGGTAACGAATGAGAAAAAAATGAACGGTTTTAGAAACCGTTTTCTTTATTTCTGCGTCGTAAAACTGGTACCCAATCTTATTAATCGGGCCTAAAAGAGACCCTGAGATTCCCGTCTCTTCCCGCACCTCTCGAAGCGCCGCGTCCGCAAATTTTTCCCCTTTTTCTACGTGTCCTTTTGGAAGACACCAAATGAGATCGTCTTGTCGCCGCCGCCCAACGAGGCATACGGTGATGATCGAATCATGCCGCTTGAAAACAACCCCGCCTGCGGAAACTTGAGTGGTACGCAATCGCTTCATGCTTGAGGAGGACTTCATCCCATCACCTGCTGTAGCGCCGAAGGCGCCTCGGCGTAAGCCGAGATTGCCGCTCCGCGGCAAGACATCAGGTGATGGGATCACGGCACCAACTTTTGCTTCAGCTCGTCTTTACTCAACTCGCGGTTCACCGGTTGCATCCATTCGAGCGCAACCGTATCTTTCGCCATGATTTCCCGAATCGCCTCGGGTTCTACATCTAGAAACGCCCTGAGCTCGTGCCACGTCTCGGGACCGCAAATCCCGTCCACTTTTAAATGATTTGCTTCTTGAAACGCGCGGATTGCGGCACGAGTTCTTTGACCCATAATTCCGTCGACCGAAGCTGTGTAATAACCAGCATTCGCCAACGCGTTTTGAATGTTTAAGGGGTCAAAACCTTCGCGTCTTTTCATATCAGTCTCTGCAAAAGTTGACAGCGCACAGAAAATTAAACATGCCACGCAAATCGTAACACTCCGTACCACCATTACATCCGCCCTTTCTCTTGTTCGATCAATTCCCAATACTTCGCGTAACAGAAAAGTTCAAACAGAGCACGGTTGACAGCATCCCGGAACCCATCGAACCCACGGCGCAACCCACCTTGTACAAAATAGATGCCGAGAAATCCCGTTGCCATCCTAAATAAAACCTGGATGATGCCGATCTTTTTTTTCTCCGCACACCACTCTTGAGCGATTCGTGTTGAATCCTGATTCATATCGCGAATTACATCGCTAAACATGATGTTTGGCTCTATGCGATAAGGTGCCTGGCACCGTTTGTTGGCATCGCCATCCTCTGGATCGCGGTACTGGTTCGGTACAGAACCGTGCCTCAAAAATCGGCAATCGTCATTCTGAGGCCTGCGCAGCGGGCCGAAGAATCCCGAACGGGATCCTTCGCCCCGCCTTTGGCGGGGCTCAGGATGACGAAGTGGGAAATTTTCATTTCCCACTTCGTCAATTGCGGTAAAGACCGATTTGAAACAGTTCATCCTCTTGAAACAGCGACTTCATCTGATCAATTTCTTGAGGCTCGAGTTTCGGCTCTCGGACGGCACGCAAATGATCTTGAACGTGAGCGATGGTCTTAATCCCCGGAATCACAACCGACACCGCTCTCTCATCGAGTACAAACTCAATCGCTGCTTGTTTTAACGGCACCCGTCCTTCGTCAAACACGCCCCTCATCCGTTCGATTTTCCTAAAATCCGTCTCGAGCTTTTCGGAGCTCCAACGATTTCGATGGTCCGTTTTCACAAAACGGCTTTCAGCAGTGTATGTTCCGGTTAATAACCCACAGGCCAGCGGCTCGCGTACGATTAATCCAATATTATGTTTTTCGCAGAGCGGCATTAATTCGGACCGAATCCGCTGGTCGAGTAAATTGTACACCGCTTGAACTGTGCTCGATGATCCTTCGCCAATGACGGCAACTCCTTCTTCGACCAAATGGATTGAGACGCCCCAAAAGCGCATCTTTCCTTCCTTTTTTAACTCGTCGAGGACTCTGAAAACTTTGCCATCTTCGATTGTTTCCAGTGTTGGATTGTGAAGTTGGTAAAGATCCACGCAGTCCGTTTTCAATCGTTTGAGTGACTCGCCGCAGGCAAATCGAATGTAGTCCGCATCAAAGTTTTGCCGATCGCCGCCATGATAAAAATCCCACCCCACTTTAGTGGCAATCAAAACCTGACGGCGTTTGGAAGATGCTTTGAAAGCCTGGCCGATCAGCTCCTCGCTGTGGCCGTGGCCGTACGTGTCCGCGGTATCGAAAAAGTTAAGGCCTTGATCAAAAGCGTACTCAAGAGCTCGAAGCGATTCGCGATCGTCGGTAGGCCCGTAACTCGCCCCTCCGATCGCCCAAGCACCGAAGCCAAGTTCCGAAACCTCGAGTCCTGTGCGGCCAAGTTTACGTCGCTTCATCCCCCACCAACTTTCATAGAAAATAACGGCAAATATTTTCTCGTTGTCTCAATGCCTTGAACAACTGACGCTGTGCTCCACCGACAGAGTTGGCGGGGGATCATGAAAGCTGGATTTGGTCGCGTCCTCCGTACATGTCCCACCACGGATGAGCGCTGCGTTCGATGATCTGATTCAAAGCCTGGATATTTTTGACACCGCGATCGAGAAGCCAAGCGTCGAGCGCAGCAACACCCCCTCTCGCGTACAGGGGGATCCCTTCCTTCCAAGTTGCACGGCCGCACAAAACACCCGCCCAGCTCGATCGAGCTTCGATGGCAAGTTCGAGGCTTTCGCGAAATACGTCGTCGTCCACACCCGCGCTCAAATAAATGAAAGGTTTGAGCGCTACTGCTGCGGCTTCACGGAAGCACTGCTTTGCCTCCCCGCGCGTGTAAGCAACTTGCCCCGTTTGATTGGACCTCGCACCTTTGACAAATGCCATATTGACCGGAATTTCCACTTTTAAAACATCGACTTTGTACTCTGCCCTTGAAAACATCCGGATACTTTCTCTCACGATCATGGGTTTTCGTTTCGCGTATCCGAGTCCTTTTTCATCGCCCCCGAGTGGATCGTAGCCAACAAATTCTAAAAAGAAAGGAATGTCACGCGATTCACATTCCGCCCCGATCTGTGCTACCCAGTCATATTTTCGTTCATTAATCTCCTCCTCTTCCTCCGGCGTGTAGTACAGGAGAATCTTAATTGCATCGGCTCCTTTGGCTTTGAGGCTCGCCGCAGATTCGCCTTCGATTAAAGACGGCATACGTCCTGGCTCCGTTTGATCGTAACCGGTTGATTCGTAGGCGAGCAGAACACCGGCGTTTTTGGCACGTGCTCGAAGAGCCGGCAAACCAAATTCTGGATCGAGTAAAATAGCAGAAGCATAAGGCGTCAAAGCTTTTGAAACCGCCACTTTGAACTCTTCCATTTGTCCAGCGGTTACCCGTGACGGATCAACCCCTCCTGCTTTCGCAATGGCTTTCCTAAGCGAACCACGTTGATCCATGGCCGCAGCCGCGATTTGACCTTTTTGATTGGCTAATTTCATGAGTCCGTTAAATTTTCCCTGCGTCATCATGGTTGTCATCGTCCTTTGATCCCCTTTTATTCAAACACCTCTGTTGGCACTCCAGCTACTCGCTCACAAATCTCGGCAACTTCATGTAACCTTGCCATTGGAACTGGTCTGATTCTTGAATCTGCTGGAGGTCGGTCGATCGTGTAAATTTGAACCGAAATCGGTTGTATTTCGCCTACGGCGTTTACCCACCGATCCACCTGCTCGGCTTGCGTATTGTCACAAGTTCCCTGCACAAACATGCTCTGGATTGTGACATTGTCTAGCGACTTCAACGCTTCAATTGTTCTTTTGAGGTTAAACCCACCCGCAGGTCTATTGATTTGTTCAATCGTCTTGGGATCGCCGGCGTCTAACTTCATACAACGTTCTTCCAATCCTTGGAGCGCTTCCCGAATCTGAGGTCGGTGGCACTGCGACGCATCGGATAGAATCCCAATTCGTTTGCCTGGAAAATATTCGCCTCTAAGTCGCACAAGGCCTTTCACGAATTTCAAAAAATCCGGGTGAAGCGTTGGCTCACCATTTCCTGCAATTGTGATCATGTCGACCGGCGTTTGAGCCGCCGTTAACTCTTGAAATATGCGCTCGACTTCAGAAAGAAGCTCGTTTGCAGATTTCAACCGTTCCTCGGTCCTCTGCACTTCACTTCCCGGACGCGGCGTCCAACCGTATTGGCAGTACACGCAATCGAAGTCACAAAATTTGTAACTTATCGGCAACGGATTAATTCCAAGTGAATAGCCATATCGGCGCGAATGGATCGGGCCGTAAACGGCCGCCGATTGGAGCGGATACCCATTTGTCCCCAAAAAAATCTTTTCCCCGTTCACCGCTACTGTCATTTGCGTCGTCAACGTGACCCAGCTAGAAATGAATCAATCCGGCTTTTTAGTTTGTCCTCAGGCTGAAATCCAACGATTCGCTGTACGTCTTTACCTTCCTTAAACAGAATCAAAGTCGGAATTCCCTGTACTCCGTATTGCTGCGGTATTTCGGAATTCTCATCCACGTTGAGCTTGCCCACTTTCAGTCTGCCCGCGTATTCCTCCGCTATCTTTTCCACAATGGGTCCGACCATTCGGCAAGGACCACACCACTCCGCCCAGAGATCTACCAAAACCGGTTGCTTGGAATCCAAAACTTCAGACCGAAAGTTCGCGTCGGTAAATACTTGTGTCGCCATGACTTAGCTCCTTCCCGCACACGCTGAACCGTACTCTTTGCGAACAAGACAAAATAGTTTACAATACCTTATCTGGTTTGTCCATCCCCGGAGGATTACCTTTCATGCCAGAACAGTTCACGATCCGCGTCGAGACGCGTTTTGAGGCGGCGCACAACTTACGCGAATATAAAGGCGCTCCAGAACCGCTGCACGGTCACTCTTGGAAAGTAGAAGCAAAGTTTTTGTGTCAGAAATTGGATCACGAATCGATCGGGATCGACTACGTACACGTTCAAAAAGCCATCCGCGCACTCGGCGCTCGGTTCGACCACCAATACATGAATGAAATTCCGCCCTTTGACAAAGTTAATCCCACTTCAGAAAATGTCGCGCAGTGGTTTTTTGAGGCGCTCGACAGACCTGAAATCAGGCAAAACGCAAAGCTCGCCGAAGTCGTCGTCTGGGAAGGCCCTGAAGCGTATGTGTCCTACTCCCGTCGGTGATGAGAGAAGTCAGAAATCAGAAGACAGAGGTCAGAGGTCAGAAATCAGAAGTCAGACGTCGGAAAACAAATGTCAGATATCAGAAATTATAGAAGGCCGCAAAATGAAAAAAATGAAACAAGCCTTTGGAAAGGTTTAAAACGAAGGATCGGTCGAGCGGGTTCTCTGGCTGCTCTTGTCTTTCCTCTCACTTCTTACCTCTGACTTCTGTCTTCTGATTTCTGACCTCTGACCTCTGTCTTCTGTCTTCTGACTTCTGATTTCTGACCTCTGATTCCTCTAAATCTGATACTCAGGCGGTTTCACCCGCCCATACGGAATCCGATTCCAAAGGCGCTCGTGGAAATAGTAACCTATGATTTTGACGATCATGTCAATGAAAGCCACCTGGAGAGCTAAGAGGAGTCTACCGGTCAGAATCCAGAAGACCGTCATCATCAACAACGTTGAGAAGACACGGTAACTAAGTGTCTTAGCAATGCTTCGACGTTTTCGTTCCATCGCGCGCCTGCCTTACGACCGCCTACTGCGATTGAGGAACGGCTCCTGCCTACTCTGCCCAAAGCCGTGCGGCTGTCTCGGTCTGTGACTCTGAGTCCGCCGGTCGTGAAAGGTACTCCGCTCGCCCGTCGCAACTTGATGAAGCGCAGCAACCTCCGACTCATGCAATTCTCGGCGCTCGCCAGTCTTGAGTCCCTGTAACGTGAGAGGTCCGTAGCGTTTTCGGTGAAGATGGATCACCCGAAACCCAATCGTTTCAAACATCTGCCGGATTTGCCGCTTTCGTCCTTCGTGAAGCTCGACCTCAACCTTGCTCCTTCCGCCACGTGTACTCAGAATCTTCATACGGCAACGAGCGGTCCGCCTCCCTTCAACGATGACACCGCTTTCTAACTGCTTCGTTTGAGTCTCTGAAATCTCCTGATTCAATAAGGCATCATACACTTTCCGAACCCCGTAACGTGGGTGGGTGAGCCGGTTGGTTAACGTACCGTCATTCGTCACAAGCAGCAGACCGGTCGTATCTTGATCAAGCCGGCCCACTGGATACAGTCGGACACGAACGTCTTTAAAAAAATCCATGACGGTTCTGCGGCCATGGGTATCTTTTGCCGTTGTGATAACGCCCTTTGGTTTATTGATCATGAAGTACAGCCTTTTTTGGGGAACGGCCACCGGCCGGCTATCGACGGTCACCTTGTCCTTATCCGGAAAAATGGGGTAGGAAGGGATCCGGACGACCTCGTCATTCACCTTGACCCTGCCTTCTTCCAAAACGTCCGAGACGTGCCGCCTGCTTGCCAATCCCGACTGGGCCAGAAAACTTTCGAGTCGCATCGAGTGTGTAGCTTAATCAGTTACGACAATACGGTCAAGGCTTACCGCCAGCGACGGTGCATCCACAACCAATCGCCGGGTCGTTTACGAATTTCTCCCTCGATGAACTGGACGTACTGTTTCGTATTCTCAAACACGTCTCGTTTGTAATCACCGGTTTCAATCACAGGAAAGGGGTCGTAAAAAATCATCCGCGAAGGCGGATGTTTCTCTCGGTAAAAAAATAAGGGCATGACAACAGCACTTCGTCTGAGCGCCAAAATAGCGGGAAGTGTCGGCGTTAAAGCCTCGCGCCCAAAAAAAGGAACGCGCACAGAACCTTGCCGTTCGTGCTGATCAATGAGCACACAAAGGACCTGATTCTTTTTAATGAGTTTCACCGCCTGACGCACTGCCCCTTTCTTGTCGACACTTTTTAAGCCTGTGATCCCACGCAGCTTTTTCACGTAGTCGTACACAAATGGGTTCCGAAGCGGTCGTGCCACCGCATGCATCGGAAATCCCTCGGCGCCCGTGCCGACCGCCATCCACTCCCAATTTCCAAAATGTGAAACGATCAAAACAACTCCGTTTTTAGCGTTAAGCGCATTCCAAAGTCGGTCAGCTCCCTCTACTAAAAGGTAGCGATCGAGGTGCTTTGTCATCTTCGGAATCCAAATAAACTCAAGACCAAAAACTGCCAAGTGTTTAAACGATTGGACGGCAATTTTTTTAACCTCAGAGGCTGTTTTCTCATCGCCAAAAGCAGCACGTAGATTCTCAAGTGCAATCGTCCGGTATCTGGCGAGAAGGACGTAAAGCAATCGGCCCACCCATCGAGCTGCGGCCATGCCAACCGAAAATGGCAAGAGCCGAATCAACGCGCCAACGAGGCGCAGAAGCAAGTATTCAAGGAGAAGAATGGGGAGATTCTTTTGATCTGAAGCGTTTTGTTGTACGGAATGTATCATCAAATGAGTACGCTCAGCGTTATTTTACCAAAAACGCGCTTCCGCTGCGACTGTGTTAACAACCAAACCGCACCTCAACAGTGAGGAGACGTTAGAGCGAACTGATTTCCAGCCTGCCGACACCAGTCCTATCCTCATGACCTTCAGGGTCATAGACCGAGAGCTGGTAGTAAATGGTCTTGTGATGGTCTTGGAAGGTGGAACGAGGAATGGTGTATTGGGAAGGAAGGGGTTTGGAGAAGTAGGTGGTGGTGATCACGTGGTAACGGTCATCATAAAGGCTTAGCTCCCCATGATCAATGAAACGGGCATAGTTAGTGTCAATGGTGAAGAGGAGGTTAGATTCTTTCTCTTCAGCAGTAATAGAAAGGTGGGGAGTGAGTTTGGTAGGGTCTTGAGTGATCGTGACTTTAAGAAAGGGAGTACTGTCATCCTGAGAGAGTGATCCAGGTGTTGCCGAAGCGTTCTTGCCACCGTCATTCTGAGGCGGCAAACCAGGCAA
>Ga0156289_1090_pt1 | contig 13011 bp, 11 predicted proteins | sample RifCSPlowO2_12_FD_116157 | JGI IMG/M metagenome (GOLD analysis project Ga0156289, IMG submission 116157) | Omnitrophica bacterium RIFCSPLOWO2_12_FULL_50_11
ACCTCTTCCTCAGAGGGCGCTGGACCTGGATTCGGGATGAGTGAAGAATCAGACGGTGGTGGTGTATCATCCTCATCGGACACCGACATAAGCAAAGCTCTCAGGACGGCTGCATCACTCACAGTCACCATGCCAGACCGATCAAAATCGAATTCCCTTTTCTGCGTGCCAAGCGCTTGCCTTAAACCACCGATGGCTTCGATTACCTCCGCGGTGGTTAACTTTCCATCTTTATTTTTGTCGGCCTCGGCGAAGGCTCTTTCTTTAGGGGTAAGATCCGAGTCTGGAGGTGCCTCTACCGATGGCGGATAAGATCCCTTCACGCGCTCAATGACCTCTCCGTTAGGCTTTATGTAAAACAACTCACGATTTGACTGGCTATCCTCATAATAATGAAAATTGCCGCTCTCTCGGGTGAGCTTGCTCTTTTTCTTTCCTGATGGGTAATATTCATAGTAATCGCCACCATCTTTCACGGTTTTATGTCTGCTTTTTAACGTCTCGTCGGGATAATATGTTCGCACCTCTTCCTCAGAGGGCGCTGGACCTGGATTCGGGATGAGTGTCAAATCTGACGGTGTGAGAGGTTCTTGTTCATCGGATGCCGAAGGCGCCGATAACGAACCTTCCATCAATAGATCACCGGTTGACGGCTCATGTTCCACGGCGCGTGGCCCTGATAGAGGATCCTCAATTGCTTTTACGGGGGTAGGAGTACTTCCAACGGTTACTATCTCGACGCCATGGTAGGCGCTCAGCGGGACTAATCCTGAGAAAATCTGCTGAAAACAAAAGACTAGCGCTACAAAGAATCTGAATGTCTTACGTTGCGATCTCCCATCAACGGCAACTAGAACGAGCCTCAAGATTCTGTTATTGTTCATAAATCCCCCTGTACTTTCAGAATCCGAGCAAACTCATGAGGCAGCTCACACGTGCTTAGAGTCTGTTCGTAGCCTGCCTGAGCTTTTAGACAGTTTCCTAACTCTCAAAAACAAAATTATCTTAAGAGGTTAGAAATCTGTTTAGAAAGAAGGCAAAAAACTTTAACGCTTGTGAGTCTGCACTACTGCATAAAGTTCTTGTACTTCTTTCCATAACCACGCCGGCATCCCCGCGGCGTTCTTACCCCTGATAGATCTTATTCTAGTTTTTTGCGACGTCAGAAGCGTAAATTCTAAAACCAACAACCTACGTTCAACGTCTTGACTAAAACATAACCCAGAAAAAAATGTTTTACAAGAGCTGATGAAAAATTTTTTAATTCTCCTCATCTGCAACCAACATAAGCCCTTAACACAAACTAAAGTACAGAAAAATACGACATTCAAAGACTCAACGATGACGGGAATCTGGCTGCAGCGTCTTCTCCAACATTAAGTGCTTCCTCATCAATATCAATCATCATTGAGTTGTCTCCCAGACGTCGTATTCATCGCCCCAAAAGCTCTCGAACGTCTAAAGGAACCTTAGCATGTGCCTCGATGGGATGCAAACGTAAGTGGTTACAAACAAATAAGTTAGCGTAAAAATCCACAACAGTTTTATGAAGCAACTGTTACTTGCGGATGTCGGTTGCAAGAATCAAGTGTTCCGCGCGCGTTATGAGAAAAAAATTATACGAAACGGTGGGAAACACAGCGGAATTCCAAGATACTAGCAGTACTGTTGACTGCCGCTGACTGAATCGAAACATCCGCCAGCGTACTTCAACGCTACCATTCTCCCAATTTTGCGCATCGTCTCGGTGCAAAAATTGGATTCGAAGACTTCGTTGGTAGGATAATGCCAGCCGAACACCTGGTCCCAAATGTCAGCGCGTTCCATGCAAAGGTACATGTAAACGGTCCTACGCCAGGACGAAAAAGATTCATACATCGTACGAAAAAGTTTGAGTTTCACCTCGTCCGGATATGTGAGCTTACCATGCGGATCGGGGACCATTTCCATTTGAAGAATCTTCGTCTTTTGACCTCGCCGGCGAATCTCGTGGATGACCGGTTTGATGAACGTGACAGAACCAAAGGAAATAAAAAGTACTTCTTCTGAATCAAACGATTCCTGAACGCGACGCGCAAGTTCCGGATAATCTTGATCCCAACCTTCGTAATAGACGATCGGATGAAAATGAAACGCGACTTTGATTCCTCGGTCGGCCACGTCACGTGCAGCCCGTAAACGCTGATCGAGCGGTGCGGTAAAATGCTCCTCCTGGCTCACGATCGTCTCGGTATTGAGACTCCAACTGCAGACGACATTTACCGGCACATCGTGATTCAAAAAGTAGGAGACATTTGACGACTTCGTCTTAAATTCGAGAAGGATATTTGGGTTCTCCCGCGCAAATTCGCAAAGATCGTCAAGAATCCCATTCTTATTTCCCCACACCAGTGAATCTGACGCCTGTCCCGTTCCAATGTGGTAAAACCGGTTGGGATCGAGCTCGATCGCACTGAGTTTTTTCGCGAGGTCACGATCAAACACAGCGCGAGGGCCATAAAAGGTCTGGATCGTACAGTAACTACACTCGAAGACACAATTTTGGACGGCATCGATCGTTTTTAAGTTACAGCAAACTGTTTTCGGCGATGCGACGGGACAATCGCCGAAAATTTTTCTTGCGGACTGCTCTACGGTCGTTTGAAGAATTCTTTGCCTTTGCGAAACCGGATTGCCATTTGTGTACACCTTGGGCCTTCGTTTCAGTGCATCTATCTTCCGCTCGAGCGCTTTTAAAAGACGCTTCTTTCGCTCCAAACCAACGAGGTTCTCCGGCGTTTCATCCTCAAGACTTTGCCAACGCGGGCGAATCGCTTCTTCTTGCCACATCTCTAAGTCGCGAGCAATTTCTGTGACCTTTCGCAGCTCCTGAAACGTGAAGCGGTAGCGGCTGCTTACTTCCCCGATCCACCTACGCGTGGCCGCGTCCAGATGTGGGAAGTAGGTTCGATCTTTCAGTGCCTCAAACTTATCTGCGTACGCAGCTCCTTCGACGTTCATAGAAGTTCTGTTATTTCCTTCTGGCTTTATGACTGGTGACTCTGAACGATTTCTGGCCGAAGATTTGATCGTTTGCAAACACCCGAAATTCATAATCGCCGGCATGTGGAAAAGCCAAACCCCTCAGACTAAACACGATCTCGTGTGCCATCAAGGGATCGGGAATGCTGATTTCGTTAGGCGTCTTTGCTTGCGCGATCACCTTGTCATCTTGAAGATCGGCTAATTCGAGTCGAATGTGATAACTGCCTCTTGCCTCGGTCATTTTGACGTACACAAATAGACAGGGGTGCACACACGGAAATTCCGCTGCATTGATATTCTCAAAAATCCCGATCAGGCTCTTCTTGTTTGTCGTCTGCTCCGTGATGACATAATCGCAGATGAGCATTGCGTTCAACTTTGGTGCGACCACGCGCGGCATGTTTTTCTCCTCTTCAGGGTGTTGATTCTAATCCAAGGCGGGAACGGGATCAAGGATGCATCACGCTTCACAAGTCGAATCAAGCGCCAGCCTCACAACCTTTGATAAATCATCAGGATCCACAGGTTTGGAGAGGCAATAAATACCGCGAGCGTCGAGATGATCAAGCTGCTGTCTCGCCTCATCGATGCCTGTGATCATGATAATGGGAATGTGCTGCGTTTTGAGATTATTCCGAACCAAATCACAAACGTCAAAGCCGTTCAAGCCCGGCATCTTGACATCGGAAATGATGAGATCTGGCGGCGTTTCGCGGATCCATTTCACCGCTTCAGCGGAGTTGCAAAAAGCCTTCGCGTGATATCCGACTCCTTCTAGGCGTCTTTCAAGCAGCGTCGACAGGTCACGATCGTCGTCAATAATGATAATGGATTCGACACCTTTGACCATCTTACAGCCCCTCCTTTTAAAGTGTAAATGGGCGGCAATCTGAATGCAAGATGTCGTCACTTCTTAAAGGGCGTGCGAAAGAAGGATTGAAAAAATGCATCGATTCGATACCCAGAGATTAGGTGTATCGATACATTCGAACTAAAAATCATGGGGACTGCGCCAACATACTTTGCCTACAAAGAAAGGTCCTAAGGATTGGATGTACTTAGCGGTTTGCTGAGTCTTGCGCATATCCTGAACAAGACGTGAAAGGGGATGCAGCTCTTTACCGATGAGCCCTAGCACAAACTCATTGTCATTTCGATCCAAGCCATGGCAAGCGAGCCTGATATCATGCGCCAGATCCGCCTCTCCATATGCGATTCCGACCACAGCATGTTCCATAAGGATCTTGTTTTGCTCCTCTTTCGGAAGCAGTTCAAATTCAGGCTTCCTTCTCAAGGGATACCAAATTGCCCACGGCCAGTCGGGATTGAAGGCAGTACGTCTGGGTCTTGAAAGGAGCCAGTCGTTAAGATCTGTTTCGCGCCCGGTCGAATAGGTCCTTCCCAACATGGTCATTTCAGGCTTGCGCGTAAGCGATGAAAAGGGTGTTCGGCTTAAGAGCGATCTGATTTCGCCCATAAACAGGTTTGGATCTTCGCTCATGAAGAGGACACCAATTCCGGCAGGATCATTGACGTCGGTGTAAAGGACGCTTTCAAGGCCGCTTGCTTCCAGCGTTTGAGCCAGCGGCTGAGGATCTCGCGAGCCGCTGAACACTTGAAGCTGACAATAAAGCCGTCGATCGCTCGTTTGTGGCGATCCATCCTTCGGTGCTCCTTTCTCGCGAATGTCTAACAGTTCCTTTGTAGAAATAGAATATGGGTCCATACAACTTTAACGTTTCGCTTGCGGCATCAAATTCGAAAACCCCTCGCGGTACGTTGGGTATTTAAAAACGAACCCGAGGGATTTAATTTTCTGATTCGAACAGCGCTTGCTGGTAACCGAACGCATGCGATCAGGCGCCCGCGTAGCTGGCGGCTCGATACCTGCGCGATCCGCCAGCCAACGGTAAAACCCAGACCGCAATACCGGTTCGTCGTCAACACCCAAGTAAACTTCTCCTGGAGCACCGCATTCTAACAGAAAACGAATGAGCCTAACAACATCGTCAACATGGATATGATTCAGGTAGCCGGGGTCATGGACAGAAACCGTACCATTTTGAAGCAATTGAAAACGCTCCCGACCAGGCCCGTAAATTCCGCCTAAGCGAAGCACCAGTGACGGAAACGGTGAATTCAGCACCACGGATTCAGCCTCAAGTAAAATTCCTGCATTTTCCGACGCTGGTTCCGGCATCGTCTCCTCATTCACCCACTCGTCATTCGACTGACCATAGACACTTGTGCTCGAAACCCATAAAAACTTCTTTGGCGCTTTAGACCGAATCGCCTCGATCAAATTCCGTGCGCCCTCCAAATAGGTAGAGCGATAGTCGCGACCGCCTTTTCCTGGTGCTTGACACGAAACCACATAATCAACGACTGGAAGACCCGATAAGGTTTGCCGGTTCGCGAGATTGGCAATAAGAGGTACGGCACCTGCTGCTTTCAGTTCATCCCGTGCCGACTCACTGCGCCGAAGGCCCCAGACCGACCAACTTTCTTTCGCCAGATGCCTGCTTAACGCCAAGCCAACATAACCACATCCAGCAATCAAAACTCTCATGATGCTGTGTTTGCCACAGGCGGCGCCGTAATTGGTGCTCGTAGGTCCGCGATCAATTGAGCCACCAGGTCAACAAATTTCTCGTTTTCCATCACCGTTTTAGCGCGTTCGTATTGCAATCCGATTTTCTCGACTTCCTCGCGCAGTTCAATATCAAGGTCATACAAAATCTCGGCATTCTCGCAAAGAAAACCAATGGGAACAGTCAAAACCGTTGTGACGCCAAGCGCCCTTAACCCAACTCCAACTTGTAACACATGGGGCCCAAGCCAAAGTTCGTTTCCATTTCTGCTTCGCGACTGATACGCAATGCTCCAACTTGGATGGTTCAATGCTCCAATCACCGCCGCACTTGAACCCCTCACCTCTTTGGCATACTGACTCCGCTCGGCCATCTTCATCGGGATCGAGTGTGCGGTGAACAAAATATGTATCGCGTGCGGATCTACCGGATTGAGTTCGTCCAACACCTTTCGAATTTCTTCTGCATGAGCTTGGACAAACAACGGGCGGTCGTGCCAAGGTGGTACATACTCATATTTGATTCCAGTGCTTCCAGTCTTTGATTTCGCCTCCTCAAGCGCTTCAACGTAACAATCGTAACTTGCCTCCGAGCGATGCGGAGAAAGGACAAAGGTGATCCCTTTTTTGAGGCGCTTGGATTTAATTTCCGCCAGAGTGTCTTTTAAAAAAGGATGCCAATTTCTCATTCCTACGAAGACAGGCAAGCCAAGTTCGTGTTCTCTAAAGCGATCCACGAATCGGAAGACACGGTCATGGTAGGGCGAACGACTACCGATCTTCTCGTAATGACGTTCCACCTCCCGTAAGCGCTGTCCGGGAATCTTTTTTCCCTTCGTCACCTGAAGAAGAAAAGGTCGGACCTCCTCCGGTTTTCTTGGGCCTCCAAATCCGATGAAGAGGATATGGTCAAAATTCATGTGTCCTCTGACCGTCATTACGAGGCAGCTGTCCAGGTGAAGCCGAAGCAATTGCAACCATACCGTCATTGCGAGGCCCGCAACCCAAGGATGGGCCGAAGCAATCTCGCGTCCGAGATTACTTCGTCCTTGCTTGGTATGCTTCCTCGTAATGACGGATGCGGCGTATTGCTTCGGCATCGTTTTGGTTCGCTGCCTCAGGATGACAGGCCGCAAACATTTTTTCCGCTGTTTTCTCCGCTTGCTCGATACAATCCGGTATCCCAATGCCGCGGTAAGCATTTCCTGTCAGGAACAGATTCGGATACCGCATAAGCTCTTTTTCAATCGCAGCAACCCGCGCGAGATGCCCTACTTGGTATTGCGGCATCGAGCGCGGAAAACGGCGAATGGAAACAGAATAAGGTTTTGCACAAAACCTAAGGAGACTCTTCAAATCACTTAACACTGTCTGGGTCAGAGTTTGATCGTCGAGTTCAATTACGTTCCGGTGAAGCGCCCCTCCGACAAACACACGCAAGAGCACAAAACCGCGAGGTGCACGACCGCCAAATTTCACGCTCGAAAAGGTGCAGCCAACGATGGCCCGATTTTCAATTTTTGGCACCACGAAGCCGAAACCGAGATGCTGATCAGGCACGTCGCGCGCGCTAAACGCAACATTTACGGTTGCAACCGACTCGTATGGGATTTGATTGAGGAGATCGGAAAGATTTTCGGCAATAGGGCGTGTCAACGCTGCAGCTTGAGGCGCACTCAGCGCAAGGCAAACGACATCTGCATCCAACGCTTCTCCCGATTCCATCGTTATTCGCGCAGGGGTGCCCTCAAGGCGCACCTCCCTGACGCATGCGTGGCACCGAAATGTTACATCTGGCATCCTGCGTATGAGTGCCTCGACAAGCGTTCTCATCCCATTCCGAAACGAAAGAAAGAGGCTGTAGCGCGGGCCGCTTGCTTTCCCCGCTGCATGATCCCGTTTTCCCCTCGCGCGAAAGGCGCCAAGGATGCTTCCGTACTGCTGTTCCATCTCCTGAAACTTCGGAAATGTTGCTTGAATGCTCAACCGTTCCGGGTCTGCGCTGTAGATCCCGCTTACCATCGGCTGGCCGATTCGTTCAAGGGCTTCACGTCCAAAACGCCGTCTCACGAAACTTGCAACACTCTCATCGGAAGCGTTCCTTCTCGCAGGCACAAACGCTTCGGCTGCCATCCTCAGTTTCCCCGCCCAACTTAAAAGTCGGGAGCCAAAAAAGTTGGCAAGGCGCATCGGCGCGATTAAATAGAATCCTTTGGGGACCGGAACCAGACGTCCGTCCCGAACAACAAAACTCTGTCTGTGCGACTCGCACGTCTGAATAATTTCATCTTCAATTCCGAGCCGTTTTGAGAGATTGAGTGCCGCGCGCTTTTCAGAGATGAAGGAATCCGGTCCGCCCTCCAATAAAAAACCATCTCTTCTTTGAGAATCAATCACGCCGCCCAACCGGCTGCTTGCCTCAAGGACTATAATCTCAAGCGGCAGTTCCTCATTTCGGCTCAGTTCCGAAAGACGGTAGGCAACCGTGAGCCCTGAAATACCGCCACCGACAATAATGATTCGTTTTGGATTCATGTCACAATTGCACCGCACCATTCAACGTAGGGGCGCGATTCATCGCGCCCGTCACATCGGGCGCCATTCCGCCAAAAAACTCGGCGGATCCGCCGCGCTGTGTGGCGGAAAATGGCGCCCCTACATTACAATTGTAATTGCTGTCTGTGTGTCACCGCGCGCTCATCTCATGCACTATGTCGACCAGCGCGATTACGTGATCGACCGGCGTCATTGGTAAAACGCCGTGTCCGAGGTTGAAAATGTGGCCCGGTCGTCCACGAACTTGATCAAGAATACGCTTTACAGCTGCGCGAATTTCCTTACGAGTCGAACACAACATAGCGGGATCCAAATTCCCTTGTATGGCGCGATCGTAACCAATCGTCTCCCACGCCGGACCAAGTTCCATTCGGTAATCCACACCGATCACGTCACCGCCCGCGTCGCGCATATCGTGCAAAAAAGCTGAAGTGCCAGTGCCAAAGTGAATCACCGGTGTTCCTGATTTTAAACCTTGTATGAGAGAGCGTGTATGCGGCAGCACATATTCCCGATAATCCCACGGACTCAAACAGCCCACCCAAGTGTCAAAAATTTGAATCGCGTCCGCGCCCGCTTCGATTTGGCCGTTCAAATATTGAACGAGCATACGGCTTAGTTTTTCCATCAAGGCGTGCCATGCGTCTCGGTCTCGATACATCAATTGCTTCGTGTTTACGAATGTTTTGGACGCACCGCCTTCTAAAAGGTAGGCGGCCAAGGTAAAGGGGGCGGCCCCAAAACCAATGAGTGGAATTTTCGGATCAAGGCATGATCTCGTCAGCCGCAGCGCATCAAAAACAAATGAAAGCGAATCAGCCGGATCGATCTCTTTAAGCCGGCACACGTCTCTGACATTGCCAACCTCCGTTGATAGAACAGGGCCGTCCTCGGATGTGTATTCGAGGCTAAAACCGAGCGGTTCCGCAACGAGCAGCAAATCTGAAAATATAATCGCCGCATCTGCTTTGATCTTCTCCGCGGCCGTGATTGTCACCTCTGCAACGAGCTCCTTCGTTTTACAAAGCTCAAGAAAGGAAACTTGATCGCGAATCCTCCGATATTCTTTGAGATAACGCCCTGCTTGGCGCATGAGCCAAATGGGAGTAAGAGCGGTTGGTTCCCGCCGGCACGCTTTTAGGAAAGGAGAATTGTGACGGAGAGCGAGCGTTTCAGGCGATGAAGACGCAATGGCAACTGCACCGTCATTGCGAGGAAGTGACCCAGGCAATGACGAAGCAATCCCGGTCTGAGATTGCTTCGGCCCATTCATTGGCTGCTGGCCTCGCAATGACGACGCGTGGCGTGTTTGCTCTCTCTTCTCGCGTATCAAATCCTCTGCTCGTGCTGCCGTCTCCGAAATTAAATGCCCCATCTTGGAATGGCTGGGTTCGAAATCGACTGTGAAGCCGCAATCCGCCAGAGACTCGCTCGAGATCGGGCCTACGGAGGAAAGCACCACCTTTTTTAAGGCCTCCCCTAGCGGCTTCTCAAGGCCATGCTCTGACGCAACACGAAGAACGTGACGTATCTGCACCGCATTGGTAAACAGGGCGATTTGAACATTCCCGGCTATGATTTTGCGAATGGCGTCAACGAGCGGCCGGGTATCATCGGGCAACGCCCACCGGTAAATCGGCACCTGAATGACATTCACACTGCGTTTCTTGAGCGCACGAATGAAATCTTCATTTGAAATTCCATACTCCTGGACCGCAATCGTACGACCTTCAAGTGAAATACTCTTCTCGCTCAGATCCAGCGCTTCTAAAATATCGCGCCATGTATTAGGCTCCGGAACCGTAATCGTCACCGGCACCTTAAATTCGCGAAGCGCCTTCACCGGCTTTGGGCCTCGCGCTACGGTAGTCACACGGCTGAGTGCCTGAACGATCTTCTCAAGGGGATCATGCGCCGCCATCGCCTTGATGAGAAAACGCGTTCCAACACCCGTCATGAACACGATCACGTCAATCTGTCCGCTGAAAAGCTTCTCGGAAAATGCAAGCGCTTCCGGACATTTCTCGAGCGGAATTTCCTGCATCGTCGGTGCGATGATCGCATCTCCACTGTAGCGGCGGATGCCGTCTGCCATGATTTCTGCATGCCGGCTTTCAAAACACACGACGGTGGCGCCTTGAAAATTTTTCTGTTCCCCCTTGATCTCATTCTGCGCTGTTGTCATAAGCGAGTTATTGTAACACACACGAGTTACCCCGCTCCATCCGGCGCGGAAACAGCGCCCTACGAAGATTTCATTGACACATGCCAAAAACGCCGTATCATCTTGCAAATAAGGCGGTTATGCAAAAATTGAAAGTCCCGATCATTTATGCATCAATCATCATCTTCGCCGGAGTTCTACTTGCTTCGGTAGGATTCAACCGCGATCAGGTCATCTCGAGCTCGATTTTTCTCGTGATCGTCTGCGGCACACTTTTTTACTGGAAGTTCCGGCTCACCTTTGCTTTTGCAGGACTAGCAGCCCTGCTTGCTGCTAATCTCCTCGACGTTGAGCACCTCATCGAACACGCCGGTCTCGACATTATCCTCTTCCTCGTCGGGATGATGTGCCTTGTTGGTTATCTTGAAGAAAATCGTTTTTTTGAATACCTCATCGCTAAGGCCGTTGACCGAATCGGCCATCACGCCCATATTTTAATGGCGGTGCTGATGCTTTTTGCTGCCTTCTCTGCCGCGCTTGTCGACGAAGTCACTTCAATTCTCTTCATGATGGCAACGATGTTTCATCTCACACGGCGCTACGGTGTCAGTCCTATTCCTTTCCTGTTAATGATCGTCTTTGCGACGAACATTGGTTCCAGTGCAACCGCGGTTGGAAACCCAATCGGGGTCATGATCGCGCTGCGCGGACATTTAAGCATCATGGATTTCTTAAGATGGGCAAGTCCCATTTCCCTCATCTGCATTGCCATCTGCATTCCGCTGTGCTTTCTCCTGTTTAAAGGAGCCCTTCGTGAACTTTCGAGCCAGATGAAGCACGAAAAGAAGGAAGTTCACGAGCTCGCGCACGTAGCCTATCGAAAAAAAGATATATCCGTTTGTTGGATCCTATTTCTGGTAACAGTTGGATTCCTTGTGGCACACCATCCGCTTGAAGAACTGCTTGGTCTTAAAAAAAATACGCTGCTTCTCGGGACGGCACTTGCCGCAGGTTCGATCGCCATACTTTTGAATGCTAAAAATGCGCGCGACTTTTTTGTGCGCCGCGTCGATTGGTGGACGTTAACTTTTTTTATGGCACTTTTTGCCTCCGTCGGCACTTTGAAATATACCGGTGTCACAGACCGAATTGCGCAAGGCATGATTTCAGCCGCTCGCGCAAATCCGGTGGTTCTGTTCACTGCTTTCTCAGGAGCTATTAGTCTCCTCACCGGCTTCATGGACAACGTCCTTGCAGTCGCAACGTTTATCCCGATCCTTTCCGACATCGAAAAGACCGGTATTTTCACGTATCCACTCTGGTGGGGCATGCTTTTTGGCGGGACGCTCTACGGAAACCTGACGGTGATCGGCAGCACCGCAAATATCGTTGCGATGGGCATGCTCGAACGTGAATATGACAAACATGTAACGTTCACTGCCTGGCTTAAACCAGGTTTTATCGTCTCCACAGTCACCCTCGTCGTCGCGCTTCTACTCATTTACGCCCAAACTCCATTAATGCCAAGGACTTAGGTCAATTTACCGTGCCGTTGATCTTGCATTTTCTCTCATTTTTGCTGCTGACAGGGCAAGGCATGGACAGGCTTGGATCAACATGCTAGACTTCCTAGTAAGAGGATAACGACGATGGCCAGGACAGCGAATGGGAAGCCAGCGGTCGATCGAAACAGGGCCCGGAACCTGTTTCGACGACTCCAACAGCAGGGTCTTGGTGACCCGTTCAAAGGGATGAGTGAGGACGAGATTATCCGGGCGATCAAGCGGACCCGGAACGCGATCTGGCAGGAGAAACTTGCAGGTCGTTCTTGACTCTAGGCGCTTGACAAGACCAAAAGATTCATATACCTTTCTGACAGATCTACTCCCCGTCTGACTTGCCGCAAGGCCTCGGACGGGGTTATTTTTTTACCAGCCCACATCCCATGCGTGAACCTCAGGAAAAACGAACTGTCGCTTTCGTTGACGGCCAAAACCTTTTTTACGCGGTCAAAGAAGCGTTTGGATATTCCTACCCCAATTATGATCCATGGGCCCTTGCCAGAACAATTTGCGAGCGTAACGAGTGGAAACTCGAAGCCGTTCATTTCTATACGGGCGTTCCAGACTCACAGGACAAACCCTTTTGGCACGAGTTCTGGAACAAGAAACTCGCTTCGATGGGGAAAAGAAGCATCCACGTTTTTCGTCGTTCCCTAAGATACCGCAACCAAACCATCGCACTGCCAAGTGGAAAATCAATTACTTCCTTAGTGGGCCAAGAAAAAGGAATCGACATCCGTATTGCTTTAGATATGGTTCGGATGGCTCACAGAAGAGCTTATGATGTGGCTCTTCTCCTCAGTCAAGACCAAGATCTGACTGAAGCAGTAGATGAAGTCAAATTAATTGCGCAGGAGCAAGGAAGGTGGATTAAAGCTGCCTCCGCTTTTCCAACGAGTCCAACCTATCGCAATCGCCGAGGTATCGACAAGACAGATTGGATTTCTATAGACCGCTCCTTATATGACGCGTGCCTTGATCCAAATGACTACAGACCAAAAAAAGAGATCTCAAAATAAAATTGTTTGTTGTTTTTGTTATTGACATAACACCCCCCCCGATACAATATGCCACTTTCCGCTTGAGAAAATTACGTATTTCCCAATCGGTTTGTC
>Ga0156289_1044_pt2 | contig 12939 bp, 9 predicted proteins | sample RifCSPlowO2_12_FD_116157 | JGI IMG/M metagenome (GOLD analysis project Ga0156289, IMG submission 116157) | Omnitrophica bacterium RIFCSPLOWO2_12_FULL_50_11
ACTTTAAGGATCAAGATAGGTTGTTTACCCTGAACGATCACCCCAATGTGCAGAAAAACCTGCTCGCTTTCTCGCTTCCGGACAATTCCGTCATCGTGAGAAACGAGGTGAGTCCTGAAGCCGCGGCTCCCCTTATAGCCGGAACAGGAATCCGGAGGCCGAAAGTCCTGGGTGCCATGACACCCGTCAAAGAGTTTCATGGGCTTCATTCACGAAAGATCTGTCATGAGCCTCGTTTTGAGATGGACATTCTCAGTGAAAGGCGTACACAAGAAGGGTTGCCGGTGATTGAAGGGCCGACTCCGATCCGAGTCACCATCGACCCTCGGGACAAGGCACATCTCTTAAATTCAAGGTTTGAAGTCATTTTGTTCTGTGACCTCAACTTTGTTTATGAAGAGGAAGAAGGAACCACTCCTTTTACCTTTGAGTGGCATCCAAAAGGTCTCACAACAGGGGAACATATCCTCACCGCGAGCCTCATGAGTTTCGATGACCATATCGGGGTGTTGAGTAAGAAAGTTTGGGTGGAAGGGTCATGATCGGGATTTGTAAGCATCCATTTCTAAAATCCGTGTCGCTCGTCGTGACCCTCTTGCTTCTCTCCCTCACAATCCAACCCAACTCTGCCTACACCTTTGATGCCGGAGCTGGGGATCTTCATTCAGGCCAGGTGATTGGAACTCCAACCCCATCTGACCCTCCCGTTACTCCACCCGATAAACCATGTGCCAGTTCCTGTGATCCCCGCTGCAGCGCTGGCGACCCGATCAGGCTTCAAAATGGGCTCTTTACCTACCGAAGATCCTTTCTTTCCATGCCAGGCCGCATTCCCATGGTGCTCACCTTTAACTACAGTGCCAACTCTCTCTTTAATGGCCCAGCAGGATATGGCTGGTCTTTTAATTACAACATGAGGCTCTTCCGCCTGGCCAATGGCAGCTTCCTTATTCGAAGAGGGGATATGCAGCGTGTGGAATTCACCCACCAAGGAGGCGGAACCTATCTCTCAAGTGACCGGAACTTTGAAACGATCACGGAACACCCAGACGGCACCTACACCTGGCTCCAGCATGACCAAATGGCCTATGTCTTTGACCCAAATGGGCTCATTTCAAGTATTCAGGATCGAAACGGAAATGCTCTCCTTTTCACCTATGACCCAGCTGGAAAACTCCCCGTAAGCGGCATCTCTCCTTATTCCAATATCACCACCCCCATTGTAGTTGCAATGGATTGGCGCCTCGCAAGAATAGATGAGTACTCAGGTGGTCTTGCAACTGGGAGGCATTACACCTTTACCTATAACTCAGACGGCCGCCTCACAAAGGTGCGTGATTCAAACGCTAGAGAGATCACCTTAAGCTTTGACCCCCTTCAAACAGGAAACCTCTTCTCAATTGAAGACCCGGAAGGGAATCTTCACTCCTTTACCTATGACACCAAGCACCGGATGATTACCTTCCTTGGCGTTGGCTGCGCAAGCTGCAGCCTTCGCTCTAACACCTATGACGACGAGAGCCGTGTCACGCGCCAACAGCACGGCAGCCTCGTCATTAACTTTAACTATCTAGTGCCAGGCCAGGTAACAGAGACGGTCACAGAAATCCATGATGATGAAACAGGAGCGCTCATCAATGCCCGCACGGAACGATATGAATTTAATGAAGACGGCTTTACCACCCAATACACAGTCCTGCGGGGCGGTGGTCTTGACGAAGCAACGGGTGAAACCGATGACCTGATTACGGTGTATCAGTACAATAGCATCAATCAATTAACAAGTGAGATCACCCCTCGCGGCAGCACGATTACCTACACCTATGATGCCCAAGGAAATATTCCCACCATCGCGGAACAAATCGATGGCACGGGGAACACCCGAACCACAGCGCAGACTTTTGACACCGCCAATCAGCTCACCGAGCGGCGAATCTCTGTCACAAATGACACGAGTATCTCCCTCACACGGTTTGAATACGATACGGAAGGAAACCTCATCCGCCAAATCAGGGTCTTGGATGAAAGTGAAGAAAATCCCATTGAACTTATCACGACTTACACCTATACCTCCAGAGGCGACCTTGAAACCGAAGCAGATCCCCGGGGAAACGTAATCCAGCACGAGTATAACGATCTTGGCTACCGCATCCGAACCTTTGATCCGGCTCATCCTGCCCGCCAGACTCAATATGAATATGACAGCGCAGGCAACCAGACTGCAGTCATTGATCCCAGAGGAAACAGAACTGAATACACCTATGACACCCTTGGCCGCCTCACGAAGGTGACGAATCCTCTTCTAGAAGAAACGATTTACACTTACACCGGTGCCAACCTCACGCAGATTGAGGAAGGAAAGACAGCTACCAGTCCAGGCCAGGTCAGCCGCTTTGAGTTTGATGCCCTAAACCGGAGAACTGCCATCTGGAAGCTGGATGAACAGGACGCTCCTATCCTTCAGGCAAGTTTCACTTTTGACAGTGAAGGAAAGGTGCTTTCCACAAGCAATGGACTCAGTCACAGGACCAGGAATGAGTACGATGAGCTTGGAAGGCTTATTAAGACCATTGATCCACTTACTAATGAAACCAGCTTTGAATATGACAAATCAGGAAATGCAACAAAGAAGATCGATCCTGAGCTTAAGGAAACACAGTATTCATTCGATTATTTAAACCGGCTCACAACTGTAACGGATGCAGCCAGTGGAACCACCACTTACACCCATGATGCCAAAGACCAGGTCACCCAAGTCACAGATGCCAAGAGCTACACCACCACCTTTGCCTATGACCGGGGAGGACGCTTGATAAAGGTTACCAATCCATTAACCTTTGCCACCCAGTATGAATACGACGCAAATGACAATCTCACCAAAAGGCTTGACGCCAATGCTCATGAAACCCTCTACACCTATGACTCATACGATCAATTGAAGACGATCACCTATCCGGTATCTGGAGGAGTAGAGTTCTTCTATGATGATTCAGGTAATCTTACAAGCTACGGACAAGGCGCCTATCAGGCAAGCTACACTTTTGACAAGCTCAACCGCCTTGAAACGGTTACGCAGCAGTACCCAGGATTTGAGAAAGTGATCTCCTACACCTATGACTCCTTTAACAACCGAAAGACCATGACCGATCCAGAAGGAATAGTCACGACCTACTCCTATGACCGGCTCAATCGATTGAAATCGATCTCGCATTCTACCCTAGGTCTCACAAGCTACAGCTATGACAATGCAAGTCGCCTTGAGTCAAAAACCCTTCCCAATGGTGTGGTGACGGAGTACAGCTTTGATGAGGCAGATCGTCTTAAGTCCCTTGTCACAAAGAATCCCAATCAAGTGATCCTGAGTCAATTTGACTACACCTTTGACAAATCAGGCAATCGCCTGTCTCGCACCACGCTAGAAGGAACCACGAGTTACACCTATGATGACCTGTACCAGCTTAAGACAGTTTCACCAGAAGCTGAATCATTCACCTATGACCCAGTAGGAAACAGGTTAACAGACCAACGAGGCGCTTCTTACACCTATGATGAAGCCAACCGCCTCTTAAGTAGAAACGGCACCACCTATCCATATGACAAGAATGGAAACCAGACAAGTGACGGTACCTATACCTACACCTATGATGAAGAGAATCGATTGACTGAAGTTACTGAAAACACAGCTTTCCTTGCCACCTACACCTTTGACCCCTTTGGAAATCGCTTGAGTAAAACAGTATCAGGAGCAACAGCTTATTACCTTTATGATGAAGAAGACATCCTTGCCGCATTCGACTCCACCGGCAATCCGCTTGCCTCGATCACCCATGGCCCAGGCATTGATGAGCCCATTGCCCTTCACGAGCCAGCTTCAGGAGCAACCTACCATTACATCCTGGATGGCCTCGGGAGTATTGATGCGCTCACCAATACGACGCCAGATGTTGAGGAACAGTACCGCTACGCAAGCTTTGGTAGCCTTACGATCCTTAACCCCCAAGGCCAGCCTCAGTCCACCTCATCCCTGAATCCCTTGATTTCCCTCTACACCTTCACCGCCAGAGAACACGACCCAGAATCAGGCCTCTACTACTACCGGGCCAGGTACTACAACCCAATCCTCGGACGATTCACTCAAGAAGACCCCCTGAGCATTCTCGACACCGACTTATCCAGTCCTGACCTCAATCGATACCTCTACACACGAAATAATCCTATTAACTTTACCGACCCACACGGTCTAACGGTCGCTGTGCCTACTGGGCCTGGAACCGGTCCTGTGGACATACGAATTGGTACCGAATGCTCATTATCTCAAAAGGGAGCAAGAAAATGGACTTGTGAAGCGAGGTGTAATGTTCACCAATTGAATCGTAGTGCTAAATGTCCCGACCGTGTTTTTGGAACTGGATATGGGAAAACGCGTGAGGATGCGTGGCAAGCTGCTGTAAACAATGCAAACAGCCAAGTTCCTCGTGGTTGCCAGAAGAAGCATTGCCATGGTCCTTGTTCGAAAACATGACCTCACCTCAAAAGCATCAAGAATTACTCAGTAAATCATCCTTAATTAGACGCCACAATAAGTTTCTTAAAAAGCTCGAGGCTATTCCTGAACGTTTTCTAGGTGATACGCAGAAACACGTTCAAAAGGACATTGACCGTCTGAAGAAGGCAGGTGTAAATTCGTTGCGCTCATTAGTCCGCCTCACGCAGCGAGTATCAAATTTAGGAGGCGTCGCTTGTTGGGTCTTAGCTCAGCTTAAGGAAAAGCGGAATGCCAAGTATCTTTTAAAGGTTCTCAAAGACGGTGACAGCAAATGGTGGATGGAAGCAGGATCAGCCTTAGCTACTCTCGCGAACAGAGAAACATTGAAACCCTTGTTGCACACTTTTTTAAATGGCGCCCATACAAAACAACGGACCGCCGCTGCTTATGCGCTCTCATCCCTTCCATGGGACTATCGGTTGCACAGAGGATTCATAGAGGTATTGAAAAATAGTGAGGACTCGCCGATGGTTCGTGCTCAGGTTGCAGAAACTTTGGGTTCTTTATATCGGTTTTCACAGCGGTCGTCGAGGTTTTACACGGAAGCGGTGAGCGTATTGATTGAGTCGTTAAGGGACAAGTCACCGGAGGTGCGATTTTGGTCGGCATATGCCCTTGGTTCCATGCGGGAAAGAAGAGCATTGCCGAAACTCAGAAAGCTAGCTCAATCCGACAAGGCTATATGTCCGGGCTGGTGGGCTATTAAGGATGAGGCAAAAGCTGCGATACAAGTAATCCGGGGCGGCGAATGGCCAGATAGAAAAAATAGGTGCGTGGCGTCAGCCTTTGTGAAACGAAGTCTTTAGTTAATGGATACAGGATAGTTCTTCTATGATGAGGCAGGTAATCTTACAAGCTGCAGACAAGGAGACTATTAAGCAAGCTACACTTTTGACAAGCTCAATCGCCTTGAAACAGTCACATAGCAATACCCTGGCTTTAATAAAATCATCTCCTACACCTATGACTCCTTTAACAACCGTAAGACCATGACTGATCCAGAAGGCATAGTCACCACCTACACCTATGACCGTTTGAATCAGTTGAAATCCATCTCACATCCTACCCTTGGTCTCACAAGCTATAGCTACGACAATGCAAGTCGCCTTGAGTCGAAGACCCTTCCCAATGGCATCGTAACCAGTTACACCTTTGATGATGCGAATCGTCTTAAGTCTCTTGTCACAAAGCATCCCAATCAAACGGTCCTCAATCAATTTGGCTACACCTTTGACAAATCAGGCAATCGCTTGACGCGTACTACTCCAGAAGGAACCACCACCTACACCTATGATGACCTGTACCAGCTTAAGACAGTTTCAGCAGAACCTGAATCATTCACTTATGATCCCGTTGGCAATCGACTCACAGACCAGACAGGTGCCACTTACACTTATGACGATGCCAACCGCCTCTTAAGTAGAAACGGCACTACCTATCAGCATGACAAGAATGGAAACCAGACAAGTGACGGAGCCACCACCTACACTTATGATGAAGAGAATCGCCTTCTGGAAGTGAGGGACGAGAGCAATCAGTCATCAGTCGTCAGCTTTCAGTATGACCCCTTTGGAAATAGAATGACTAAGAGCGTATCAGGCCAAACTGCCTATTACCTTTATGATGAAGAAGACACCATTGGTGTCTTTGATCTACAAGGCAATCCTCTTGCCACAATCACCCATGGCCCAGGCATTGATGAACCTTTAGCAGCTCTCAGCCATCAGCCGTCAGCAGTCAGCTACTACTACTCAACAGATGGCCTTGGAAGTATTGATGCCTTAGCGAGCACTACCTCAGACGTCAAGGAGCGCTACCGCTACGCAAGCTTCGGCAGCCTCACTATCTTAAATGACGAGGGCCAGCCTCAATCCACCTCAGTCATTAATCACCTGAATCCCCTCTACACCTTCACCGCTAGAGAACACGACCCAGAATCAAGCCTCGACTTCTATCGGGCCAGGTCATATGAACCAAGCATCGGGCGCTTTATCCAGGAGGATCCCCTCAGTCTTCTTGATCATGATTTATCCGATCTGGACTTAAATCAATACCTCTACACCCACAATAATCCTATTAACTTTACTGATCCCGAAGGTCTCAGGGATATCTCAATCCTGTCCGGTTTCAAGACGCAGCGGTACACAGTCGCAATCGGGCCAGGGACTGATGGCGGTGGCGGAATACGCATAGGTAATGGCGGTCGAATAAAGACTGATCCCACCCCTCCGTATTGTCCCTTTTCTGAAGATGATGCACCACATGAGATATTGAAGTTTTGTGAACAATTATGCGATAGTCGGTTTGATCCTAAGAAAGAGCGGGAAGCATGGAACGAATGCTTTTTCGACTGTTTGGATTCTCATAACTAATCGTGCTTGATTTGAAATTATTGCGTTTGCAACCTTATTTTTGAGCGCCGACCAATGTTCTAGAGCATTCGGTGGATTGTATGCGATGGGAGGTATTTCAGATGGATTCCAACTTAAAGCGTTTAAACTTTGATGATCCTTCCTGGAAAGATCCCGAGGATTTCTTAATCCCAAGCTCCCCACAGGAAGGAGAGCTACCTGAGTTGCTAAAAAAAATGGGAGGTTCTGGGAAAGAAGCAAAACTGGCGGCTGAGCGGATAAAGACGGGTCTCAAGGAATACTTAAAGGATGTTGCGGTAGCTGGTGCCGAGAACCAGCGCCAGTTAGGCGCGTTGCTTTCTAGGGGTTGCCTTGCTTTGGACGCCGCCGTAGATTCTTTTCAGGGGGACCCAAAGACTTTTTCAGATCTTGTGAAGAATGAGATTAAAAGGGCGATCGAATCAATCACGCCTGCCGAGGAAGCTGCTTTACTGAAGAAGCTGGAGCAGAAAAAGAAGGCAAAAGCGGCACAAAGGGAATTGGAGGGGACCTTACGGGATGAAATGGCGGATATGGCCGTCCGTTTTGCCCATAGCAATAAAGAATACCTTGCACTTTTGTGGAAAGGTAAGCACGTTTTACAGCAGGCGATCGATTCATTTAAAGGAGACCGCAAGAATTTAGAATCCTTTGTTCGCGCCGAAGTCAAAAGAGCAATGTCGAAGGAAAAGTGACAGTTGTTAAAAATGAATGAGTGAAGCCGAGGTCTTACTAGCTGTGTCAGGCTGATGGCATGTGAAAGCAAACGTATGAAATATCCTACTGTGAACAAACTGTACCGTTACTCTAGGTGCCGGTCACCGCAAATGGGACTGGGTGAGATCAGTCACCGATGCTAAACAACACACCACCACCTTTGCCTATGACCGGGGAGGGCGGCTGACTCAAGTTGTGGATCCATTACCCCAACTTCCGCAGTTCGAAACCCCATAGAAATGGTACCATATTCACCCTCGCTTTTTCTGAGCACTTGGTCCTTGACCACTCTCCCGATTCCACAACCCACCTAATTTTCCCATCCTTCGGTAGAAAGTGACCCCCTCCATTGAATTTCCTGCAGGTAACAGCTATGCTTAAGTTATGCGTACGTTCCAGCTCACAATCATCTCAATCATCGTAACGCTTGGCCTTGTCGGATGCGCAGCGCATGAGCTAAATAGGGTCGAGAAGTTTTATCATGAGGATGGTTCCTTGTGGTTCGAGAGTTCTTACCGAAATGGCAAAGAACATGGGTTTCATAAGTGGTACTACAAAAGTGGAGCGCTTCAAGGAAAATATGAGTATGTGGACGGTGAGCGACATGGTGTTAGTCAATCGTATTACGAAAACGGAGCGCTTAAGGAAGAAGAAACGTATATGCACGACAAGCTTCATGGGACCAGCAAGCGGTATTATGAAGACGGTTCATTAAAGTCACAGTATGAATTGAAAGATGGAACTTACCATGGGCCCTTTAAACGGTACTATAGAAATGGCGAGGTATATCAGGAAGGCACCTATGTGGATGGCAAAGCGAGCGGGGTCATAAGGTATTACTTTGAAAGCGGGGATCTTTGGGTTGAAGGGGTTAGGGAAGAGGATAGACCGGATGAGTCTGTGGTAGAATATTACATGTCGGGCCAGTTAAAAATGGAAGGTACGTTGACCGAAAATAAGTGGAATGGCCCCCTTAAATATTATTACGAAGCTGGAGGGGTAGCAGTTGAATATCATATGAAGGACGGAAAAGCCGAGGGCATCGAAAAGCGGTATTATGCAGACGGTTCGTTGCGTGCAGAGACCGTACTCAAGAATGGGGAAAAGGATGGAGTTTATACGACGTATTTTGAATCGGGAGCGATGCAATCTAAGGGCGTTTTAAAAGATGGGAAGCCAGACGGGGCGCAAGAGAATTACTACGACTCGGGAGCCTTGCAAACGACGTGTCAGTACGACTCCGGGAAACCAACTGAGGGTTGTCACGGGTATACGGAAGGGGGGCACCCTGCCGATGGACTGGTGGTGGGCCACTACAGGACAGGTGAACTGGAGTCAGAAATCAGATACGTGAATGGAATGCCCGACGGCGATTGCAAAACCTATTACCAATCAGGCGTTGTGTCAAGCGAGGGAAATTGGCAAAATGGCTTGTTAAAAGGAATCGTGATGAACTATTATGAGTCCGGTGCGTTAGCTAACGAATTAATGTATACCAACGGAGTTTTAAAAGGGAGTTACATTTCGCGCTATGAATCTGGGTCGGTCAAGGAAGTAGGTTTTGTCGAAGATTGGCAGATGAACGGTTTGCGAACACAATATCTTGAAACCGGCGTTCCTTACGCACAAGCATTCTATCAGGACGGCGAGGCAATGCGTCATAGCTGCTACGATCCGTTAGAGAGGACGTTTCTCGATCAAGGAGGGGACCATTCATGCGACGAGTGATGTTGTAGGGTCACGGTGGTGCCGCCGGAGTGGAGATGACAAATGGGCGGAGACCTCAGCTTGTGAAGGTTCCCAAGGCCGTTTACCGCAATGTTACCTGCCAGCCTTTTTGGAAAGAACATGACCGCATGATCAGAGCAGTACACCGTCTTGTTGTTTCATGTAGGAAGCGACCCAATGGGTAGCGTGTACGAGCGGAAGCGAAGAACTTGTGCTCTTTGCAAACCTTGGAAAACGGGCCATATGCATAGGTACAAGGACAAGGAAAAAGAATTTCGAGACCACAGTAAATCAGGTGCCAGGCACCGCACAAGGGACAGCTGAGTACAGTGGTCGGGAAAACTGGACCACCCTTGACCGTGTTGACCGTACCCCTTCCGAACGTACGGACTTTGAAGACCATCACCAACCATCAAGGAAACGTCACCACCTTTCATCTCGGTACAGCGCGGCTCGGCGAAGGGGATCATCTTTTGACGATCAACGGTGATGGACGATGTGAACATGCACAAACGCAAAGGGAGGCGTTCTATTTGAAGGGCGTCCTGTAGGCTGTCCGCTTGCAGGACGCCTTCTAAGCTTCTTCTGTTGAAGATACTTCCCGCCTGGCGGCCGAGAGCGAAGGTGAAAGAAGTATCTCATCCGAAGTTTTATTTCTTTGACCCAGGCGTTAGCCGCGCAATTCAAAACCGTTTGCGTGAGCCCCTTGAGTCATCAGAACGCGGGCCCTTACTTGAGACCCTTGTGTTCCATGAGCTTCGATCCTGGATGAATATTTCAGGATGCGGCGGCGTGATTTCTTACTGGAGGACACCGAGTCAATCAGAAATTGATTTTATTTGGATGCGCGGGGAAAAAGCCGTCGGTATTGAAGTGAAAGCGGGAGCAGTGTTGAAGAGAGAATGTGGTGGACCGCTCAACCGATTGGCTCATGAAAGACAGCTTCAGAAATGCTTCGCTATTTATCTTGGGGATACCCAGTTAAGGGATGGAGCCGTCCACGTGCTCCCGGTCAAAGAGTTTATGAACGATGTCGCTTGTGGGAAAATACTGGGTTGATTTCATTCTAACCGGAACATTTCCAAAAGTGCCAGGTTCGGCATTGTCACTTGGCTCATCCGTCTCGCCAGGGACATAGGCCTTTGAAGGCTACGGCACCTGAGAAGAGATCCCCCATTCAACAGCATAAGACCGGATCGGGCCGTTTACTAATGGTTCGACTCAATTGAAATTGGCTGCCCTTGGACAAACTCAGGACGGTGAGCAAAGTCGAGCCATTAGTAACTTGAATTGTCGCTCACCATCTTGAGGTTGTCGAGAGCGTGAGCGATGCACCAAGATTCTCCGCCGAAGGACGGATCCGTCCGTATTTTGTCGCCACAAAGCGTTGGCGACCCGCCAGCGATTTTTGGCTGGGTGGGGTGGCGGAAGTCGATCCACGAGTTTGATTTCCCCTTGCCAAAGCCACAGCTGCTAGAGTATCCTCATTTAGCTGACCGCTACGGGAGTTTTTCTGTGTTCTCGAGAGGTCATCCTGAGTCCCGCCTCTGGCGGGACGAAGGATCTAGCGAAAGAGCAGAAGGGGAGTGTCCGCTTCCGGAGAAAGCGCCTGTCCCAAGCCATTTTCGAAGATTCAGTTCTAAACGAGGGTCCAAGATGAAACTCACGCGCTTTAATCAACTCATGGAACATGATAAGTTGGTCGACGGGAAGTGGCGTTTCAATGACCGCCATGAGCTTGAGTATTGGGAGAAAAATGGGGCGAAGAAAGCAAGGTTTAAAGCGGCACTCGTTGACGCTGAATCAAATGCCTTGGTCGTGGCTCTCAGCGCCGAGGAAAAAGAGGAGAAGATGGTCACGCGCACGGCCAGACTGACGGGCACGTGGCACCTCAACGAGACAAATCAGATTGTCTTTGACATCGAAAAACGAGGCGGGCTTAAGGACCGCCTCACCTTTCAAGGCGCCTGGCGGCTCAATGATTCTCACGAAATCGTTTACACGTACGATCAATCCCGCCTCAAGCGCCGGACCAAGGAAGTTCAGACCCTCACTTTTAAGGGCCATTGGGATCTTACGGAAGGAAACCGTCTCACCTATTTACTGGAAGGTGACACGGAATCAGCCTTTCGCATCCGAGGCACATTTCAAACCAAATCGATCCTTGCCAAAGAGGGCGAAATCCGCTACCAGTTCGGGACCGAGGCCGAGGGAAACGAGAGGCTTGAAACCGTCCGTCTCTTTGGTAAGTGGAAACTCTCACGCGACCTAGGGCTTTCCTTTGAAATCGAATATCGAGACGGAAGAAAACATGCCATGGTCTTTGGCGCCGAGTTGAGCCTGGGCTCGGGCCAAAGCATTCACGCGAGACTCCTAAATAAAGAAGATGACCCCTTGGGCGTGGAACTAATTTTCACCCAGGAATTTATGGAGGGGGAAGGCGGGCTGTTCCTCGGGCTACGGAAGACATTAGAGGAGTCCGCCCTTCACGCTGGGATCAAGATGCCCTGGTAGATTCTACGCTACACAAAAAAGAAAAAAGAGGACAGGCCCCAGAAAAGGGCTCCGACATCCGATTCCAGGAGATGGGAAAGGGGTTTCACATGTTTAAAATTTCTAAATCAACGAGATCGCTTATTCGACTCGCGCTTCGCGAGGATCTGGGTCGTGGTGATGTGACGACCGAAACTTTGATTCCTCATCGATTGAAAGGAGAAGCGCGCATCGTCGCAAATGACTTGGGGGTCCTTTGCGGGGGGGCAGTAGTGAAAGAAGTATTTCGCTTGATTGATCCGCACTTGAGTGTCGTACAAAACGTTCGCGACGGTGATCGTATTTCGAGCGGGAAAGCCGTTTTTGTCCTTCGCGGCCGACTTGCTTCTATTTTGAAAGGCGAGCGGGTGGCGCTCAATTTTCTTGGCCGGCTTTCAGGCATTGCCATGTTAACGAATCAGTTTGTACGCAAGGTGAAGGGAACTCGTGCCAAGATTTACGATACCCGGAAAACCACGCCGTTGTGGCGTGAGCTTGAAAAATATGCGGTGCGTCAGGGAGGCGGCGGAAATCATCGTTTCGGTTTGTGGGATGAGATCTTGGTCAAGAACAATCACTGGAATGCGATTCGACCGCTTCTTATCGAAACCCAGTGTCAGTACTTCGGCGATCGGCTTCGGCCGGTGCTGGGGCGCAATCGTTTGCCTGTTGAAGTCGAAGTCCGAACGATGAGCGAGTTCACCCATTCATTGGAAGGGCGATTTCATCCAGATCGGATTCTCCTTGACCATTTCAATACGAGAGAGCTGAAACAAGCGGTCCGCTTGACACGCCACTTTCAACCCCGTCCTCTTTTGGAAGCTTCTGGCGGCGTTTCGCTTTCCAGCGTTCGGGCAATCGCAAGAACCGGAGTCGATCGCATTTCCGTCGGCGCGATAACTCAATCCGCCTCTAGCTTAGATTTCTCTCTTAAGGTTCTTCCTCCCTGACGATCTTTCAAGATGTCCGTCTTTAAACTCACCACGAAACTTAAACCCCAAGGCGATCAGCCGCAGGCCATTGAGG
>Ga0156289_1089_pt1 | contig 12824 bp, 12 predicted proteins | sample RifCSPlowO2_12_FD_116157 | JGI IMG/M metagenome (GOLD analysis project Ga0156289, IMG submission 116157) | Omnitrophica bacterium RIFCSPLOWO2_12_FULL_50_11
ACCCCTTCCTTCCCTAATTCTTCAACTAACTGATAAAGCTGATCTTCAAAAAAACTCAACCTCCCGGGGTGGATACCATGTACCCATGCAGTACACCTCTGATTTAATTAACATTTGCACATTTGAGAAAATATGATATACTTGCAAATGAGGTGATCGATCATGACGAAGGTAGAGGCGGCCCGAATGAGCATTGAAGTCGCGCCGGAAGAACATCGACAGATCAAAGCCTTTGCGGCACTCCATGGCCTCACGATTCGGGAGTATGTCCTTGAAAGCGTTCGGAAGCGCCTGCACCGGGAGAAAGAGTCCGCCGAGTTATCAGCGTTGACGACGGACTTGAGACACGACGCTGTGTTAAAGGACTTGTGGGACAACAACAAGGATTCGGCGTATGACAAACTATAGGCGGGGCGATATTGTCCTCGTTGGGTTTGCGTTTTCTGAAGGAACAGGATCCAAAAAGAGACCCGCATTGATTGTCAGCAGCGACCGATATCATAAAAGACGGCAGGAAGTCATCATTGCGGCGATCACCAGCAATATTCAACGCGTCCTGTTTGCTGATACGAAGATCGCAGAATGGAAAGAAGCGGGGCTGCTTTACGCTTCGTTGGTCACGGGAATTATTCGTACCGTGAAGGGGAGCGTCATCATCAAAAAGCTCGGTGTGTTGCTAGACTCCGACTTGAAGCGTGTGGAAGAAAATCTCACTGGCGCTCTACAGCTTGGTTAGTTACCTGAAGGGTCGGGGATCTTTTGAACCCTGCCTTTTTGGGACTCACCCCCATTATCCTTGACTTGACATGAACCAGCAACCGGCTTAAATAGACCCCTATGGAACAAATGTCTCAATTCATCCATCAACTGAACGGACGGGTCTCGCCTTGGATATACGGGCCGCTTGTCTTTCTTTGCTGGATTTTCCTGCTCGGCCTCTTGAAGCGAGCGTTTTTCTCGAGAATCCATAAGTGGACCCAAAAAACGAGGACTCATTTGGACGATCTCGTTATTGCCACAGCCCATCTCCCGCTGACCATTCTTATTTTTGGCAGTGGACTTTATATTCTCGAGATCATCCTTCCGTTGGAGCGTAAATACGAACAAGCGGCCACCATCTTCGTGCAAGGTTCAGTTGTCATCGCCACCGTCCTCTTTTTGGATCGGCTAACCAAGGAATTGGGGCGCCTTTACTCCTCGCACGCTGAATTTGCCTTTGTCTCAAGAGGAATCCTCCAGGGACTCATCCGGGGAACCGTGATCGGACTTGGGCTCCTTGTCTTTTTGGACATGATCGGAATTTCAATTACACCGATTCTAGCCTCGCTTGGAGTTGGTTCGCTTGCCGTAGCGCTGGCGTTACAGGAGACGCTTACCAACTTCTTCGCAGGTATTTACCTCACCGTCGATCAACCCGTGCGCGTGGGAGATTTCATCAAACTTGAGACCGGAGAAGAGGGTTATGTGACCGAAATCGGCTGGCGAAGCACCCGGATCCGAACACTTCCCAATAATACCGTGAATGTTCCTAATCAGAAGTTGATGGCGAGCATCGTTACCAATTATTACCTGCCGGACACGGAACTTGCTGTCCTTGTCCCAGGGGGCGTCCATTACGACAGCGACTTGAGAAAGGTGGAGGACGTGACGATCGATGTCGCGCGGCACATCATGAAAACCGTTCCGGGCGGTGTGCCCACCTTTGAACCCTTCATTCGTTACCACACGTTTGATCAATCCAGCATCAACTTCACCGTGATCCTTCGAGGCCGCGAATTTGTGGACCAACATCTGATCAAACACGAATTTATCAAAGCACTCCACGAACGCTACAAGCGCGAAGGAATTGTCATTCCTTATCCCCTTCGCACGATTGACATCCCCAAAGAAATTCTCGAAGCGCTCGTCAACCGTTAACCAGCGCTTGATTTAAACCAAAGAAAATCGAAAATCGAAATCCCCACTTGACGACTTCCAGTCAGGGTGAATAGACTAGGCATACGATGTGGACGAAAGAACAACTTCAGGAAACCATCAAAGAAAAAATGGGCGGTTATCTTTTGGTGGCTGTCTCAAATCGCCAGCCGTTCAGCCATGTTATGAAATCAGGAAAAATCATCTGCCAGCGCCAGCCGGGCGGTGTGATCACTGCCCTCCACCCCGTACTTCAAGCGACGGGCGGTACGTGGATCAGCGTTGGCGTAAGTCCATTCGATCGCCAAGCCGTTGATTCGAACCAGAAAGTAAAACTGCCATACGAGAATCCAACCTACGAACTGCGGAGGATCTTCCTTTCGAAGGACGAGATGGATCGTTATTATTACGGGTACGCCAACGAAGGTCTTTGGCCGCTTTCTCACATTGCTTATACGAGACCCAGTTTCGCGGCTTCCGACTGGGCCACGTACCAGCAGGTGAACCGCACGTTCGCCGACACCATCCTCAAGGAAGTGGGGGAGCAGAAAGCGTTTGTGTGGGTCCACGATTTTCATCTCACGCTTGTAGGAAAATACCTGCGTGAGGCAAATCGCCCCAACCTCGTCACTTCCTTTTTCTGGCACATTCCGTGGCCCAATTCCGAGGCATTTCGAATTTGTCCCCAGAAGGAAGAAATATTGGAAGGCCTTCTCGCCTACGACCTGCTTGGTTTTCAAATCCGTCACCATTGTGACAATTTCCTTGCAGCGGTCGATCAGGAACTGGAAAGCCGAATCGACAGAGAAAAAACAGCGGTCAATTTCCAAACCCATGAAACGTTGATTCGTCCATTTCCGATCTCAATCGACTTTCAGGCCGTCTCCCAGCAAGCAAGCTCCGAACGCGTGGTCCAGTGCACCGAGCGGATTCGGGACGAGTACGCCATGAGGGACAAGAAAATCCTCGTGGGTGTGGACCGAATTGATTATACAAAGGGGATCCCCGAAAAATTTCGCGCCGTCGACCGATTCCTCGAAAAATACCCTGGTTACAAGGAAAAATTCGTATTGTTCCAACTGGGCCAGGTGAGTCGAATCCACATCCAGCGGTACAAGGATTTAAACGATGAGCTCAATCTTTTGGTGGAAGAAATCAATTGGAAACACTCGCAAGGAACTTGGGTACCTATTATTTTCACCCGTGCATACTTTTCTTACGACGATATTCTGGCCCTATACCGGATCGCGGATGTCTGCCTCGTCAGCTCGCTTCACGACGGCATGAATCTCGTGGCCAAGGAATTCGTAGCCGCCCGATCAGACGCAAGAGGTGTTCTCCTGCTCTCCCAATTTACAGGAGCTGCACGTGAACTGGCCGATTCGCTCCTCATCAACCCATATGACACGGAAACTTTTGCGGATGCGATCGCCCAGGCCTTTTCCATGTCGCTTGAGGAGCAAGAAAAACGGATGCGTAAGATGCAAGCAGTGGTGGAACAGAACAATATCTACCGCTGGGCGGGGAAGGTTCTGTCTCAGCTTTTAAAGTTTGAGTTTCAAGAAGCATAAACCAGGGACAAAAGTTTTCCAACTTCCATCATCGCGATGAAACATGTACTTTCGAACTGGCCGGAAATCCAAGGTTTTCTTGAAGGTCACTACTTATTTCTCTGTCTTGATTATGATGGCACGCTGATTCGAATCGTACGAAATCCAGGCTCTGCGAACTTATCGCGCACAAACTGCCGAACCCTTCAGGCTCTCTCAAAAGCAAAGGAAGTCAAAACCGCCCTCGTCAGCGGAAGGTCGCTCTCTGATCTCAAAGGACGAGTCGGGTTAGCAAATCTGATCTATGTGGGCAACCACGGACTTGAATGTGAAGGGCCTAACATCCATTTCACTCATTCTCAAGCGCAAGTGTTGAGTCGGCTCTTAAGGCACGTGGCTGAGCAGCTCAAAGCTGAGCTCCAAAATTACCGCGGTGTTGTCGTCGAAAATAAAGAGCTTACTCTCAGTGTTCACTTTCGCAAGCTAGATCCCCAAAAAGTGGGAGACGCGCTTACCGTATTCGATTCGGTCCTTGATTCCTACGTTCGTACTTCGCAGCTCGCCACGACTGTGGGGAAAAAGGTATGGGAGGTCAGGCCGGCTGTGAAATGGAACAAGGGAACGGTTGTGCGCTGGTTGATGGGCCGACTTGAGGATCACCTAGCGAGAAGTGTCTATCCAATTTACGTTGGAGACGATCGAACAGACGAAGATGCTTTTCGTGCCATTAAGCATAAGGGTCTTGGCATTAAAGTCGTAGAGGATCAAAACATTTCGAGTCAGGCGACTCATTGTCTTTATTCGGTTCGGGAAGTTTATGCGTTCCTGAAACGTTTAATTCTAATCAGGGACGGTTCTCCGCAACGCTTGAATCGGCTACAAGTTGCGAGAAAACCGTCCCTATAATGGAACAAATCCCTATGCCGTCGCCGGAACATCCTGAATTCAACGGACCTTTCCGGTTCCACACGCGGCTTCATCTCCGTGAGCTTACGGGGCTTAAGGCCGGAAATCTCGAGGAGCTGTTGGCCTGTATTAAAACGGTTCCGGGTTCCGTCATCTACCACCACACCCACCACTTTCTCCAACAGCATCAATACCTCTCGCCGGAACCTCCTAATGATTTTGCTTATTGGGTGAGCGAAGCGCTCAATGAAGTCAAGTTAGGCGAAAAACTCGTGAGCATTAACACATGCGAATACCCCACGATCCGGGCCTTACGCGATAAAATCGTGAATACGATCGAGCATTACCTTGAAAAAAGTAAGGGCAAGCTCAAGGAAGCAAGTGAAGGACAAGAGTTTTATTTTGTGAAGTCTGTAAGTTTTGTTTTGCCAACCCCTGATCAGGCTTCAAGTCTCGAAGAGTTTGCTTCGGTGCTCAGGAAAATTACGATTGATTCGATTTACTTCCATATGTTTGAAGCTAGACTCCGTCTTGAAAAAGGAACCAATGACTTTTCCCTTTGGCTCGACACGAGCCTCGGTGAAAAGGAATTGGCCAAAAAGATTGCGCGCCTTGATCCCTACACTTATACGATGGAACGTCTCCGGGAAAAATTAATCCAATTGATTGAAAACCGACTCAGGAGTGTCCGTGCCGCCTCTTAAAGCTTATGAACCGATTGTCGGACCTCAAGTGATTGGGGAACTTTACTTGCTCGCTGAAAAAACCAAGCGATGGTCTGTCCAAAACATCAATTCCACAGCGGTAGGAGGAGGCGTCGCCGAAATTTTGAATCGGATGATTCCCTTTCTCCAAGAACTTGGAATCAATGCCAAATGGGATGTGATCAAGGGCGGAGAAAAATTTTTCAAGGTAACCAAAAAGTTCCACAACGCGCTCCACGGAAGGGTCGAAGAGATAGGTCCCGATGATTTTTCTGTCTTCGACGAAACAAGCGAAATGAACAATAAAAATATGGAGCTTACGGCAGATATTATGTTTATCCACGACCCTCAGCCCATTGCGCTCATCAACCAGAAGGACTCAAAGCGAGCGAAATGGATCTGGCGTTGCCACATTGACGTTTCTAATCCTGACGAGCGAGTTTGGAACTTCCTGCGCCCCTTTATCGACCGCTACGATGCTGCGGTGTTCTCAGCGCCTGCCTTGAGCCAACCGCTTCCACTCCGGCAATTTTTGATCTCACCCTCCATCGATCCGCTGAGCGATAAAAATAAAGATTTGCCTGACGAGATGATTAGAAACGTACTCGAGCGGTTTGCCATTGATCCGGAAAAGCCGATGGTAACCCAAATTTCACGCTTTGATTATCTGAAAGATCCACTGGGCGTCATTGATGCCTTTGAAATCGTTCAGCACCATCTGGACTGTCAACTCGTTCTAGCTGGTGGTGAGGCCACCGACGATCCCGAGTCAACGGAAGTGCTTGACAAGGTTCGGGAAAGGGCGGCTTCAAATCCCGATGTCCACGTCCTTGCCATTCCTTCAGGCAGCGACCTTGAGATCAACGCGCTTCAACGTGCGTCGGCCGTCATTGTCCAAAAATCGATTAAAGAAGGTTTCGGTCTCACGGTCTCAGAGGCGCTTTGGAAAGCAAAGCCTGTGGTTGCCTCGGCCGTGGGAGGAATCACGCTTCAGATTGCTCACAAGTATTCAGGATTACTTTGCCATAGTGTTGAAGGTGCCGCGCACGCGATTAAACAGTTGCTTCAAAACCCTGAGTACGCGACAAAATTGGGTCAAAACGGTCACGAACACATCAAACAAAGCTTCCTTCTCACCAGGCATTTAAGAGATTATCTTCTCCTTTTCCTCTCTCTTTTCTACGATGGAGACGTAATCACCTTATAACAAAATCGGTGATACGGGTGTATGTCACTTGATGCAGGCATTTAAACCGTTATTGCAGGCAGCAAACAAAAGAGATGCCGAAGCAATCTCAGAACTAGATTGCTTCCGCCACACTACCGGCGGACAAGTCGGCGATGCTTTGGGACGCTGCCTCGCAATGACGACTGCATGGAGTGGTACGCACCCGTGTGGGGTTTACTATCTATTGCCTACCCATTCATTATTAGATAGAATGAAAGCCACCTATGGCAGTCAAAGTTCGAATTCCAACTCCGCTTCAAAAACTGACGAAAGACAAAGCCGAAGTCGAAGTGAGCGCGGCAACGGTACATGATTTGATTGATGATCTGGACCGATCGTATCCGGGGATTAAAGAGCGCATTTGCGACGAAAAGGGAAATGTCCGCCGCTTCGTCAATATCTTCTTGAACGAAGAGGACATTCGTTTTCTCGACAAGGAAAAAACAGCGCTCAAAGACGGAGATGAAGTGTCGATCCTTCCAGCAATTGCAGGGGGCTCAGCCTACCTTCACTCCTTCTCATCATGGTGTTAACCGCTCACCTGATCGGAACGTTGAAAGATCGCGTCATCGCGGGCGGCGCAATCGAATACGAAGAAGCGCTTGCACTCATTGAAATCGAGGATGTCCATCTCGCCGACGAACTTCTGAAAGCAGCTCACGAGATTACCCTTGCCTTTCACGCCAACCGAGCTGGCCTTTGTTCACTGATCAATGCCAAAAGTTATCTCTGCGGCGAGGACTGCGGTTTTTGCTCCCAGTCGGTTCGTTATGAAACTTCCGCAGCGCGTTATGAACTGCTTGAGCCCGAAATTATCATCGGTGCCGCAAAGAAAGCCGAGCAGCAAGGTGCCCAGAATTTCTGCATTGTGACGAGCGGTGGATCCCTGAGTGATGATGAGTTTGAACGTATCGAAGCCATTGTGAAGCAACTGGGCGAAGAAACAGATCTGGGAATCGATGCATCCTTGGGATTTCTAACGCCCGAACGTGTCAGGCGGTTAAAAGAAGCCGGCCTTAGGCGTTTCAATAGCAACCTTCAAACCTCGCGCGAATTTTATCCGACGATTGTTTCAACGCATTCTTACGATACACGGATCGAAACGCTTGAGCATCTCCGTGACGGGGGCGTGGAAGTGTGTTCTGGCGGCATTTTAGGAATGGGTGAGACGCGTGAGGACCGTGTGAAGATGGCGTTTGAACTCAAACGCTTTGCACCCGAGTGTCTGCCGGTAAACATTTTGAATCCGAGGCCTGGTACCCCGTTGGAACATGCACCCAAGTTAGAGCCGTTTGAGATCTTGAAAACGATTGCGGTTTACCGTTTTATCCTTCCCAGATCTAACATTAAGCTTGCAGGCGGACGAGAGGTCAACTTGACTAAAGAAGAGCAGGAAAAAGCTTTAAAAGGGGGCGCGAACGGTTTGATTCTGGGAGGCTATCTGACGACAGCAGGTAATCCTGTGACCCAGGACCTCAACATGCTCCGCCGAATCGGCTACGAAGTTTAAGGAAATAAAAACGGTAGGCAGTAAGCAAAGAGCAGTAGGCAGGAAACAATAGGCAGTAAGCAGGGATCTGGACTGCGATTCTTCGACGTTGCTCCGTACCCCTGTCTCAGAATGACGTCGTTTTATTGGGTGCTCTAAATCGAGAGTTTTTCCTGCTTACCGCCGACTGCTTACTGCCTACTTTTTTCTAACCGATGGACGTTACGCTTTCCGGGAAGCAGATTTTGGTCACAGGCGGCACGAGTGCTCTCGGACGCATCTTTGTCAGACGAGCCTTAGAAGAGGGCGCGGCCGTTTTCTTCACGTACCATCAAAATACTCACGAAGCAAGCTGTTTAGCGCAGCTGGGCGCGAAGGGATTCCAAGTAGATCTTGCAAAGCGCGCCGAAATTGATCAACTGAAAAAGCAGATTCAATCCTACACACGCGCGCTAGATGCGATTGTTCAAAACGCGGCGACCGTTCGGGATCACACGATTCAAAATCTAACCGAATCTGAATGGGATGAAGTGCTCGGTGTCGATCTCGATTCCGTCTATTACTTGATCAAACGATTCTTATCATTTTTATTTAAGAAACCAGGAAGCCGGATTTTGAATGTGGTGAGCCGTGCAGGCCTCCAAGGCGGTTTTGGCATTGCGAATTACGCTGCTGCGAAAGGGGGGCTCATTGCGCTCACAAAAAGTTTGGCGCGGGAAATTGGCAAGAAACAAGTTCTTGTGAATGCGTTAAATCCCGGATTTATGAAATCTCATATGACCCAAAGGATTCCAGAACAGGCATTCCGTCAAAACATCGAAGAAAGCGTTTTGGGGACAATCTCTGATCCAGAAGCAGTTGCCGATTTTATGATTTATCTTTTATCCGACCGGTTCCGCGGTGTGAGCGGACAAATTTTTCACTTTGACTCAAGGGGAACGAACTAAAAAGGACGAATGACCAATTACAATGACGAATGAATGACCAATGAATCAATGGCCAATGGTTTGCATTGGTCATTGGAACGTTGGGATTTATTTCGGCATTGAGATTTGGTGATTGCCATTTGATTCGATAAATGATGCGGCAGGTTGCGATTACGGGAATCGGTGTTGTGACCCCGATCGGGAACCACGCATCCGAATTTTCCAAAGCCCTGAAAGAAGGTCTCGTGGGCGTGAGCGACGTGACGCGCTTTCCGACGGTAACGAACGGGCTGCCGCGCCGTGCGTTTCAAGTTCGTGGATTCATCCCTCCGAGATACGTTAAGATTCACGATCCTTTCATTCAATACATCATGCACGCGACAGAAGAAGCGTTACGAGACAGCGGTCTTGATCGTCACGAGATCGACCGAGAACGGATCGGGATCGCAGTGAGCTCAAGCAAAGGCGGGATGTACACGTTCGAGAAATTTTACGATCGTTTCATGAACCATCCGAGCGCTCTTTTAGGCGCACGGGTTTACGCAAATTTTATTCCGAACATTGCAAGTCAGTGGATTGCCCGCCGCTGGAAGATTTGGGGTCCGGCAAAACCGGCTGTCGCTGCCTGCGCGACCGGTCTTTATGCAATTTTGGAGGGGGTTCGAATGATCGAGCAAGGCGAAGCCGATTACTGTATTGCAGGCGCCGGAGAAGCGTCGATTACGCAGCTCATGACCGCGGGTTATCGTCAGATGGGGGTCCTGGCGAAAAGCGAGATGAGGCCGTTTGATGTCAAACGAGACGGTTTTTTAATCGGTGAAGGCGCCGGCATCGTCATTTTGGAGCGGCTGGATGGTGCGAAGACGCGGCGCGCAAAAATCTACGGAACGGTTTTGGGACATGCTTATGGATTTGAGAGCACACATCCGTATTCGTTTTCGGCTGATGGAGATGGGCTTTGGCGGTGTTTGAGCGGAGTGCTTAAGAAAGCAGGGATCTCGCCGGCAGACATCGATTATTTAAATTTGCACGGCACTGCGACGAGACACGGAGATATTTACGAGACGAAGCAAATTAAGTCGGCGTTCGGCAAGGATGCGCATCGGATTTCGATGAGCTCAACTAAGTCGCTCGTCGGACACATGCTCGGTGCGGCAGGAGCGGTGGAGGTCATTGCGTGTTTAATTGCGATGGGCGGCGGCTTTGTACCGCCGACTGCGAATCTCGACAGGCCGGATCCGGAGTGCGATTTAGACTACACACCAAAAAAGTCAAAAGCGAAGGAGATTAACTTGGCCTGCTCCATTTCGATGGGTTTCGGCGGCCAGTTAGGCGCGATTTTACTGACGAAATGAGACAGCGTTTCGACAAGGTCATTGACTTGTGCAGCGGATGAAAACAGTTTCGCAATGGGATTGGATTGTTCCTAAACTGGAAGACTTAAAGGCAAAGAATCTCTTCCGTCAATTTCGGGTGCTCGAGGACGTTAAAGCGACCTCTGCAATAATTGAGGGGAGACGAGTAACGCTTTTTTGCGGCAATGACTACCTCGGCCTTTGCCATCATCCTCGATTAATTGAAGCCGCTCACGGGGTGCTTCGATCGCACGGCGTCGGTGCCGGTAGCGCGCGGCTCATTGCCGGCACGAGTCACTGGCACGACGCACTGGAAACGCGGATCGCCAAATTTTTAGGAAAAGAGAGTGCGCTCATTTTTTCTTCCGGTTACTTGGCGAACCTAGGCGCGCTTTCTGCTCTGACAGAACCGAACGATCTCGTGATTCTGGATAAATTAAGCCACGCCTCACTCATCGACGCTGCCCGTTTGTGCCGCGCAACCGTCCGCGTTTATCCGCATCGCAATTTGGGTTACTTGGAGAAAGTATTGAAGACAAACAGCACGGCCCGTCATCCTGAGGCAGCTTCCCAAAGCGATGCCGAAGGATCCCGTCCTGAAGGGAGGCGCTGGGGCGGGGAATCACGTTCAGGGTTCTTTGGCTGCCTGCGGCGGCCTCAGAATGACGTCGGGCGTGTTTGGATCGTAACCGATTCGCTCTTTAGTATGGATGGAGATCTCGCACCGCTTCGGGAATTGGTGGAGCTCAAAAATCGCTACGGCGCTTACCTCATTATTGACGAAGCACACGCCACAGGCGTCTATGGTGCAGGAGGAAGGGGCGTGAGCGAGCATTTGGGCGTTATGGATGAGATTGATGTGCATATTGGGACGTGTTCGAAAGCGATCGGAACACTCGGTGGTTTTGTAGCCGGTTCGACTGAACTCATTCAATATCTCGTCAATCACGCCCGCACTTTTATTTTTGATACAGCACTCCCAGCATCTGCGTGCGCGGCTTCGATTAAAGCGCTGGATTTAATTGATGAAGCGCCTGAACTTCGCGCCAGTTTGTGGCGGAATAGCGAAAAATTGAGGAATGGTCTCGATCACGTGGGTGCGTCGCTTCTTATTAATGAAGCGAGTCCTATTGTTCCAGTCGTGCTTGGCGATGAAAAAAAAGCATTGGAAGCGTCTGATTTTTTGCTTCGCGAGGGATTTCTCGTTCCTGCCGTCCGTTATCCTACCGTTCCGAGAGGCAAAGCAAGACTCCGCGTAACCCTATCTGCCGCCCATTCTGACTTCGAAATCGATCAATTTCTCGCTGTATGTCAGAAATTCTTCATGTCCTAAGTGCCTACGTTTAAAAGGGTTAGACAATCAGTCAAAAATAATTTAGATTTTACATTGACAGATGTTTAAAATATGCTATTATTTACTTTGCAGGTAGATTTAGAAAGTTATAAGGAACTGAAGGATATGATCTTACAACTTAGTAACATAATCCTGAAAGTCATTAAGCATTCTTCGGCTCAAATAAAACGGGCGCTTTGTCTTTTCATAACCGTCATATTTGTTGCGGCTCAGATTTTTCTTCCGGCAAATTTCGCGTTCGCGGAGGACCCGCTTTTTAGTGACAATTCGTTCAATCGTCCAGTGGCATCGACACAGGCCCTCATTTTCTTAGGTGTTCCCGGTGATGTGAATGGTGACAAGAAAGTAGATTCGGGCGACCTTCAAGCAGTGCGCGATGCAGGTTTGTATGAGACAGGTCAACCAGCCACCCGTGAACAGGGAGACCTGAATGGTGATCAGGTGGTGGACTCCTCAGACCTCGTGCTCATGTTTAAGCATTTCGGGACAGACTCATCTACGGGAGACTCATCTTCTCAGTTGACCACCCAATTTCTATTGGATGACAAGCCGCTTTCTGAACCAACAAGCGACGAAAATCAAGAAGCGCTTCCGGAGTTGGGAGAACCAGCTCCAAAGTCCGCAAAAGCCATGGAGCTTATACCTATTCCAGGCGACGTGAATGGTGACTTGAAAGTAAATTCGGACGACCTTCAAACTGTAAGAGAAGCAGGTCTCGAAGCAGGTCTGTATGAGACGGGGGAACCTGCCACTCGCGAACAAGGAGACCTGAATGGCGATCAGGTTTTCGACTCTTCAGACCTCGTGTTCATGTTTCAACGCCTGGGAACCGATTTGTCGCAGGCAACCCGGGCACCGTCAAACCCGAATTTTCTTTTTGTGATTGACTCAGAAGAAATAGGCGAGACATTAACGATTTATGAGGTCACCGCTACGCGAGTGATTGAAAAAGTTCTCGTGCCTGTAGAGCTTGCAGCGGCGGATGTTGGGGATGTTGTGGACGTTTCTCCGGATGGTATGCACGTTGTTTATTCCTACATATATGGAGAACAAACAGAGATCTGGGTTCGACCTCTAAATCTCGATCAGGGTGGTATCATAATTAATGATCAAGGCGCACTTGAAGGAGTTAGTTATACCTCACATGGGGAAGTTGTGCTGGATACTTTAACGTTTGATGCGACCGTGGTGGATCTCGAGACTTTAGAGCGGTACGATTACAACATTGCGCCTGACAAGGAGCTCATCAACTCCCCCAACGGAAGATATCAAATTAAAGATGAGCGGCCGACTGGCCGCTTGCTTGTCGCGGATACTCAGGCAGGCGGCAGTAAAGAGCTTGTGTTTCAGATTACCGAAGCGCCAATTGCGAGTTTCAACGTTACGGACGCAGGCATT
>Ga0156289_1017_pt1 | contig 12821 bp, 13 predicted proteins | sample RifCSPlowO2_12_FD_116157 | JGI IMG/M metagenome (GOLD analysis project Ga0156289, IMG submission 116157) | Omnitrophica bacterium RIFCSPLOWO2_12_FULL_50_11
GCGGCTATATTGATTTTAATTCAAAAACCCAAAAATCCTTCCCGACATTACCATGATCCGTTTTGCTGTCATTCACATGATCCCCAACACAAATTGGATATCCTCACTGATCAGCCTTCGGGGATGAATTCTGTAGGTAAGATTTCGCTACTTCCCGTCATAGCCCGCTGTTGGACCACGTCCTCCCATAGGCCGCTATTCAAGTAATCTAATCCGGTTGGATCGACAATCAAAATTGAGCGCTTGGACTGATCTCGTGTCGTAGGGATAAGTAGTTGGAATGCACTTTCTTCTTCACTCTTGCCCGACGTATCCATTTCACTCTGGGTCTCGATCAGCGCGCGGTATGTCGACCGATTTTCATAAGCCAAATCCGCTTCTCCCTCATCTTCTTCTTTTTGAATCTCTTGCTTCCACCAAATTTCCTCCTCCTGTCCGGTGAAACTGTTTTGTCGCGATGAATGGCCAAAGAGGTAGGATGTGCGATCAGCTGATGCATCCGGTATCAAGTATGCACGTTGTGCCTGACTTAGCCGTTTCGCATCGGCCGACCGTTCGGTCCGTGCAGAATCTGCTCTTGGCTCTGGATTTTGTTCCGGGTTCGGATCGTCAGCGGCGGGCAACTTTTCAAATCTCACATGAAGCTGGATTCGTGCGACATTGCCCGCACGGTCTTCTGCTTCAAGGGGCAATAAGTTTATTCCTTCGCTGAGATCAAACTCCATCGTGCGGCTTGAGTCAGCGTCGACGTTGTCGTTTACTCTGTAGTTCACTACAAGACGTTCCTCATTTGTAACTCGAGGATAGTCGGCTATAATTTCTGGCGCCGTCATATCTAAAACTACGTTGAACTCCACTGGAATCGAAACATTGTGGGCATCGTCTTCCTCGGTAATGACGATACGGTTGCTTTGCCCTTCCTCTCTTAAGTGGAATTCTCTCGTTTTCTCCAGGCCATCTACTGTATATGTGATACTCCATTTTGGATCGTTGGTGATCAATGGATCTGCCCTTTGAATGATAACTTCTGGAGGCATCGTGTCTGAAACCGGCTCATCCTTCGTTTCGAATCGACCCCCTGCTTCTGCTTTGACACTGCTTCCTCCGCGGATTTGGATCCTGTACTCATAGGTGGTATTGGACTGGAGGTCGAGCAGATTCACCGCGTAGCGATACGGCCCCGAAGACGCACTCACCGCCTCGGCAGAAAGCCAGGTCTCGGACCCATCGACTCGATACTCAAAGGCTATCTCGTGTCCCTCGCCCAGATTGTGCGCTTCGAAACTGATTTCCGCATGGCTCCAACCTACTTTTGAATCATTGATTCCAGTGATTCGTATGTTCCGTTCAACAGGGGGAGTGTCCACCTTGTGGGAGTCGATAAACTCCTTCATTGCTCTCCACCAGCTATTGGAGTTTTCTTCGTCCATGGCAGGACTCCACTTCCCAATGTCGACGTACGCGACTACTCCATTCGCCATCTTGCGTCCCTCTTCGTCAACCATGTCAAACAAAGTCTGAAGCTGGATCCGCATGAAGTCGCGGTCGATCGACTTCCAGCCAAGTGGGTTGTTGCCGCCATTCGGATGATGATACATGGCCAGATAGGGAATGACCGGCTTGCCATCTGCGATTCGGCGGGCTTCACGCACATTCTCCGTTGCATAAATCCTCCAATATTTATAGGTGAGATCCCAGTCGATTTCTTCTGCGCTTTCCGCACTTACGGGTCGGCCGTGCTCGTCGTATTTGAAAACATGCACGTTGTAGAGGGATGGAAACAGGATATCGACACCGTCTTCAAGGCCTGGACCAACTTCTCTAACGGCCCCGGTAACTGGATTAACTTCTCTGCCGCTGGCAACTGTATCGTTGTGCGTCTGCCACGCCTCGTACCTATCACTACCCTCCCCTGCATAGGCTGCATTGGGGTCACGCCGAGGCAGATACCGATAAATTCCAATCATGAAATTAGGGTTTACATCGTGGATGATGTCGAAGGCCTTGCGGAGATTTTTTAATCCCACCTCCATATCGGCCTTGTGGAGGTCGCCTGAGCTATCAGTCCAGTCCACTTCGGACAACGCCCACTCTTCGATGTTCACAACGTAAATCACATTCTCATCGAGGTTCTTGACACGCATTCGGATGATGTCTTCATATACCTTGCTGAGGTCGGTATATTTTTTACCGTCGTACGGGAAGAAAAACCACCGGGTCAGCGACACGATCGGCTGCAAACCACGGTCGAGGAAGTTGGGGGGGTTGTCTTGTTCAGACTTTCGGTTATCCTCGAGGTGAAGCTGATTGAAAATTGCGAAGTCAGTTTCAGCTGAAATTTCAAGGAGCTTCATCTCGACCTTGGCACGCCGCATGCTTTCAAGGATACCTTTTAGGTTGTCAATGAGGTCCAGCGCTGCCTCAAGAGTAAGCGAAGCGATTTCAAAATCTTGAGGTGGTACGAAAAGAGAAAGATGTTCCTCACGGGCAAGGTCTTTAAAGGCTCCCCTCCAGTCGCTTTTCTCAGGATCAAAGACATCGGTGTAATCACGGGCCAACTCATCAAGATCTCCCTTTCCGAGAAGCCTCATCACCTCGTAATAGCGCTCAAGTTTCTGATATCGATCTTTTTCTTCTTCCGCGAGACCGAGATTGGGGTGGTCCGTGAAGAATCCTTCGAGGGTCTCCTGGATGTTGAGGAGCCTCATTTGATCGAAATTGGAGTACAGACCTTCGATCTCAGCAATGGTCTCCGGGTCAATAGCATCTCCTTCGGTAGCTCGAAGCGGTGTTGAAAGCGGACTCGCCGTTGAAAAGGAGAAGAACGAATCGTCCGGCAGCGGTGGGCTTGAACTATCTGGTGGAGAGGCTAAACCCTCATGAACACTGACGACCGGTTGATTCGTACTAGCGGGTTGCAGCGAAGGGGGTACATCGTGGGTGCCTCCATATGCGGTTAAGGGAAACGGTATGAGCTGTTCGATCAAGAATAAGATCAGGAAGAAAAGCTTTGCTGTACGAGATAAAAAATTTGCTAAACATTTTAATTGATGACTAAAAAAAATGCCCCTCTCTGTTTCCCTATCGTTTCCAGTGTTCTTTTCATCAACATCTTTTTTTCTCGGTTCCATTACAAGATGCCTCCCACAGCTGCGAACCTCGACAAAGTAATGGCACTTCAGCTTACTTTCACTTTTGGACTTTTTTTTCGGTTAGGAAAAGAAATATACTTCCCTAGCTGTCAATATTTCTCCCCCCATCACATCTTAATTCAGCCATCTCAAAATACGTCCGATGAGATTGCCAATCAGAAAGTGATAGCAATCGTAGTCACCGTCCCTGACGCGAACGACTGTCGCCCACATAAGCTTAAACCGTCTCATAGGTGTCATGGCGAGTCGCCTCCTTTTTTCACGCTTTTTGTTCCAAAACCCGGAATATCGCTGATCGTGTGGTATACTTCCAGCAGTACGGCACTCTGGTGAACTATGGAAGCTGATGTTCGAAGGCAAAAGATTTTGGTTGTCGACGACAATGTGTCTTTCTTGGACGAAATACGGAGCCTGCTTGAAGATGGGGGATATCAGGTTGAAATATGCCCTGATCCCATTCGCGTCGTGCATGCCCTCAAGAACGACAGGTTCCAGTGTGTTCTTCTCGACTATCATATGCCTGGATTGGATGGAGAAGACGTCCTCCATTTGATCCATTCTGCGTACCCTGAAGTTCCAGTGATCATTTGCTCCGGATATACCGACTTTAAGGATTCCTACTTCCTCCAAGAAGGAGCTCAAGACATTCTCCGAAAACCCTTCGACCATCAGGTTCTCTTTGATACGCTGAACCGCGTGGTCACCAGAAAAGAGGAAATCACGCAGATTGCGGTCAAAGGATACGACCTCAGAAACGCTCGGGAAACGGTGATCCGTAAGTTGATCGTCAAAGTGCTCAGCAAGTCCGGTTTCAATGTGACGCACGCCGCTAAACTGCTTGGAGTCAGCCGCCAGTGCCTTCTGCGTTATATGAAGCGTTTCCACATTAACCACCATTGATTTATCTCCTCACTGCAACATCGACCACCCAAAAATATCTCGACCGCTTAATGGAACATTACCATGGCCAGACACTCAATTCAAATGTAAGTCGTTGGTACCAAACAAGTTAGTGTCAAAACCGATAACACCTTTATGAATGAACTGTTACCTTTTGATGTCAGTTGAAGGGATTAAGTGTTTACTTTCGAATAAACTGAAAAAAACTTGACTTATCGGTAGGACAAACGCAGCGAGGAGGACTCTCAGAAGAACTAGGTCAATCGAACTGAGAGCGAAGAGCCAGATACAAACCGTTCATAAAGTAACGGTCCAAAAATAGAAATGCCCACACACACCGCACCTAAAGCAGCAATCAAAACGGCTGCTGCTGCGATGTCCTTCGCACGCTTTACGAGGACTGAGTATCGGTCGCGTGCGACCAAATTCGCCATCAGCTCAAGCACCGTATTAAAAGCCTCAGCCACCCAAACGCCGACGATCGCAATCACAATCAAGCTAAACGGTTCCTTGCCAATTCGCAGCCAGAACGCGAGAAAAAGAGTTAATGCCGTCGCAAAAGCATGAATCCATGCATTCCGTTGTGTCCGCATCATATCCCGTAACCCTGCGAATGCATGGACAAAACTTTCCAATCGGCTCTGAACCGAAGGATGGTTTTTCTTCATCTGTAGTTGGAACTTACATTACAAAATCTCTTTGATTCGCTCGGCGGGCCTGGCGAGGATCGCTTTACTGCCCTTCTCAACAATCGGACGCTGGAGCAAGTCCGGATACTTCACGAGCAGGTCAAGTGCCTCATCATCCGAGAGCTTCGCTTCTTTCGCAGCGAGGTTTAACTTTTTGTAAACCTCTTCCTTCTTGCGGAAAAGTTCGGCTGCGCGAATCCCCATTTTTTGCACAAGCTCTTTTAGTTTCGGCCTCGATAAAGGTTCCACGTAGTAATTAACCGCGTTAAAATCAACGCCGCTTTCCACAAGCGCCGTATGAACCTGGCGACAGGTGGTACACGTCGGCTTTTCGTAAATCGTTATCTTGGACATGGCTTAAATGCTCCTCTTTAACGATTCGGCTAAAAGCCTCTAACGAAACCGTCATCCTGAGTCCCGCCTTTGGCGGGACGAAGGATCCCGTTCGAGATTCTTCGGCAATGCTTGGCACGTAGCCTCAGAATGACGAACTTTTGTTCGGCACTCTCAATCACTCACGCCATTTGATGGAACAGCCCATCGACGGATATTGCTTTTCTGAAACAGCTTCTCCAGCAACAAGTCGGTCAATAGCATCCTTGAGCTCCTCGCGCTTCACCTTCTTTGGTTCCTTCCAATTGTCATCAAGGCGACCATGGTACACGAGTTCACGGGCAGAATTAAATAAATACAGATCCGGAGTACACTGGGCCTGAAATTCGCGCGCGACATCTTGCGTCTCATCCACCAAATAAGGGAAATTAATTCCCAATTCCTTTTCTTTCTGGATCATTCGCGGCGGCGCATCCTCAGGATAATCAGGGTGAATGTTCGGGTTGATCCCGACCGTATTCACACCCAAACTTTTCGCATACCTCCCAAGCTCAATTAACCTTGGCCATACTGCTTGCGCATATGGGCAATGATTACAGGTAAACGCAACCAATAGACCTTTGGCCCCAAACAGTTCTTTTCCGTTGAACGGTTTCCCGTGCGCGTCTTTGAGCTCGAAATCAGGCATCTTCGTTCCGAGTGCAATTCTAATTGATTCTACTAACGCCATTGCTCACCTCCCTTGTAGATTCGCATCTCGTGTGCTACTAATTTGCCGTTCTTGTAAACGAACTTCCCTGAAAAAAATTGGCCGTCGTCTAGACACTTCATGAAGATGGGATCTCCTTCCCACAACGTGAGTTTCAAAAGTTGAGAATCGTCTACCCACTTGAGCGTTCCTTCTCGTGAATCAATCAGATCGCCCGAAAATTCATGAGCGGTAAAGACATAAACATACCAGTCCTCTTCATCCTTAAAAGCCGGAAAAGTTAAAATACCCCGCATCTCGGGATTCTTGATGCTCAAAGCGCTTTCCTCTTGCACCTCCCGGATGACGCATTCTTCCGGTGTCTCACCAAGGTGTATTTTACCACCCAAGCCGTTCCATTTTCCTTCGTGACGATGGAGCATCAACGTCTTTCCGCCGTGCTTGATGTAACACAGTGTTGCTAACTGCATGAAGACACCGACACCGCAGTCATTGCGAGGCGGCGAGCCAAAGCATTGCCGAAGCAATCTCGCGCTCTGAGATTGCGGAGCCTGTCCCGAGCCCGCGAGATTGCTTCGGCAGCTCCTGGGATACTGCCTCGCAATGACGGGCGAGGGATCTGCCTGGAACGCATCCTCGCAATGACGTTGTTAAGCACGTTTATGAGCAAATGCCTTTCGTTCTCGATCTGTGATCAAAAATTTTAATACAAGAATCCCCGAAAGAAACAAAATCCACGCGAGAAAGCCGCGCCTCGCATCACCTTCGAGGCCGAACCAAAAAGAGTTCGGTTCTACCACTTCGATTAATTTCAACTTCCGAAATGCCACTTTTGCAAACACAAGCCCAGAGTGAATTCCGATTGGAAGATAAAGGGTTTTTGATTTGAGATATGAAATACACAGCAGAATATTGAGGCAGAAAATACCTCCCGCCAGCATCATGTCATAGGGCACGGTCAAAAAATCTTGGATCCGGCCCAGCTTGTGAAAGAAAACAAAGATGACTCCGGTCAATCCGATCGCAAGCCACTTCGGTAAGTCCTCAAGCATCGTTTGAAGAAAAAAACCGCGGAATAAAATCTCCTCCGTTGTCGCAATCGCAAATGCACTCGAGCCGATGACGAGCGCTAAAACGATCTGCCCCACGTCATATCTCAACCGAAGATCAACGACGCCGGCTGCATCCATGATCCACGTATACGCGACAAAGGCAACGCCGCCCACAATCCATCCTTTAAAGACCGTCATCGGCCAGCCGGGATACCGTTCGAGGCCAAGCGAGGAAAAGCTTTTCCGGTTCACATACGTTTGGAAAAGCAATACATTCAGAACAAAGAGGACGTAAAAGGTCACATGGCCTACGCCTGAATGACGCAAAAGACCAAGGTCCTTGTGAAAAAAGAAAGTGACTGTGACGTCTAAAAGCGCAATCACTGCGCCCAGGACGAGGACAAAAGCACCAACTTTGAGGAAGCTTTTCATCGAAGGACCATTATATACGAAATGGAAAAAGAGGGCAGGCAATCGTTATAGAGGACCCCTTCGGACGTCATCCTGAGGCCCAAAGGGCCGAAGGATCCCGTCCTCAAGGACAGGCTCCGCGAAGGACTCAGGATGACTCCTCGGGAAGTGAGAAAAAACTCCCCGAGGGGTCAATTAGATTCAGCGTTCTTCAACGAGAATGAATCGAATCGGAATATGAACCCACGTTGAAAAAGAAACATCGCCGATCCCCGCAGGTTTAAATTTCCATTTTTTGACCGCATGAACCGCGGCATCGTCTAAAATGTTGTAGCCGGAGCTTTTCTCTATCTCGATCTGTTCTGGCTTTCCGTCACTTCGCACAAAAACAGAAAGCTTGACCAGGCCTTCCCAGCCCCGCTCACGCGCCCGATGAGGATAGACAGGGGCAGGATTTTTTAAATAAGGGCTGACCGTTCTCCTTACCGCTCCCCTTTGAGGAGGAATATAGAGAGGCTTTGAAGGTTTAGGTTTGACCTCCTTCCGTTTCTCCTCTTTCTTAACGGGCACTGTCTCTTTCGATGGTTGCAAGGCAGTTAGAATTTGAGAAGGAACTTGTTTTTCCTCTTTTTCAGGCGCCGGTTTTGAAATTACGACTTCGATGCTAAGAGGAGCTTGCTCGACGCCGTATTCTGGGGAAAAAGACAAGGGTCCGGCTCCTGTCGCAAAGGCGACCGCATGTCCTAAAAAAGAAGCGATCAATGCAGGAACAAAAAATTGCTGGCGGTAGGAATAGGGTACTTTCATTTGCCGTCACCCGCGCCGGAAATTTGGGAAGACGCAGGCTGGGATTTCACATCTTCATGGACAATATTGATTTGTTGAGTTCCGGCTTGCCGGGCGATATCCACGGCTTCGACAAAAAGCTGATAAGGCATCGCTCGATCGCCCCTCAAATGAATAGCGTTCTTCGCGCCTTTCGCAAATCGGCTTTCAAGATGACTCCTCAACTCCTCCTTAGCAACTTTTTGGGTATTGACATAAGTGTTGCCGACTTTATCGATGCTCAGAACAATCCTCTCCGGTTCCCTTTGATCATGTTGAACCGCTTTTGGCAGGGTAAGTTTAAGGGAAGGATTTAGAAAAGACGAGGAAAGCATAAAAAAGATTAGGAGCTGAAAAACAATATCGACCATGGGAGTCATATCAAGACCGAGGGTTGTCTTCCGAGGCCGGATAAATTCTACGGTCGAACTTAGCCGAACCATTATTGTATGGCCCTCATGGTTTGTTCCGTTACTTCAACATCTTCCGACTTAAAATCTCTCGCTGAACTTTTTCCAAATAATTCATCCAACTCACAGATGATAAACTGCATTCTTCGCGCAATTTTGTCCGCCGCACTTTCAAAACCGTGATAAGCAGCCATACAAGGGATTGCAATGACCAAGCCAAAAACCGTGGTAATCAGCGCTTCCCAAATGCCGGCGGCCAGGTCCCCAGGTTGTACCTGCCCACCCAAAACTTCGATCTGATGAAAGGCAGCCACAAGTCCGGTCACAGTTCCCAAAAGACCTAAAAGAGGGGAAATATGAGTGATTGCGGCAAGGACTCGAAGCCGGGTCTCCACCTTCTCAAGCGCAAAGGAGCCTTCTCTTCTGAGGATTTCACTGCGCAAATTGTCATGATCGAGATTCCTCAGGTATTGCTCTGCGATTCTTGGGACAGGATTCGGATGTTTGCGGCATAACACGAAAGCTTCTTTTATGTTCCGTTTCAAAAGAAGCGCTTTAAGTTCCTCGCTGAAGTGCTTGTAATTCAACCGAAGCCTCAGAAAATACAGAGCTCTTTCTGCAATGACGGCTGAACCTGCAATAGAACAAGCCAAGAGGGGCCACATGGCGAACCCCCCTTTCTGGAAAAGACCGATTAACGTTTGATCCCAAAACATGGATCACCCCAAACTGACTTTAACTCCGCCGTAGATATTTCGCCCGTATGCCGGATCGACTCCATCTGAGCGAACACGTGCATAATAGTGCTCATCAGTGATATTGTTGATGCCTCCAAAGATGCCTAAATCGAATTTCCCATAGACATTTTTTAGAAGGTTTAATTCGCCCGTAAGATCCCAAACCTTATAGGACGGGATGAATCGGTTTGCGGTGCTGGCATCATCCGCAAAATGCGCGTCGACAAACGTGCCGACGAGACTAATCTTCACCCGATCTCGCCAGCGATAAACCGTGCCGAAGCGAAAATTATACTGTGGCGCATATTGAGGCTCGCGGCCTTCAAAGGGACCGGCGCTGAATTCAGCATCGAGAAGGGTAAGCGTTACAAAAGGAGCGAGAGAGCCAATTGCTTCAACATGGTTCGTCTCGTTGAAATAGTCGTAAGCTCCTACCAAATCAACTTCCGTAAAAAGCTCCAGGCCGTGATGTCGCGCCCGGCCAGCATTGACCACCCTGTTTCCTTCGGTACCAATTTGATTCGAGAAGCTCAATAAAAAGTAGTCGATATCCCAGGCAAGAAAAGGAAGCGGCTTGCCGCGCAATCCAAAATCATATTGAACAGCTTCCCCTTCTTCCAAATCCTCGTTAATCACCTGATTGGTGCCGGTCGGTACGGCCTGTGTGAAAATTTTTGGGCGATAGGATTGAGAGATATTCGTGTAAGCTTCAATCCCCTTCACAACCTCATAGACAATACCAAGTCCAAAGAGAGGCGCGAAATCAAACTCATTGTTGTCAGCAAGAGGGACAGTGGTTTTATCCAGATTTAACCTCTCATTAATTCTCTGCCAAAAATGTTCGAGCCGAACACCTGGAGTGATCGATAGCTTCCCGAACCGAAAGAGGTTTTCCAAAAACACGGATAGGTACCAACTATCGCGGATGGCATCCTTTCTAAGCGTTCCGCTGTCGGCGGCCGGCCCAGCTCCACGTTGATCCTGCCGAGGCGAATGAGACATAAAAGCATGTGTCCCTAAGGTCAGCGCATGGCCATTGCCAAAAAGTTCGTAATTGTGGCGAAACCGAGGCTCGAAACCTAGGTTATAAAAATCCTGTTCCTCAATATCGTTGGAATTGACATTGGCACCCGAGGGAACGGTTCCAAAGCCTCCTCCGCGCTGGCGCTTACTATAACGCCGGTAATGCCCGCCATAAGTTAGGAAGTCAAACTGCATTTGCTCTGAAAACTCCTTTTCGTATTTAATGCCGCTGTAATAACGCTCCAGCCGAAAGCGATCATATTCACGGGTATTAACACTTGCATCCTCGTCAAACTGGGCACGGGTTAAGCCTCCTGGCTCTCCGTGCTCTTCGTGATATTCATCGTACGTCATAATCAAGCGGGAATCGCCGGTCTGATTAATCACCGTCTTCACACCGCTGCTGATCACCTCAAAATCGCTATTGGCGTTACGGAAACCGTCTCCCCGCCTTTCATGAAAATAACCCTGATAGCCAAGCGGCCCGACCGTGCCTGTTAAAGCCTCATAGGTCGAAAAGTAGTTGTCACTGCCAAATACATTTTCAGAATGAAGTCGAACTTTCGTACCTAGCGCTGGCGTGTATGTGACGAAATTGAGTGCGCCGCCAGGCTGAGGTCCATACATCAGACCCGCTCCTCCACGGATAAATTCTATTTTTTCAATTGTTTGAAGGGGCGGGACATAATACGCTTCAGGATAACCGAACATATCGGCATGAATCGGCGCACCGTCCTTCAATACTTGAATAAATTGTGCGCGGTGCGGCTCCAAACCTCTATAGCCAACGCTAAAAAGAGGTGTGGTCTCTTCGCTCAGCAAAAGCCCAGAGACTTTTACAAGCGCTTGGCGGAAATTATTGTTGGAAATTGCAGGAAGCTCCTTAACGAGATTGACCTGCGAAGTTTTCTTTCCGGCGTTTATTTTTGTTCCCTGAACGTCGGGAAGGAACGGACGTGTAGCATCTCCTTTTGGCGCTTTGACCGTTACTTCTTTGAGACTTTGAGGGTCTTGGGGAAAAGTTTGATTTTGAGGTTTATTCTTTGCGTCTTCATCATCTGTTCGAAGTTTTTCAACTGCCTGTTTCAGTGCTCCCATTTCCCGATCTTTTTGACCTTCATCAGCACGAGTTAAAGGCGGCATTCCCAGTACCAGTGTTAACGCCGTCACGATCAAAAGCAACGTTCTCATTGTATTGCTCCTTCTTTGGTTTGTGGTGTACGCTCCGTTTCACCTCCTCCTCGAGTTACGTTCCCACTTTTCAGCCTCGCGCTGAACCGCAAAACGCACCTGTTTCAAGCGATGCTACTCGTGATTCACAATAACGCTCGTGAGTCTTTCCCGCACCTCCTTGATCTGCCTGGATTTAAAAGATTTTTTTGTTTGCTCAAGCTTAAAAATAGCTTCTTGGATCGCTTCTTCCAGTACTCTTACTCTCTGGGCGTGGCTCTCATCGCCACCATTTTTGTCCTGCTCAAACATCTCAACTGACCTGCTACACATTGACGACCACCTTCGATGTGAAAAAACGCTTCAGGCGTTCAATCGCCCAGGCGCCGAAAAGCCATACAGCACAAAATACAAACGTAAACATTTGGAACCATTTTCCGTAAATCCCTTCCATCGAGTAGGGTTCGCTTGCGATATGCAAGGTCCCGCTGTTCGGAAAGATTCCGGCCTCCGTAAACTCATGGAACGATTGCACCGCGATTTGAACCGTAAAGAGCAAGAGAAAAACTGCGGTCACCTGAAAAAAATGCTTCAAATTAATGAGGTATCCAAACTGCTGCCAAAGATACGCTACAATCCCGGCGCCAAAAATCCCGAGCACGGCACCTGTGACCAGTTCGGGATCCCTAATCTGAAAAAGCAGAAGGGCAGTTTCCATTCCTTCGCGCGTGATCATGATCAATGTGAAAAAAAAGACACCCCAAAAAGAGACGACCGTGCTCGACTGAGCGGAAACTTCCGCGAGTCGATCTTCCATATGCTGCTTTAGCTTCGGTCCCATCCGCCACATATGAACCACGAGCGTAACAACCAGAACGACTGTGGCAAGTCCAAAAATTCCTTCCCACAAGGGCTGGTTTGCTCCTCCTGTCCGCCAGAGAAAACCGCCTAATGCAGTACTCACGAAGACGGAAGCGAGAATTCCCCAATACGCTGCGCTCACGAGATGGCGCTGGGCAGTCTTACGAAGATAGGCAAGCGTAATCGCAACGATCAAAAATGCCTCGACCCCTTCCCTTAACACAACGATGAATGCCTCAAGCATCTTTTCACCTCTCCTTAACGTTCAAATAGATGCGCAAGTTCTGCGAGCGTCTCCGCTTCACCTTCACTTCGAAAGCCGGAACTGAAAAAATGGATCAGACAACGATGCAAGAAGTAGCGCAATATCTTTTCTGCTCCCGGCCTTGAGTCGGAAGCCGTTGCCCAAATAAGCCCAGCCAGTTTTTGAGGCTTGTCCATCTTCACTTGATTCGCGAACCCACAAAGCGATCCCACGCTCATCTTCTCCACCTCTTGAATCTGGGCTTGGTACCTGAGATTGAGCATTCGAGTCAAGCTTTGGGCAAA
>Ga0156289_1015_pt1 | contig 12578 bp, 8 predicted proteins | sample RifCSPlowO2_12_FD_116157 | JGI IMG/M metagenome (GOLD analysis project Ga0156289, IMG submission 116157) | Omnitrophica bacterium RIFCSPLOWO2_12_FULL_50_11
TTGAAGTGCTTCCTCGCGGGCTTTGAGTGTAACTTCCAACTGGTCTTGAGACTCAAGAAAACGGTTGCGTTCTTCGGTCAGAGCTTGGTTTTGGGTCTTTTGAACAATCAGGTCTTGGTGCATGGTTTCTAATGATTTTTCCAGTGCCTCGTGAGCTTTGTCCTGAGCAGCTTGGCGCTCCTCATGGTCAGTTCGACTCCCGCTTAAGGTTTCTTCAAGCTTTTGTTTCTCAATTTTAAGAGCGTGATTCTGGGCTTGAAGGTTCTGGCACTCGGTTTCATATCTCTGTTGTTCAACTTTAAGTTCATCGCACCGGGTTTGAATTGCTTCCAGGCTTTCCGTCAGACCTGCCTTTTCCTGAGCGAGGATTTGGTTTTGAGCCTGCAGGTCATTGCGTTCGGTTGTGAGTATCTCTTGCTCGGTTCGTAACTCTTGCAACTTTCTTTCCAGCGATTCACGCACATCCTGAAATTCTTGTTCAAGAGTGTGCTGCTTCGCGACTAATTCCTCGCGGTTTCGTTCGACTTCCAGACGCTCCTTTTCAACTGCTTGGACACGATCTTTCTCTTTGGAGAGACCGGCCGTAAGTGATTCGATTTGTTGCATCCTGTCATGATACTGCGCCTGCCAATCTTCGATTTCGGATGTCTTACCCTCAAGGGACGATGCCAACTGGATTTTCGCCTCTTCCAGGCTCATCGCTTCCCGAGATAAGCCCTCAGCGCGTTCTTTCCACTCCTCAATCACTTTTTCCGCTTCTGATACACCTTGCATATGTTTCTCTCGCTCGGCGCGGATCATTAATAACTCGGCTTCCAAACGTTCTAACTGGCTTTTCTGGTTCGTCATCAATAAGAGAAGGTTCTCTTTTTCCTGCTCGAGGGTAATGACGTGCTGACTCGTTTCATCTGCTTTGAGGCGCCAATTCGCATTTTCGCGGAGTAATTCATCCTGCTTCTGTTCGAGACGCTCACGGACGTTCCGGTATCTCTCCTCTAACCACTTGTAAGATTGCTCAAATGTGGAAAAAAGATCGGGAGATTCAAACAAGTTAGACTCCGCCGTTTCAACAGAAAATTCTTTATTTTCGGTCAGTAGATCCGGATTCGTCTCTGCGTTTCGGACCTGCTCCGTTTGTCCACTTAATTTTCCAGTTCCGTCAGGCGGTGTTTTGAAACTTTTGTCCTCAACGTCGACAGAATCCTTTCGTTCCCGAACTGAGGGCTCGGTCCCAGAATCACCCGCGACCGGTTCTGGACGAACGGTCACTTCACCCCCTGGCTCTTTTTTAAGTCCTTGGGAAACGGTGTTACGAAGTAAAGACGGGTTGGGGGGCTCAGGCCAAAGCACTCGATAACATTTCGATTTGACTTTTGGGTCATCCGTCGCAATGATACTTGAGCCCGCAGAATGGAAGTATCCCAGAATTGCGCTTGCGTCCGCCGCCGAAAGACCGTCGAGGACCCTAATCGGGGACATCGCGATCACTTCCTGAATATCACGCTCGGAAAAGCGGAACAGCTCACGAAGTTTCCCCGAAAGAATTTGTCGCTCGCTGTGAGTCACTGGGGCAGACAACAAGACGATACTCCAGTGATCCACACGCTGAGTGATCTTTTTAAGGAGACGCATGAAATGACTACCTTTTAGCGCGATTTCTTACGCCTTATCAAGAAGTGAACCGATGTGTTATCCGCCTTTGCCCTGTGATTATCTTATTTCACTAAGCGACATACCGTCAACCTCTATTCTAGCTGTGTGCTGCCGCAAACGAACAAGCGCATACAAGACTTCCATATCTTTCATAGCTACTAAATAGGTGACGGCTAATGAAAACGATGGGCTTCACGCACCGCTGTGTGGACGACCGAACCGCCCCGAATGTTCACCGCACCTGTCAATTCGCCGTATTGCTTCACCGCTGCTTCCAAGCCGCCTGACAACGCAAATGTATACTTAAGCGCGGCTTCTTCTAAAAGAACGGTTGCAACTCGCCCGCAAAGTGAGGGCATATTGGCAACTGCATATCTCAGATTCCCCATCGAATCAAGATAAACAGGCTCTTCGTAGCTGGTCAACCTAGATTCGGCAACATTTCCTCCTTGGTCAATGGAAACGTCAAGAATCACTTTCTTCCGCTTCCTACTAATCTTTTTGAGCAAGAGAGCATCAATGATTAGAGGTGCCTTTCGTCCGGTCTTGTGAACAGCAGCGATCATGACATCACATGCACCTAACGCTGCTTCATAAGAACTGCACTCCTCAGGATCCAAAAATTTTACCTCTAATCCTCCTCGAGCAAAGTATTGGCCAAGAGAGGTCCTGCGACCATCTGAAATTTCGCTTAAACAAACACTGCCTCCCATCCGCGCTGCCATCTGTACCGCTTCTCTCCCAACGTGACCGCCACCGAGCACAATCACTTGGCCTGGGTTCAGACCCTTAGGTACGGACGGATATCGACTCGCAAGCTCGTCCATCATCCTTTTTGCCTGCTCTAGACCCGCGATCTGATTGTTCTCGACAGCCACGCAATTTCTTAAAACTCCTGCAAAATATGCAGCCAAGGTTCCCGCCACTTCACTCATGGGTTTTAAAATTGGGTGATCGTTGCCTACCTCGACCATCTCATATCCAATGGCAGTGGCTCCACTGCGAAGGAGCGCTTCGATCAACGGACGAGATGCAGGCGAGGCAAGGTGAAGGAAAGTAAAAATGATGTGTTTGGATTGTATGAAACCGAACTCCTCTGGCATCGGTTCTTTAACTTTCTCGATCACCGAAGCCTTTCGCCACAGATCTGCTCGCTCTTCCACGATGCGCGCACCGGCAGCTTCATACTGGTGATCGGAAAATCCGGACTTGAGACCTGCCTCTTTCTCAACGAATACTGGAACCGAATGTTTTGTTAGGAATTCAACTCCTTTTGGTGTGAGCCCTACACGACGTTCCCCGATTTTAAGCTCTTTTGGAACACCAACCGCGAGCACAGTCATTCAAAACCGAAACAGTCGTAAATCGGAGCTTTAATTTTGAACGGCTTCAAATGTCAAATTCGTTCGTAATCGGCATTCGGCGTCCAAACCAAGCTTTTTCCGTAATCCGAAGCGCCGGTGGCAACTGGCGCCGCTTATATTCATTGTGATCGACCGTCGTCAGGACGCGCCGAATGGTTCGAGCGGTGATCCTTTTGGGTCTCAGTGTTCTTACGATTTCATTGGCGCTTTGATTTTTCTCGATGTAGTGATACAAAATCCGGTCCAACACTGAATAAGGTGGTAACGAATCCTGGTCCTTTTGATTTGGACGCAGTTCGGCAGAGGGCGCCTTACTGAAAATGGACAACGGAATAACGGGCGAAATGGAATTCCGATATCGCGCGAGCCGGTAAACATCTGTTTTATACACATCGCCGATGACCGACAACCCGCCGCACATATCCCCATATAATGTGCTGTATCCCATCGCGAGTTCTGACTTGTTGCCTGTTGTGAGAAGAAGCGCTCCTTCATCATTAGAAATGTACATGAGTTGTAAACCGCGAAGTCGCGCCTGTAGATTCTCCATGGCGACGCTGATGGAACGTTTCTCCCGTATCGGTGCGCCACGTTTCCTTTTTTCTGCTATGGTCGCGTTCATAAAATGTTCATATTGAGACATGATCGATTTGACCCGAAACTCAATACCGAGTTTTCTCGCCATCAGGCGTGCATCTTCAAAGCTTCTTTTCGACGAATACGGCCCCGGAAGTGCTGCCCCGATCACAAACTTGGATCCTAACGCATCGCACGCAAGCGCAGCCACAAGCGCAGAATCAATTCCACCGCTTAATCCAACCACCACATTTCGAAAACCGTTTTTTCGTATGTAATCGGCAAGACCGAGGACGAGCGCGTCATAAACCTCTTTGATGCGAACGAAGGAACTGGTCTTCTTAGACCGTTGGATGAAAAGAGTCCGACTTTTTTTATTGAGATCAATGGTCGTGTAAAACAAGCCTTCTTGAAAAGGCGGTGCAACAAACGTCATTTTCCCATTTGGGGCGACTACGCAGCTGCGCCCGTCAAAAATGAGATCATCCTGCCCACCGACCTGGTTGACATAAATTACCCACAGGCCGTATTCAGCGGCCTTTCGACAAATCACCTCGATCCGCCGCCCGACGCCGCTATCAGAATAAGGGGAAGCTGAAAGGTTCACCAAAACCTGTGCCCCTTTTTGCTTCAGGAGACGACCCGGCTTGGTGGCGTAGTCATCATCCCAAAGGTCCTCACAAATGCAAGGCCCGACCTTGGTGCCATTGAATGAGAAAGTCTTATGCGTCTTCGCTCGTAAAAAGAAGATTTCTTCAAGAAACACGTCGTAAGTAGGCAGTAGCGTTTTCGCTTGTTTTAAGACCACTCGACCACCGCGAACTACCGCAAGAGAGTTATGGTTTTTTTTGCTTCCCTTCTCGCTCCGATCAATGAATCCAAAGATCGCGGTAATACGTTTGTTGCGAGTCGAGTTCGCAATTTGAGCCACGGCTCTCAAACCGCGATCAACAAATCCGCTCTTATTCGCAAGATCCCAAACCGGATAGCCGCAAACGGCGAGCTCGGGAAATACGACGAGATCGGATCCTGTCTTTTCCGCTTGTTCAAGGAACGAACAGATTTTGCGGGCATTTCCCTCGAAATCCCCAACCGTGGGATTGATTTGCCCGATTGCTAGGCTGATCCGTTTCGCCTTCCGTAGTATCATCCCCATGCCACGACCTCGCTCGGTACAAAACTAAACTGCTGGACCTGATGGGAGTCGAACCCACGACCTCCACAATGCGAATGTGGCGCTCTCCCAGCTGAGCTACAGGCCCAAGTCCGTTAGGTACTGTTTGAGGATACCAATTGGTTTCGAACGATTTGTCTCGTGTAACAGTTCGTGATAAAAATCGTCAAAAATCTCAAGCTTCTTCTGTTGTGAACGGACACGCTCAAAAAAAGCTTTGGTCTTCTTGAGGGATACAATCTTATCGTCACCCGCCGCTAATACCAGAATAGGAAGAAGCACCTCCTCGGCACGTCTGCTCATCACATCTGAGAGGCGCAGGAGTTCTACGGCGCAATGCATCGTGATCCGTCGCTGAATGAACGGATCAGATCGATACCGAGCTATGCTTTCCGGATCGTGTGTCAAATAAAACGGACGAATCGGATTATTCCATATTTTACGCGGCGCAAACAAATTTAAAATAGACGCAAGCCCCTTCATTGACCTGTGTCCAAAAGCGAGACCAAAAAACGGTGACAAAAGGATCAATGTGTCCCATATCTTTTGATCCCGAAGGGCTGTGGCCGCCGCAATCGAAGCACCAATACTTTGTCCGAGCAAAACGTATTTGGTATTGGGTTCCGTGCTTCTTGTTTCGACCCGGCGCCGGAAATAAATCACGTCTTCAATATAGGTCTCAAAACGATCTACGAAGACGCGTTCGCCCTCCGAACGACCATGCCCTCTTAAATCGAACGCATAGACAGAAATTGATAAGTCAGATAGACGGGACACCAATTCGGCGTATCGGCCCGAATGTTCTCCGAAGCCATGAACAATGAGCAGGCGACATCGCGGTCGCGACTGGCACTCCCACGCACGCGAAAACAGACGACATCCATCAAAGGACGTAAAAGAACTGGTTTCCTCCCTCATGCAACCGCTCTTCGGCACCTTCATACATCTTTTCAATCGCCACCTTGTAATGTTCCGCTACCACCTTCCGCTTAATCTTAAGCGTCAACGTGATTTCTTCTCGGTCCTGAGAAAACTCACGAGCCAAAAGCGTAAAATACTTAATCGACTCATGTGAAGCGCAATCGCGCGTCCGATATTCGATGCGCTGGGCGATCAAGCTGTGGACATCCGCCCGTTGGACGAGGGCGGCAGGTATTATATCCGCAGGGAGTCCCAGGATCGCTTTCACCTGTTCAAAATCAGGAACGACGAGCGCAGTTAAAAAGTTGTGGCCATCGCCCAAGATCACGATTTGGGAGATCGCGGGATCAGCTAAGATGGCATTTTCGATATTCTGAGGCGCAATGTTCTTCCCTGCCGACGTGACAATAATATCTTTCTTTCTTCCGATAATGTACAGATAACCCTCGGAATCTATTTTTCCTAAATCACCCGTATGAAACCAGCTGTCTCGAACCGCCTCTCGAGTAGCCTCGGCGTCCTGGTAATAGCCTTTCATCACGGAAGGACCTCGCACGAGAATTTCCCCATCACTTGCAATTCTCGTTTCCACCTGCCGGAGCGGACGACCTACGGAACCAAATTTAAAAGACTCAAGACGGTTGACCGAAATCACTGGTGAAGTCTCGGTTAAACCATACCCTTCTAAAATCAAAATCCCAATCGTGTAAAAGAACTCTGCTATTTCCCGCGCAAGCGGGGCACCTCCTGAGACAAAGAAGCGAAGCCGGCCACCCATTTGAGTGTATACTTTTGAATAAACGAGTTTCTTCGCCACAATCTGTTGAACTGCCAGCCATGGCGGCAAGCGTTTGCGCTGCAACCGGTAAGGTGAAGTTCGTTGGCCGACCTCCCTCGCCCATTCTAGAATCCGCCGTCGCCATGTAGGAACGTGCTCCGCGTGGGCTTGAATCTCTGCGCGCATCTTTTCAAAAAATCTGGGAACCGCACAGGACAAACTCGGTTTCACCTCAAGCAAATTTTGCGGTACCATCTTCATATTTTCTGCGTAAGCGATCGTTGCGCCGCAAAGGATCGCTAAATAGTAACCGGCCATCCGCTCAAACACGTGACTTAAAGGCAAAAAAGAAAGTGCTATATCGTTTTCACCAATGGGGAGTGCTTCCTTCGCGTCATAGCAATTGGCGAGCAAATTACGATGGGTCAGCATCACGCCTTTTGAAGGACCCGTCGTCCCAGAGGTGTAAATAATCGTCGCAAGATCGTCTAACGAAACTTGGCCCACGAGCAACTGAAAATGAGCCATGTCGGATTGATCTTGTGCCTGGATCGAAGCAATGAAGGGTTGAAACCTAAGGCAGTCTGGGTCACGATCCTGGGCTGCATCAAATGCAATGACATAGGTCAACGCCGGCAAGTCCTTTCGCAGCTCATCAATTCGAGCAAGTTGTTCAGCCGTCGAAACAAAAATAGTGCTCGCGGCGCAGTGACTGAGGATGTGATGGATTTCTTTAACGGAGGAGGTCGCGTGAATGGGAACAACAACGGCGCCTACCGAGAGACTGCCCAGGTCAGTATACACCCACTCGGGGCGATTTTCAGAAAGGAGCGCAACCCGATCTCCCTTCCTAATCCCCATCCTTTGAAGAGCGAGGCCCACGCGGACAACATAATCCCGAAATTCTAACCATGAAATGTCGTGATAAACGCCGGCGCGCTTGAACCGCAAGGCAGCTCTTGATGGATAACGACTCGCCTGCTTGAGAAATAAGTCGACTAAGTTGCGTTCCTTCACAGATCCGATTACGAAGAGTTTGACTTAGACGGCACGGTTCGAACAGTCTGTATCGCTTTGGCCCGTTCCAACGCTTGAAGCTGATTTTGTATGTTTCGTGTTTGCTCCGCAATCAGCCGCACTTTTTCTTGCTGTAGAATCCGTTCAACATTCACCTGATCTTTGGTGCGGACCGCCTCGGGAACCGACAGGGTTTGTAAGATTCGCTCATGAATGGTCGCCCGTTCTAAGATGCGTTGAATCTCGGCCCGATTCGTCTGCACCTGGTGCTGCAACTGATTCGTACGCTCAATAATTTGATGCAGGTCTTTCTGAACTTGCACCTTTTCGTCAACCGCTTGACCTGAAACTCTTTCTGTTTCGACTGCCGCACGTGTCGGGGCGAGTTTTTTGGCGCCGCTCACCAACTCTTCGAACGGAGCTTTGGCCTTCCTTTCACGCTGCTCCATTTCTATTTTCTTTGTTTTACCGTACACATTCCACCACACCGCGACCGCCGCAATCCCGACTGCGAATGCAAGCAGATAAGGACTCCAAGATCTTAACTTCCGCCACCCATCCATTACCGATGTTGAAACTTTGGTTGTCTTTTTTCCAGAAAAGCGTTCACGCCCTCTTTCATATCGCCCGTTTCACACACAGCACCAAATAACTCTATCTCAAGATTCAAACCTTCCCGTAAACTTTTCTCGCTACCGTCGCGCACGGCTCGTTGGATCAACCGAACCGCCGCTTGCGGATTCGCAGCAATTTTTTTGGCAAGTCCCACCGACTCCTTTAAAAGCCGCCCTTCGGGCACAACTCGATTCACCAGGCCGATCTGAAACGCATCCTGAGCGGAAATTTGATCACCCGTTAGCAAAAGCTCCCTGGCTTTCGCAGTTCCGCAAATTCGGCTTAAGCGCTGAGTTCCGCCAAAACCGGGAAGAATTCCAAGTAGAATTTCCGGCTGTCCGAATTTGGCACGGTCCGACGCAACGCGGATGTGGCATGACATTGCAAGCTCCAGGCCGCCACCCAGGCAAATGTTGTTAATGGCGCAAATGACGGGTTTCTCTGAACGCTCGATCTTATTCAGCACCTCCTGACCCCTGCGCGCTAAATCCATCGCTTGTTCCTTTGACTGAATACCCGCAATCGCTTTAACGTCCGCACCGGCAACAAACGTGTAGGGTCCCTCGCCGGTAATGACAACGACGCGGAAGGCTTCGTCTTTCTCAAACTCGTCCATTGCTTGACTGAGCTCCGACATCAGCTGGGGCGTTAAAACGTTCACTTTCTTACCTTCTGGACGGCTGATCGTCAGAATCGCCACCTGCCCATCCGTGTTTAATTTGAGCAATTCACCACTTTCCATGAGACACCCTTGCGACTAATCCCCAACCACTTTTGAAATGATCCGTCATATAACTCGTTCAAACAGCCAAAATCCAAAGTGGTGGGGCTACGTTGAATACTCGAAGAAACCGCGACCGGATTTCCGACCCAAAAATTGTGCGCCCACCATGCGCCGCACCAACGGCGCGGGCCAGAATCGCTCGCCAAATCTCTCGTAGAACCCTTCCAGCTTCTTCAACACGTGATCCAAGCCGACTTGATCTGCATAATGCAGAATCCCTTCCTTGTCTTGAGGAAAACCGATGCCGCCTACCATCGCCATATCAATATCACTTTCCGGCGCTACATGCTCTTGGAGACATAAAATGGCTTCGTTGATCATCGGATAAATGAGCCGCTCGACCGAACACTCAGTCTTTTTGAGCTCGAGCTCTGTTTGAAGAGAAGAAATTATTTTTTCTAATTCTCCTCGTTGACGGCCATCGTAATCATAAAAACCAGCGCCTGTTTTCTTGCCAAAGCGTTTCGCCTCATAAAGCCGAAACCAGATGGCGGCCGGCTTCATCCGATTCCCATACGAACTAAGCAGGACTTTGACGACATCCGAGCAAACGTCAAGCCCCAAATTGTCCACCAAGGTGAACGGCCCCATCGGCAGCCCAAACCGAACTGCAGCTTGATCAATTTCTTCCACACTTGCTGCGCCTTCTTGCAAACAGTGAGCCGCTTCATTCAAATAAGGCATTAACAATCGATTGACCAAAAAACCGGCACATTCGTTCACACGGACGGGTATCTTTCGAAGGGATTCGGCAAAGGCCATCACGTCGTCTACAGTTTCTTCGCTCGTTGGCAGACCTGGGATCACTTCTACGAGCTTCATCACGTGCGCTGGAAAGAAGAAATGCATTCCAATTACCTTTTCTGGTCTTTTCGTTGCAGCTCCAAGTTCTGAAATGGAAAGGGCAGAGGTGTTCGTAGCTAAAATGGTGTGCTCCGAGAGGTGTGGTTCCAGTTCTCGAAAAACTTCTTTTTTCAGATTCATGTTCTCTGGTACGGCTTCCACCACGATATCGATCTCGTTTATCCCATCGAAGGAGGTCGTCGCGGTGACGAGGCTCATCTTTTCTTCCACTTCGGCAGCGTTCATTTTGCCTTTATCTACCCGCTTCTGGTAAATGGCGCTCATTTTTGCAAGCCCTCGGTTCACCAAATCCTGATTCACATCCTTGAGGACAACAGGAATACCCGCATACGTGATGACTTGTGCAATCTCAGCACCCATCGTGCCTGCTCCAATTACGGCGGCCTTGTAGATATTCATTTCTAAACTAAAGCTCTTGACAAGGGTAAATCTTAAATGTTCACTATGTTTCTAAGTGGTTGGCACATCAGCAGTTGCTGAGTCTAGCATACGACGCAGAGCGTGTCAAACCTTCGATACTTGGATGACTTCCTCCATCAAACGCTTAATGTCTTCGAGCTGTTCTCGTGCTCGTTCCTCGCCACACCGAATAAATTTGTCTACTGAATAAAACTCGGCCCAATGAGAATTCGGAAGCGCGCAATGGATCAAAATATCAGCACCTTCCGCGTTCGATTCGGCGATTCCATATTCCAAAAATTGAATCGAGTTCATTAATACGTTAAACACATTGTCTCGGAACCTCTTACGAATTCGCTCGCCCAGCGCATGAAACAAGCGGTCTGTCCAGGCTTTCTTTTCAATCTCCCGGCTCCGTTCTTTCGTCCGTACCTCGTAGTATTCCCTCCGCTGCGCATGGTCTCCTGAAGAAGGTAAGACATTGACGGCAATGATTTTTTTAACGCCGTACCGGCTCAGGACCTTGATCGGCAGAGGATCGACGACACCTCCGTCGATCACCGTTTGATCTTTCATATGCACGGGTCGGAAAATTCCCGGAATGGAAACGGAGGCGCGGATCGCTTCAACCACCTCGCCTTCATCGAAAATTAGTTCCTCGCCAGTTACCAAATCTGCCGCGACAACCTTCATTGGAACCTTCAATTGTCGGAACGTGGTTCGATGCAAATAATTTCTGAGGAATCGCTTCACCTGATGACCCTTAAAAAAACCCCGGTGAGGCAACGAAAGATCCGGAAACCCCACCAACTTAAAGAACATGGTTTTCCGGTCCAGACTCTTTGCGATTTCTCTTAAGCCTTCAAAATTGTATCCGCCCGCCCACAGAGCCCCGATCAACGCACCGATGGAGCTTCCGGCCACGATGTCGATTGGGATACGTTCTTCTTCGAGCACCTTGAGTACGCCGAGATGAGCGTAACCGAATGCGGCGCCGCTTCCTAAGGCGAGCCCAATCAGTTTTCCGGTAAGCTCACGAGACAAAAACCGTAAGGACTTTGCATAAGCACTTTCTGGCTCCTTCAAAACGAATGGGAGGTCATCTGTCTGCTGCCTCCGTTCGAGCCGCGGTTCATGAGGAAGAAAACAAAATATGTTAACGCTCAATGAATCATTCAGGCTAAAGGAGTTGAGTGTCGGATATTTTCCATCCTGTTGTTCGAGCAAAATAAAGCGAATTTCATCTTTCGTAAACCCAAAGGAAGTTTGAAACTCCTTCAAATAGGAGCGCACCTTCGGATTGTGCCGTTCCGGTTCAGGCACTAAGAAGTAAATCCTATCAGATTGTTTCAGGGCCATCACCGCGAGACCGTCCAACTCATTCGGCAAATCGAGCAAAACGAAATCGTAACGATCGATGAGGAGGCTCAACAATGAAGCGATCTGTTTTTCCGCGACTTCTCCTTCAACACCATTCGAAATATGAAGAGACTGAAACGACCCTTTTTCGTCTCGAATTTGTTTTTCGACCTGTTCCGGTCGGTCGGAAGAATACCGCCCGAGCGGAAGCGTTCCGCCCGATCGTGTTTGACCGCGCCCGCCTCTTTGTGTATCCAATTGAACAATAATGGTCTTTGCTTTTCCATTTGTCCCCAGCATAGCAGCCAAGTTCCAGCCAAACATTTTTCGCTCTTGCCCGCTTCCATAACCAAAAATGGAAAGCACTTTCGTCTCCGTTACTTCAGCACCGGAAGTGCTGGAGGTCAATCGGTGACCGAGGGTTCGACTTAGATGCAAAGAAAGCGAGGGGATCTCGTGCAAGAGATTTTGGAAATCCTCCTTATCAATTTTGAAGAGCAAGCCGTCATTCTTAGCCGCTACGGTTGCACTGTGCGGCCGACCTAATAGTATAGAGCTCTCACCAAAATAGTCTCCTTGTGAAAGTACTGTCAACGTTACTCCCCTGGCGCCAATCACCCGAAAGCGGCCGGAGAAAATAATGTAAAATGCCTCCGCAGGCTCCCCGATCCGGTACACGACGTCGCCTTTCTTGTACTCTACGCGCCTAATTTTCTTCTCGATCAGCTTAAGTTCTGTAGGACTAAGCGCTGAGAAAAGAGAGAGTTCGGCAACGTGACCCTTGCTTTCGACTTTCCCTTTTTTCCAAAAACGAAAAAAATCCACTGCCATGGTCTGATCCTCACTCCCCGCGCTCGCTCCCCGGCAAAAAGGGATGGCTTAAGGTAAAGGAACTTGAAAAAAGGCGGTGAAACAGTTCTCGAACGGTTTACTCCTATTGTATCGGCTCACTGGATCAACAAATAAAGCGGGAAAGAAAAGATCAGACATTCCCCAACTGATATGAATTTGGGGTGCAGGAAGTAACGACAGAACCCCCCCCATATGTTTCAAACTCTCCTGTTTCAAATTGTG
>Ga0156289_1091_pt1 | contig 12304 bp, 13 predicted proteins | sample RifCSPlowO2_12_FD_116157 | JGI IMG/M metagenome (GOLD analysis project Ga0156289, IMG submission 116157) | Omnitrophica bacterium RIFCSPLOWO2_12_FULL_50_11
TGGCCAAGGGCTTGCCTATCTTGCCAATGGGCTTCAAGCCTTTGGGAAATTCCTCTTTGAAGGGATCAGAGGGGTAGGAGCACTTCTCCTAAAGGGCCTTAAGTTTATCGGCTCTAAGCTTTATCAAGGAATCAGGTTCATTGGAAGCACCCTAAAGAATGCTGCATTAAAGCTGGGCACAAGCTTACGAAACGGCCTTGCCAAGGTGGGCTCCAAACTTGCAACTGGTTTCACAAAGATCTTTTCAACCAGAGACCTTGCAAAGCTTTATTCCATTCAGAGCGGCGGCGCAAGCTTAAAAGCCACACTCATTAAGAATGCCTTAGGCCACGGACTCAACTTTGCTGTTTCAAAAGGGCTCGATTCCTTAGGAATTAAGATTCCAGGAATTAATCTCCTCACCTCATTTGTGACAGGAGGCATTGGAGGCCTCGTAGGCGACTTCACCACCACCAGTTTCATCACCGGTGCCCTTCAAAAGCTTCTTCTTACGGGCATCAGTACCCTTGCCCTCCATCTGGATCTTCCGCCTCCCATTACACGCCTCATGACTTCTGTCTCAAGTCTCCTCATTGGAAACTTGGATAACCTCCCCCAAGCTTTCCAAACCATCGGTATCAGTCTTGCCCAAGAGCTTGCCCTCTCAGGTCTCACCGCATTAGGTGACTTAATCGGCCTCGATCCCCGCATCACTGCACTCATCGGAACCCCTGTGAGTGCAACCGTAGGTGCGATTGGTGGAAATGTCTTGGGCCTTCCAGGTTATGAAGACGTGCTCGGTGTGATCAAGACTCAAACCTTTGGCGGCATCGTATCAATTGGTACAGCCATAGCACTTGACGCCATTGGAGTCCCACCCATTGCTACGAGTTTCATCGCTGCCTTCTTGGGTTCTCTTGCGGTAGGACTTTCTGGCACTGGCGCTGCTCCCCGGGAAGGAGAGATTCAGGCAAAGGGCGAGAGCATTCTCACGAGGATCGGAGAAGGACTAAAGAAGTTTGGCCGAGGATTTGTCAATGTAGTCGGCAGTGTCATCTCCTTTGGTCAGAAGGTAATTCAAGGAGTCGGCACTTTCACAGTCCAGGGATTCAAAAAAACAATCAGTGCCTTCTCTTCCATCTTCAGCCGCGAGACTCAAGAGGGTATTTATCAAGATGAAGTAGGTTTAAGAGGAGCCACGATCACCCAAAATGGAAACACCTGGACCTGGCAGAATGGCTCAAGCAGGATTGACTACAACACCCAGACAGGTGAAGCGATCGAAACATTTGGCTTGCCCGCCGACGGTTCAGTGGCGGGCGTTGGAGGAACAGCGCGGGTTACCGGACTCAGCCAAGATGATGGAGGCAGCATTTATTATCAAAAACTCACCTATGAAACAGCTGTAGGTGGAGGAGCAGTCCTAAACCAAACCTTTGATAACGGAAAACTTACCGGGTGGAGTTATGGCATAGAAGGGACGCCAATCATAACAGTAAAAGGTCCCGGCGATCAAACGCCTTGGATGGGTGAGGACGGACGAATCTTTCAAGGTGATGTAGAGATCAATCCTTCGCCGGTCGTCATTAAAATTCCCGATGATCTAGATCCACAGAGACCAACCCTTTTCGACAACCTTTTCTTTAATTTCAGGATACTTGATGGAAAAGTTGCTGAAGCTAGCGTTGAAGTGCGGCCTGGGGCAAGCGCGACTGTTGCAGCGCCTACCGATACTTCAAAATTCGTCTTCGGTAACGGGTTCAACAACGAAATTGTTCCCGAAAACACGCCGGATAAGCTGATGCCATCATTTGTGAATGATCTCGCAAACAAAGATTTCATCATCAACCTTGCCAAGACTTTGCTGGTTCCTATGTATGAGACAACGGGACTCGTGGGGAATATATTGGATTGGGCACAGGATTTCATTTTTAAACTAAGCAGCGCGAGCGAACTTTTAAAGACGGCAGCATTAGGAATTACGCCGTCTGTTTTACCGATATTAGCCAACGCCTTAGGCGGCAATGACTTAGTAGAAGAAGTGAAAAAGAAGTTGCTTGATTTTGAGAAAGCTAAGGGCATTTTGGATAAGGGGATTGCTTTTGCGCATTCGGGGTTTTTTGCCCCGCTTTTAGGTGCTTTGGAAAAGACTCGGGATGACGGAAGTTATTTTGATGTCCAAACAGTGATCAATTACGAAGGCCCCAATGTCAATTGGAATGATCATATTGACAACCCCAACCTCAAACGTATTATCAACGTCTGGGGAACAGCGCCAAATGAAATAATAGAGAGAAGAGCAGATCAAATTCCGGGCTGTAATACAAATGGGTCGGTATCTTGTATCGATCCAAGTAAAAAACCTGTTGTCATAAGTGATTTTGGCCCGCCGTCTAATCCGACAAATTTGCTTTCGGAATGGTCGAAGGCTGGGTTCACAGGATCTGCTCCGGGAGGCATTGAAAACGTCAATATTCTAATTCTCAATGCCAGGCACAACGATTTCAGCTATGATGCAACAGCATGGAATGATCCCGGCAACAAATTTGAACCAGAAATGATAGCCCAGGAGATCAACCGAAAGACGAATAAATTTATGAGATTGTTATATCAGTTCTCACTTACTGATCAGACAAGGCCAGGTGATTTGAGATTTTTCCTTGAAAATACTACCGGCATATCATTCGATTCAGCTAACCAGGTTTGGGTGGTAGATCCCAGCCAACTGGAGTTTTAATATGAAGAAATTTTTGATGTTAAGTACTGTAATAGTAGCTATTGTTGGAGTAGCTGCATTGATTTCCCAAGGGGTTGCCGGTAAGGAGAAGCTCACGGTGCAAGCAATTGATGGCGGGGGTATTTTTGTCGGTGACCAAGAGCTGGCGCCAATACCCCAGCAGGATTCCAAGATTCACCCCGGAATTTTGCAGGATCAAAAAGAGCATGAGGCAAGTCTTCGAGCTATCGATGCCGCGGCCGAACAAATTAGAAAAGGTAACTCCTATGATGATGCAAATCAATTAGAGGAAGCGGCCAAGGCTTACAAGGCCGCATATTCTATTGGTGGGGGGTCTCGCGCAGTGAGTGGATTAAAACTTGCTATGATTTATGAGAAATTAGGCCGTTATGATGAAGGCATTGCCCTGCTTGATGAAATGATTGCAAAGCCATATTTGAGCGAAAAAGGTATCCAAAACGCCAACGGAATCCGTGCCCGCCTTTTGGTTGCAAAAAAGCAATCGAATCAATAAATTGCTGCTGTAGAAAATATTTTCCTCGTACGTCCGCGGCGTGATTTTTTTCTATTTGGATCCTAAGTCCTTATTTTGCTGCAGCTTAAGTTGCCAGTCGACTCCGCCGATTCTTTTATTGGTAATCCCTACTTCTTGCGTTAAGATAATCTGACGATTCTTTAATCAAAAAGGACCTCAAGATGGCTAAGAAAATACTTGTTATTGATGATGAGGAAATTCTGACGAAAACGTTTGCGCGACTTCTAGAAAAGGCGGGTTACGAAGTCCTGATCTGTAAAACCGGTGCGGATGCGGTTGAAATGGCCCAGGAAGAGGCATTCGATTTAATTATTTGCGACATCAGGATGCCTGGTATGAGCGGCGTCGATGCAATTGGGAAGATCGCAGAAGCTGTTGAGGCTAGTGGACAAGCTCGACCACCTTATATTTTCATCACAGGATATGCAGATAAGGGAGCGGAAGAAAAGGCAAGAGTATTAAATCCAGCTGCTTATATTGAAAAGCCGTTTGATAATCTTCTGCTGTTAAATAAAGTGAAAGAACTGATTGATACTTAAAGAGGTTTTGCTCACAACCGTGATAAGAGCCATGGATGAGGATTTTGAATTAGATCTGCCGACTCTTGACGAATTGAATAAAAATTATTCTCTTCGGTGCGCTATTCGTGAGTATATCAAAAAGTCGGGTGAGCTCAAGAGATACCTTGATCGTCATCCGGAGCAGTGGAATAAATTTCAAGATGAAATAAACGAAATCGTTGATTCCGTATCGCGTGAAATGGCACGGTTTGAGGAAGAACATATCCGTGAGGAACAAAAAATTTATAAGCTGAAGCGCTTTTTCATTCAGAGATTGAGGAAGTATTTTCTTTACGGCCACTATATAACTTGGAGTTTAGAGAAACCTTATGGATATGCAGGTGACTTTCAAATTATCGATGACATCTATCTCAATGATCCACAAAGTAAAGGGTTCGAACGGCTGTGGGATAATTATTTTTTAAGGATGGGGCCCTCGATCGCCACGCGAAATCGGAAGGAGGATTTCAAGTCGATTATAAAGCGGCTGACTGCACAAAGAGCATCGCCTGTTGCGCGAATCATGGATCTGGCCTCCGGCCCGTGCCGGGAATTGAAAGAATTAATGGCGGAAAATGGATTCGGGGGTCGTAACGTGGTGTTTGATTGTTACGACTTCGACGACCATGCAATTGCTTATGCTAAAGAGCTGCTTAACAATCCACCGACTATTTACTTCTACAAGAAAAATGCGCTGAGGTTGTCATTAAAAAAAGACATAAAAAGTGAAATTCCAAATGAGTATGACTTGATATTTTCAACGGGATTGTTTGATTATCTCGATGAACGTGTTGCAACCAGGTTAGTGGGTAATCTTAGGAAATTGTTGAAGGAGGACGGGTGGCTTTGTATTTCAAATTATCGGGGGAAAAGCGCTAATCCGTGGGCGCATTTGATGGAGTGGGTTGCAGAGTGGAATTTGATATATAGAACGGAAGATGAATTTGTCAAACTTTTTACAGATGCGGGCTTCGCTAAGAAGAACCTGACGATTGAATTCGAACCCTTAAGAATTATGCAATATTGCCTCGCACAAAATGGCTAACATCCGGTGAACTACTACGTCGCTTCGTCAATCATTAACTTCATTTCAAGTCTCGGCGTTTCTCTCTTCGTATTCCTGACAAATCGTCAGGGCTCTCGGAACCGGTGGTTCATCGTCTTTTCGGCAAGCGTCGCTTTTTGGGCATTTGGTTACATCTTTTGGCAGTTGGCAGTAGAAACTAGTTCCGCTCTTTTTTGGATTCGATTCGCTATGTTTGGATCTATTATCATCCCTCTTTCATTTTCAGAGTTTGTTATTCGTTTGGTCCACCATGATGATAGCTTTGGCCAAATAAGAATCGTCAATTATTTAACAGGATTATTGATCGCTTTTTTTTCGTTTTCTGTTCATTTCATTCAAGACGTCCAACCGATAATGGCCTTCGGGTTTTGGCCAAGACCGGGAATTATCTTCTACTTGTTCCATCTTTATTTTGTTTTAAACGTCCTTCTATCACATCTATTGATGTTTGCCGAAACCGCCAAAAGACGCGGCCTGATGAGAAAGCAGATATTCTTGGTTTTTATGGCAACGACTGTGGGGTTTCTCGGTGGTATGACGAACCACTTTCTTTGGTATGCAATTAAAATTCCGCCATTCGGTAATGTTACGATATCTATTTGTGTTGTCATCATGGCATACGCCATAGTAGCCCACCGCCTGATGGACATCGAAGTCATTATCAAGAAAGCTTTGGTGTTTGCAGGGATTGTGGGAGCTAGTGCTTGTGCGGTGTCAATTCCAGTTGCGGTTGCTCAGTTTCTCCTGGGAGGAGCGATTGGGGTCTCACCTTTCTGGCTCATGATTTCAGGGATTGCCATTGCTGTTTTAATTTACAGGCCTCTGGAACGCTCGCTCCTTGAGCTCACCGACAAATACCTCTTCCAAAAGAAGGTCGATTACAGGAAACTCCTCAAAGAAGCGACTGAATACTTGTCAGAGCTTGCCAGCCTCAAATGGCAGGCAAGAAGGGTGATTGCATTCTTAGTCTATAAAGCAAGAATCAAGAATGCCTCCCTCTATGCTTATCAGTCTCATGCCCCAGGCTCCCTCCTCCTTCAAGCCTCAAGGCCACGCCTTAAGGTCAAGGGCCACCGGACGATTGCCTTTTCACATCCCCTGCTCACCTATATGCTTGATCAGATTCCTCGAGGAGCCATTCAGCTTGCCCACATCGAGGCAGCCAGAAAACAGGAGCAGAACCGTTGGAAGCAGAAGGAACTGTGGGAAATAATCCACCTCCTTAAAGACCACCAGGCGGAAGCCGCAATCCCTTGTTTTACCACTGATACCGCCAAACGGGCCAGGAAGAAAAAAGAAGCCCGTCTCATTCGAGGGGTTCTCTTTCTTGGCCCCCAGAAGTCAGATGAAGTTTACAAGGAAGAAGACTTAGATGTTTTCTTCACTCTTGGCCAGGAATCCTCCATCGCATTCGAGAATGCCCGCCTTTATGATGAGCAAATCCTAAGGGCCCATGAACTTGAACGCACCAACCAAGAACTCAATAACGCTCAAACCATGCTTATGCGTTCGCTGGATGAGAGCGAACAGTCAAGAAAAGAGGCGGAAAAATCTCGGGAAGCGCAAAGAAAAGCCAAAGAGGAAGCCCTCGAGGCGAAGAAAAAGACAGAGGAAATGGAAGTGGAACTTATCCGCCGCGAAAAGCTTCTTTTCGTGGAGAAGCTTGTCAAAGGTATCGCCCACGAAATTTTCAATCCGCTCCAACCTGTTGTCCAATACGTTGATCGCTTGAATCATGTGTTTGTCGAGCTTTTTACCCTTTGTGATGAGTTTAAATACGAGATACCTGAAGAGGGGCGCCGCCAGATGTTTGAGCAATTCGATCTCTTTCGGGAAGCCACAAAGGTGATTGAGGAACGTATCGATCACCTCTATCATGTGGTCGATACGTTAAGCCAAATGTCGCGCGCTGACGATCAATCCGTCAAATCCATCGATTTTAAGATTTACTGGACCAACGCTGTGAGCGTCATTCAAGCTCAAACTCACGGCGATACGCTTCAAGAAGTTCCGGCCAAAGAAGATATTCCTCCCAACCTTCCCCCTGTGATGGCTAATGCGGTACAGCTCACCCAAGTGTTCCTTAATCTTTACCGGAATGCGATTCATGCCATGGATGGGAAAGCTGAAAAGGAAGTTTCCATCAGAGCTTGGGTTGACGAAAGCGACCCCGCTTTTTTGACCATTTCCTTTTCGGATACCGGAAGCGGCATCCCCACGGATATGCTTCCCAGAATCTTTGATTTTGGTTTTTCAACTAAGGGGACAAAAGGCCAGGGAATCGGGCTTAATATGTGCAAGACGATTATAGAGCGTTTTGGTGGAACGATTCGCTGCGAAAGTGAATTCGATAAAGGAACTACTTTTTTAATCAGACTTCCAATTGCAAAGGAAAAAAAGCGTGTGGATTAAGGTTCGAGCCGCTTTTTGTCGAAACAACCCGTACCCTTATGAACATTAAGATTCTGATTGTTGATGATGATATCAGTGTTATCAGATCCATCGGAAAAACCTTCACTACGATGACCCAGGGATTTCTCGTTTTGACGGCAACCTCCGCCAATGAAGGTTTAGCAATGCTTAAAGAACAAAGACCTGATGTGGTGTTGCTTGACGTCCGTCTAGGCCCCAATTCGGGGATGGACCTACTGAAGGATTTTAACGAATATTTCAAACAGCCAACAAATCGCAAATATGAGCCAAGATATATCGTGATCACAGCTTATCCCGATGAACAAACTGAGAAAGAGGCAAGAGAAACCTTTCACGTCGATGCGTTCTTAATGAAGCCTGTTAAGGATGAAGACATTCGAAGAGTCGTGATGAAATCGATTCAAAAGATTCTTGAATCCTTTCATGACCAGCTAAATGCATATACGAGAAGTGAATCGCTTGCCAAAAAGAAAGAAGAAGCAAACCAGAAACTTGACGAAGAATTGAAACGTTCTAAAGGAGCCTCATGACCCAGCGTAAAAGAGCGTGCCTGTTCGTGGTGGACGACGACACAGTAATTGTAGATTCAATCTGCGGCCAGTTTACTTTCTGTGGTTTTGAAGTCATTAAGGCAACGGAGCCCAAGCGGGTCCTTGAGCTTTCGGAACAGATTAGGCCGGACATTATCGTTGCCGATATCCGGATGCCGAAGCTGGACGGAATTTCGCTCATTAAAAAGTTTAAGGCGGTTCAGCCAAGTGTTAAGGTTATTCTCATGACTGGTTATTATCCGGAGTATGAGGATGTGATTAAGGAAGCAATTAGTTCAGGCCTTGCCGACAAAATCATTCAGAAGCGGTTCCACGCCCTAGATCTTGAACGAATGGTTTATGAACTTCTCAAAAGCCCTGAAGCAGAAAGGCGTTTCAGCGCGCAAGCGAAGGCAAAGGTTCTTTTTGTGGATGACGAAGTAGAGGTACTTGACTTTCTCAGAGATTTTTTCAGGGAGAACGGATTTGCCGTTTCATGTGCCCGAAGTGCTGAGGATGCTCTTGCTGCTTATAAAACCTTCGAGCCTGATGTTGTTGTTACGGATATCAAAATGCCAGACAGAGACGGCTTTTGGTTGATTGAGGAGCTCAAGCGAAAGAACGTTGCGGTCAGAATCGTCGTCATCACAGGCCATGACGATCATCAAATGCTCAACCAATTCAAAGAAGCCGGAATTCGGGAATATTTTACAAAACCCTTCAGCTTACAGGACCTGGAACATCTGGCTCAGAGAATACTTGAGAAGCCCAAGGACGAGAAGGGTCATCATTCAGGCTAAATCAAGGGTGGAAAAGAGAAAATCATCGCTTTTGCCTCTGGCGACTCTCCTTTTTTCTGAGCTTCTTCTTCACTCAACATGTTGCTTAAAATGATCTCAACATCTGCATTAAGATAAAGCGATTCTCCCCAGTCGAGGATTTTGAGGGGTTGTTTGCCGTATTGAATCCCGATATAACCTCGCTTCGCTAAAATTCCTAGGAATCCACTCCCCCGGTAAACCCACTCTTTCCGGCCTTGTCCTTGTTTCCATGAATTGAAAGTCATGTCCGCGACCGTAAATTTTCGCTTTCCAATTCCGATCGCTGTGTGACTGGTTAATTCAACGCCATATCTCGACGACAAATCAATCGGAACATGATCCTTATCCGTATATACCTTCACCCACCCTCGGTAGCGGTTTTCAGCCTTTTCAATGATTTCATCAAGCGAATAGTCTGTGAGGTTGGCAAGGCAATCAATTTTTTCAAATGGAATGATCTTGGTCGGTTCATAGCTCATATGCACGAGCGCTCTACGGCCAATGCCCGAATGGGCGGCAAGAGCGGGCATGGGAAGAAGCCGGTTTGGATCGGGGGAAAGTTCCTTCCTGATTTGTTCAATCAGAACCCGAGTGGAAATAGTCTCGGGAGCTTCCTTCCTTTCCGGGCCGCGTGCGTCCGGTTGCTTGAGGAAGGCGGGTTTTAAGTGGTACATTAAATAAAATTCGGCTGTCTCTGAATTGCTTGGGTTAATAAAGCTATGCTTGATTTTTGGGTCAAAATGAAAGGGCTGATTCGTATGGATGGAATGGGTCTTTTCGCCATATTTTAAATTGAGATAGCCGTGGTTTAGAAAACCCATCACCTGATCCATCGTGCTGTGCGTGACGTTCAAAATGGAAGAGTCGGGCTTCATCCTTATGAGGCACCAGAAGAAATCCTTTCTGCTGAAACAAGGGGGAGAATATACCTCTGCTTCATGGGTTCGGTATTTGAACCGAGGTGCTTCATCCCGTTTCAGGTGGTAGAAATTGTAACGAGCGGTTTCCTGCGCGACCTTAACAAACTCATGGGCAGGTATCTTAAGCCCTTCGATCATCTTAAAGAAATGCTCCCGGCTCGTGTTCATTTCCCCCATTTGGATGAGGGTTGTGAGCATTCTTCTCTTCAGGCCTGTTTTTTGGATGAGGTCCTTCAAGCGGATGGAGTTTGTCTTTCGAATTTGATCCAAAGCCTGCCCCAGGTTTAAGCGCCTTTCCGTTAAACGGAAATCCTTTGAGGCTCTAAGGCGCTCAAGCAAATCGTTATGAATTGTCTCATACATGGCACGTAGGCCTCTTTTGAGAATCTTTTTGTCTCTTTTTCTCCGCCTCAATCCTCATAGGAATCAACCTAACCCTAACTATCACCAGTAAGTATAACAAGCTCACAGTATATTTTCAAATGGCATTAATTAAGCCATAAAAAAAAATATACGCCTGCCCTTGACTTCCTCTGGACCATCGGGAAAACTTTCTTCCAGAAAGGATGAATAAAGGCACATCATGACCGCGTCTTCGAGGAGAGCTAATAGTAAAATGTATGTTGAAATGAACTTATTAATACCAAATAAGAGTACAATAATTACTTTTCAGAACGCTTGGTGAGCAAAATGGTAATCAATAAATCACTTAAAACATGTATTGAAAAGAATCAGACGGACTTCTTGAGCCTTCACGCAGAGCTACTCCTTCAGGCCTGGTTTGCGAACAAAATGACGATTCCAATTTTATGGATTCAGAGTGGAAAACGAATTCCCGAAGGGTCCTTAAATAGGATCTTTTATTTCCTCGAGGAGCTTGAGCATCATTTTCTCGACCGCGTGGGAGGCGATTATTCAAGTCTCGTCGAGTGGCTGAAGGAATATTTTAAAAGGCATCCTGAGGTGAGTCCGAAGGAGCGATTTCGTGCCCTGAAAATGTACGCACGCATTTTTCGGGCTTTTGGTCTTCAGCATGAATTCGGAAAAGGGATCCCCAGATGAATAAAGGAAATGCGGTGAGAATCATTGCGGCCATGATATTTATTGCTCTTTCCATTTTTTTGAGCTTTGGATCTGGAATTCATGTGGCCGGCAGCAATCTGGAAGCTGTTGCAGTGCTGGCATCCCTTGCGTGAAAGGAGAGGCGAAAAACAGTGAATCGAGACATTAAAGAGGCGGAGGAAATGGTTCATAAATACGGGTACATCTTCAGCGAGTCTGGAGAAGGTGCAGCGGTGTATTTCAACCTGATCATAGCCCATGCCGAGCTTGTTAGGTTTACCTGCGACCGAGAGCTCCCGCTAGGGTTTAGGAACCGCCTTCTTGAAGTTGTGGAAGTGCTTCGGAATTTTCTTGTGCAGGGCGCGCTTTCTTCAATCGATCTAGCGGTCATTCGCGACTCTTTTCAGCGTATCTTAAGCTGGTCGGAACCAACCCTTTATTCTAAATTCCAGGAAGAAGAACCGGAAATCCTAAACGAAAGACTTTTTCACTTGCACAGGAGGAAACACGTTCATGCGTAAAAAGAGAGGTTTAATCAGACTTATTGTTTGGAATATTAAGAAAGGTGGCCGTTTCATCAGATTCTCACTCAGGAAGATGAACCGTGTCGAACGAGAATTAGGTTATGAAATCTGCCGTGTTAGGAAGGGAACGATCACCGATGCTCGATTTACAGCATAACTTAGTCAGCATTTTGTATGCGATGAAAGGACTCATCGAAGCCCACATGGGTCATGTCGAAGAGAACCGTTTCAGGAGTTCGGAAGAAGCACTCTCTCATGCCCACGAGATGATGAAAAAAGTTGATGCACAAGTGGAACGCGCTATTTTGGTTACGAAGCGCGTGCGCCTGGCCATGACCGCATCAAAAAAGCGGGAGGAGCCTACGAGCCAAGTTTCCATTCAAGAAGTATGGAATCAAATAATCCATATACTTATCAATCAGCAGTTAAAGCATGGTCTTGCTGTGATTAACCACATTCCAGAGAAATTTCCTGAAATTCTTTGTGACAAAAATGATCTTGCCGAAATTCTCTATTGTCTTGCGGACAATGCCATTCAAGCGATGAATGTGAAGGGAAAGTTAATCATTCGAGTAAATCTTGGCTTTCGGCCGTCAGAAGATCCGATTGCGACGATTACCATTGCTGACACTGGTCCCGGCATACCTGAAGAAAATCTGAGCTATCTTTTTGAGCCTTTTATGACTACGAAATCCCCAGAGAAGGGAAACGGACTCGGTCTTTGTATCGTAAGGGGTCTTGTCCAAAAGAATGGGGGAACCATTTCGGTCTCAAGTTTTAAAGGTTGTGGCACTACATTTACGCTGACCTTTGCGGTAGCTAAAGCCGGGGACCGGAAGGAAGAGCAAGATCTTACACTCATTGGTTGAAGGAGGATTTTACAACATGGATCATGTGATTAAAGAACTTGAACATCTAGCTCATGAACTCCGGGTAAGAGACGAAACGCTTTCCATTATTGTTCGTGAATCAAGAAGGCAGGCCCAAGAAGAATTTGAGCGCGTCCTCCACGCTGTTGATAGGATGCATAATTTGATAGCGGTCGTTCCCGAACAGGTCAAACAGGTAAAACAAAACAGGTACCCCTTCCAAAAGTACGGACTTCCGCGCTAGTACGTCACAAGCTGTTCATCAATC
>Ga0156289_1024_pt1 | contig 12101 bp, 14 predicted proteins | sample RifCSPlowO2_12_FD_116157 | JGI IMG/M metagenome (GOLD analysis project Ga0156289, IMG submission 116157) | Omnitrophica bacterium RIFCSPLOWO2_12_FULL_50_11
CAGGCTCTATGATCAAGATTTAAGACTGATCAAGACCATTCACTTACACCCACCCTTGCCCTATCAATATGAAGTGCCCATGAACAGTATCCTGACACACCCTCAGCAAGGGATTGCTTCCGCCACACTACCGGCTGGCAAGTCGTCATCGCCTGGATCGCTTCCTCGTACTGACACCTTTCGGACGATTCACTATCAACTCTCCGTCTACGACAAAGACGGCAGAGAGGATAGGACGGGGATTGGGCGGATCGATTTAGCGTTTGTATAATTCTTGAATCGGCCGCGTCATGTTTCGGTCCGGTGTTTGGAGTCTACGTCGGCGCAGGCCGGTGCAGAGAAAGAATTTCATGAGACTGTGAAAGCTCTCAACGTTTCCAGCCGCTTGCCTATATTTCATACAAGTTGGCGAGCCATTCGATGCAAATCTTCATTGGCCAGGGCTTTCAACCTTTTGCTTACGACTCGATAAAAATATTCTCTTTCAGTCTTGGTCATCTGCTTGCCTTCGGCCCTTTTCTTTAAAAGCTCCTTCTGGCGCGGGGTAAAAAGTTCGGAAAGCAGAAGATCAAGCTCTAAAGCGTGCTTTTTCTTTTCAACGTCGGCGCTTTCTGTTTGCTCAACCACATAGTTACGAAAATTGTTTTTGAGTTTTTCTACCGATAGCGCTACTTCACGATCCAGCTGCACAGACTTCAAAGACGGATCTGCTAGTTTCTCCGCTTCTTTTCGTTGACCCCAGCGTTCCAACAGTTTGAATACCCTATCTGCGTATTCTTTCAATCCGAAAAGATTGAATAAGGAATAACTCACAGCCATCATAACAAAGAAACGATGTCCTGTTTTCTTTGAGAAGGAAGGGCGCCATTTCTTACTCTGCCATTCAGGCATTTCTTTTTCTTTCATCAGATCAGCTAAGACAACGGGAAACCCCTCTAAAAGCCTCGCGTCATCTTGCCGCAGAAGATCCATGAGCAGTTTTTCACCTGATTCGGTTCGTTTGGGCCGCATGAGCGCGTATCCATGCTGTGCGAGCTGATCCATCAATTGATTTTTGTTCACCGCTTTCATACCTTCTTTACCTTGTTTAATAAAACTTCTAGATTTCGTAAGACCCGGGCTTCGCTTACATCGTATTTCGCTGTCTCTTTATACCGCTTCTCTAATCTTTTAAGGTCCACCTTTTCCTTCTGAAGCAACACCAGACTATCATCAAAATCTGCTCCACTGCCTCGAAACATCTTGGATATGATAAGGTCCGCTGGGTTTAAAACTCCGAGGTAAAGTTTACTCCATTCACGGATCTTTTTATGTCCGTCTTTGGCGAGCGGAGAACTTAAGAGCTCCGTGGTGTAAACACTTTTTCCAGGATAAATATCAAAACTGATAACCTCATTAGCACGCCTCCAGCTGTAAATGCCGGGTTGTTGGTAGCCCGCCCGTTGGAGAAAATGAACGAGCCGCTCGTACTCCTTTTTATCGGGAACTATAAAATCCACATCCTTCGTAGATTCCTTATGCCCCAATAAAGTGAGCGCGGTTCCGCCACACGCGATGAGACGGACTTTCTTCCCGCCTGGAATGAGCTTATCCCAAGCACCGAGCGTTTCCATGAGTTCATTCGCAGTGCCTCGATATTCCATTGAGCCTCTTCGATAGAAAAGTACAAGACGGAGAAGAAAAAGTCAAGTATAATATGTGCTTAAGCATACATATTTATGTACTTTTTAGTGCATTTTGATGTATGAAATACGACATATAAATTCACCACGATCTACAATATGCATAAAGGAGAAGCAGGTAGCAGTTCCGTCTCTCCCAGAACCCGAACTGTTTTGAAAGGAGTGGTAGTATTACTGGCTGGTTTGGAAGTGCTGGAGGAACTCGGAATCGGAGGAGAGCAGGTAAGTGGCGCCGCTTTTTAAGGCGGACTCGTAGGTTTCAAGGCTTCTCGTAAAGCGGTAGAATTCGGGATCGACGCTGAAGGCTTCCGCGTAAATTCGGGCCGCTTCCCGATCGCCCTCGCCACGGGTCTTTTGGCTTTGTTCGTACGCCTCGGCAAGAATAATCGTTTTCTCCTTATCGGTTTGTGACCTGATTTTCTGCGCTTCTTCTTCACCTTCTGAACGGTACCGTTTCGCAATTCGTGCTCGTTCCGCAACCATTCGTGCAAAAACGCTCGCCTGAACTTCCGTTGGGAGATCTGCCCGTTTGATTCGGACATCCACCACATTAATTCCGAATTGTCTTGCGAGCCCCTGCGCATTTTGAGCGATCGTTTCCATGAGCTCTTCTCGTTTTTCGGCAATGATGTCCGTAAAATCTTGCTCGGCAAGCGTCCGGCGCATCTCAGAGTAAACAATGTCATCGAGCCGCCGAACGGCGCCAAACTCGTCGCGGACGGTTTTGTAGTAGAGTAGTGGATCTTCAATGCGCCAGCGCGTGACATGATCCGCGAGCAGCCGTTTCTTGTCTTTCGTAAGATATTCACCCGGAACCGCATCGCTTGCCAGAATTCTCTTGTCAAAACGGTGTACGGTTTCAAAGAAGGGGATTTTGATTTTCAAACCAGGGCTTTTGATCGTCCGCCGGTAAAGTCCGAACATCGTGATGATCGATTGTTCCCATTCGGTGATCGTAAAGAGGGTTTGGGGGAGGGTCACACCCCCGATCAGAACGATTGCTGCAAACGCCAAGATCAAACGCTTCGGGTTCATCGTCGCACTTGTCTGAATGGTTGCGTGGCGAGCTGCGATTCAATTCCAGATTGTGAATCCGATGACGGCGCCGGTTTCGAATCGGGAAGGACGTTTAGACCGAGCGGCATCAAGGGAAGAATTGTCGTATGGATCGCGGGATCGACAATAATTTTATCTGCTTTTGGCAAGATCCGATTCACGGTTTCGAGGTACAAGCGGTCGCGCGTTACCTTGGTTGCTTTTTTGTATTCTTCATACAAAGCAAGAAAGCGCGCTGCATCTCCTTTGGATTTGAGAATTCGTTCCTCCTTGTAAGCTTCTGCATCTCGAAGGACTTTTTGCGCTTCTCCTCGGGCCCGCGGAATTAAATCTTCCTTGTACCCGAGCGCTTGATTAATCAAGCGCTCGCGGTCTTCACGGGCGCGGACGACTTCATGAAAGGCGTCTTTGACTTGTTCCGGGGGGTCGACGACTTGAAGCTTGACTTCTGTAATCGCGATCCCGGATTGATAATTGTCCATCAAGCGTTGGAAAAACAGCTGCGTTTCTGCTTGCACTCTGGTTCGGCCTACGGTTAACACATCATCAATCGTGGCTTGGCCAACGATACTTCTCAGCGCTACTTGGGCGGCGACGTGAAGCGTTTCTTCTGGATTCCGAAGGCGGAATAGAAATTTCGATGGGTCGCCTACTTTATACTGCACGATCATCTGGGCATCGACAATATTTTCGTCGCCGGTCAGCATCAGCGATTCAGCTGTAGCTTTTCGTTCTCTGTCGAGCGTTCCTGCACCCGATCGGAAGCCGACTTCGATCCGCCGGATGCGTTCCGTGTTCACGATGTTCCGCTGATCGATCGGCCAGGGCAGGTGATAATTAAGGCCGGGCGAGGTTTTTGCCAATTCTTTGCCGAAACGGCGGATGACACCCGTCTCGCCCGGATCGACAACGTAAAAGCCGCTGCCGAGCCAGATGGCGATGAGGAAAATAACACCCCAAAGGAGTATTCGAGGATCGGTTAGAAGTCGCTCGAGAAAGTCTCGAGGAGGATCGTCTGGATTTCGGCCGCCGGGCCACTTAAAACCGTTTGTCATTAGTCGTAAGTTTAGCGGGAAAGACGAATCTTGGCAACGAGTAAATTCAGATGGGGCGCGTACCACTCCATGCAGTCGTCATTGCGAGGCAGCGTCCCAAAGCATCGCCGACTTGTCCGCCGGTAGTGTGGCGGAAGCAATCTACGTTCTGAGATTGCGGAGCCTGTCCCGAGCCCGCGAGATTACTTCGTCCACGTCTGGTATGCTTCCTCGTAATGACGGGCGAGGGATCTGCCTGGAACGCATCCTCGCAATGACGTCGGGGATTACTGCATCAAGTGGTAGACACCCATTCAGATGTTTCTTTAACGATTTATTTTGGTGCTCAGCGAGTCAACGTTTCCAGTTTATTTTCAGGTTCGGTTTTACAAGAATCTTTCAAGACCGGAGGTTGCATGTTATGATTAATACTTGGAAATAATTGGATCCTGCCGAAGGGGGAAAGTCATTTTTTGAAGACAATGAACAATCAAAAAAGAGCTTGCTTCATTGACGATGATCGAGATTTCCTTGACGTTTTGCAATTAAGGATAACACATTCACGTTTTCAAATTCAAACCGTTTTGGCGACAAATGGTTACCAAATTATCGATCAGCTCATGAAAGAACAGCCAGACGTTCTCTTCATTGATTTTAATATGCCACGCGCTCACGGAGGCCAAGTCATTTCCGTGCTCCAATCAGCGAATGTTCTCTGCAGCACTCCTGTCTACTTTATGACGAGTCACGGCATTGAAAAAGTCGGCTCTCTTCTCAAAAATATCGAGTATGATGGAATCCTTGAAAAAGGTGACACCTTTTCACAGGAAGTCGGGCACATTTTGGACAGAATAAAGTAAATCATCCGATCGGGAAAAGCTCAATAGAAGGCGCTTCCGTTGGCACCTCACCTGGATCATTTCAAATCCGTCAAATATCGTTGCTCGCATTGCAACCATACTTTTGAGCTCGAAGCGAAGGATTTCCGTCGCTGTCCAAATTGTTTTTGGACGACGTCACTCGTTGAGCTCGCCGATGAGAAGGAAGAGACGTCGCCTGCGGGCACTGTTTCCCCGCCTGTTTCAGGACAAGAGGTGGCGCTCCGACGTTGGAAGTGGCGTCCGATTTTGCGACAGCTTCTTTTCTTAATAGCGGTTGCTGGGGTCATCGGCATTTTGTGGTTCTTTTTCTTCGGCCCGGCCAAGGTGGGGGACAAAATGCAGCAGAACTTCACTGCCTTTATCGCGTCAAAAGCTGTCTCAAAGCCGCAAGAAATTCCAGGCGCACCCAAAACCGAAATCGCTCGAGGAGCCGAATTGCGGTTAAGTGAAGAGGAGCGCACCTCATTGTTAAGCGGTTTCAAGATCGAGACTCCGCGTCCGTTAACTCAGGATGAAGAAGAGGTATTAAAAAAACGGGTTTCGCGGCCAGAGCAATTGACCGCCAAACCCGTGATCAAGATGTGGACGGAAGATGATTTTTCTTCTCTTTTGCAGCAGGAGCAGAAGAAAAGGAAAATTACACTGGGTTGGGTTTACGTGCGGAGCCTTAAGAAGACCTTCGAAAAAAATTACCTCCCCGGCGGCGAAGCTTTTCAAGCAGGAAATTATGAGCTCGCACGCGACTTCTTTATTCGGTCCCTCTCTTTTCCGGTTTACCAAAATGATCCTCGACTGTATCGGGCGGTTGTTTTGGTGATGCTGAGACCTTTCATTAATGATGTGATCGGGAAAGCAGCGGTGCTCAATCAATATTTCTTAAGACAGAGTTCCCTAGGCGAGGTGGACGCCGTTTTCGCTTCTTACGAGGCGCTCTTCGGATTTCTGACCTCTCGGGATTGGAGTCGTGCTCTGGAGTCGGTGAGAGAGCTGAAAAATCGGATTGGGCGATTTGAAAGCAAGCCGCAAGAAGTTTTCATTCAGTTGCCGCCAACTTTGGGTGAGATTGATCCTGAACTTCAAAACGCGGTTCGCACGGAGGCTGCTCCAAAGGCCGATGCGGTGATGAGTTGGAAGGCGGTATTGATTGATCTGGGTCTCAAGGAGGAGATCGTAAAACAGAACCTCCCGGAGTCACTCAAGGAAGTGCAGGCAGCGTTTGACACCGCAGTTCAGTTGTTGGAGGAGGGAAACTGGGCGGAAGCAGAGCGCAAGCTTCGCACGATTGAGTATCCGCCTGAGCTCGTGCACGAAGCGAAGAAGAGGTTGGCAATGATTGGTAGACTAGAAGCAGCAGAAAAGGCAAAAGCCGGGTAGAATTGCGAGGCGGACCGGGCAATGGGCGAAGTCATCCGGCAACCGTCATTGCGAGGATGCGGTCCAGGCAGATCCCTCGCCCGTCATTACGAGGAAGCATACCAGACGTGGACGAAGTAATCTCGCGGGCTCTGGACAGGCTCCGCAATCTCAGGACGTAGATTGCTTTCGCCACACTACCGGCGGACAAGTCGGCGATGCTTTGGGACGCTGCCTCGCAATGACGGTGTTGTTGCCATTAAAGTTTCTTTAGAAAAAAGCGATAAAGAAAGAGTAGTTGTGGATCCATCTCAAAACGGGGGATACGTATATGGGAGAGAACGAACAGGAAGGCTTGGGGAATACTGACACCGGAATAAAACCGAATGTAGCAGCGCTCCTTTGCTATCTTTTATGGTTCGTGACCGGTCTGATTTTTTTCTTAATCGAGAGGAGCAACAAGTTTGTCCGTTTTCACGCGATCCAGTCGATGGTCGTCTTCGGTGCTATTTTTGTTGCGTGGTGGATCGTTGGATTTGTGCCTGTCATTGGTGCTGTCGTGAGCGGGCTTTTACTGCTTTTCGGTGTTGTTTTGTGGATCGTCTTGATGGTAAAGGCTTTTCAGGGGGAGAAGTTTAAGCTGCCGGTAGCAGGCTATATTGCCGAAAAGAAATCCTAACAGTTCTAAAACACTACCTCTTCCCTAATTCCTCGTTCATCAGATTCCAAACTCTTTCTTTAAGCGCTTCAAATTGGTCAGGGCGGTAACCGCTTGTGTCAATTTCCGGCAGGACTTTTACGAACCCCTCAAAGTGCGCGGTCATCATGATTTTGCCTTTCTCGAGCGCTTGTTCCGTTCCGGAGATGACAATGGGGATAATCGGTTTTTGGGTTTCAATCGCAAGTTTGAAAGCCCCGTTCTTAAAAGGCGCTAATTCCTTATTTCGGCTTCTAGTCCCTTCCGGGAAAAAGAGTACCGACACGTCACTCTTCAGATACGCGCGCGCGATCTGAACGGTATCTTTGATGCTTCCGTGTTTTCCACGGGCGAGGGCGATATAATTGAGCAGCGACATCGCCCAACCGAGGAGAGGAACTTTAAAGAGACCCGCCTTCGCAATCCATTTGAATTCCTTCCCAAGACAAAAGAGGCACACGATATCGGCAAGGCTTCTGTGATTGGAAACAAGGACGTAACCCTTATTTTTCTTGATGTGGGATCTGCCGGTGATTTTGATACGCCACAGGGGGTTTGCGCGAACAATAGCCATCCCCCATAGATTTGCAATTTTGTGGCCGATTTTTTGATTTGGGTCAAACGGCCGCACAAGGATGATCAGAGTTGTTACAATCGTTGTGATGAGCGCGACAAAGAGCCAGATGAGGATCGACACGAGTAATTGAGACAGCCACTCGATGGATCTTCTCATAAAGCAATCTTATCATAAAATCCGTTGCACGGAATAGCCAAACACCGGTAAGATGTAGCGCATACTGCGGTAAAAGACGCGCTCGTGTACGAAGGTGTTAAATGCAATTCGACCTTTTTGACGACACGCAAAACAAGATTTTAGACGCCAAAGTTTATTCCGAATTCAAAACGGCGCTTGCTGAATCCAACTGCACGAATTGCGCCCTGTCCAGTTCCCGCCGTCACATCGTGGTAGACCGGGGCAGTGTGGACGCAAAAGTGCTGATGATTGGAGAAGCGCCCGGCGAAAATGAAGATATCCAAGCGAAGGCGTTCGTAGGGCGGGCGGGACAACTACTTGATGAGATGATGAGGGGTCTTGGCTTTGACACAAATCGCGAGAGCTTAATTGCCAATGTCGTCAAATGCCGCCCGCCGGAAAACCGCTCACCCAAACAAGAAGAAGTAGATGCCTGCCTCCCGTTCTTAAAGAAACAAATCGCGCTTCTCAAACCGAAAGTCATATTGCTCTTGGGTGCCGTTGCTCTTAAACATGTGATCAAGGACAGAGGTCAGTTTTCGATGGAAAAGGAAGTGGGCCAGTTCTTTGAGCACCCCGATTTTCCCGACGTTAAGTTTATGGTGTTGTACCACCCGGCTTTTATTTTGCGCGACCCACGCAAGAAACCCGTAATGGAGGAGCATCTGAAGCGGTTTAAAGATTATTGGGACAAGAATCGCTCCTTTTGAGGGCAGAGGTACGGAATATGTCTTCAAAAACTGGAATAGGACGCTAAATTAACAATAAGAAAAATCTACAGGGCTTCAAATCTTAAAAAAGGGTCGATGCAAATGAGCGAGCCTTTAATCCAGAAAAAGATCGATGAAATGGTTCGGCGGATCGTTGAGCGATTCCATCCGGAAAAAATCATTCTATTCGGTTCCCATGCGCGGGGGGCAGCCGGCCCCGATAGCGACGTAGATTTGCTTGTGGTCATGCACGTGCGAGGCTCTCGGCGGCAGAAGGCCACGGAGATCGATCTTTCTCTGTCTGATCGGGAAATACCTTTAGACCTTCTCGTTGTGACACCAGAGCAGTTTGCCCGAGAGCGGGATATGATTGGGACGGTTATCCGGCCTGCAGCTCATGAAGGAAAGGTACTTTATGAGCGGGCAGCCTGAAGTCCTTCTCAAGGTACGTCAATGGGTGGAGAAAGCAGAACACGACTTCACGGCGGCCGAATACATGTTGACCATGCCAAAAGGTTGCCCCTTCGATACGGTTTGCTTTCATGCTCAGCAGTGTGCAGAGAAATACCTCAAGGGATTCCTCGCTTTCCGCTCGGTCGACTTTCCAAAAACACACGACCTTGTAGTGTTGCTCAATCTTGCAGGCGGACCCGAAACTTTCGGCGTTGACCTTTTGGACATAGAACCTCTAAATCGGTATCCGGTGGAAGCACGTTATCCAGGTGATTGGGAATCCTTCGCACGTGAGGAGGCGGAGGAGGCAGTCAGGTTGGCCCGAAAGGTTCGCAGGGCCGTGCGTAAGCATCTGCCGGCGCCGCCTTAAGATGAACAAAATAGCTATGAGTCCACTCTGTTTAAAAGAATCGTGGCGTATCTGCGACAAAAGTGAAGGGATAGTGGGAGATTACACAGGAATGGTAGATCGAAACTTGGTTGTTGTCTGAATACAGCACTTCTGGAACCAGCGCCGTTTCAAAATGGGTTTTAAAGATTATTGGGAGAAGAATCGCTGATCTGACGAATTTGGATTGACGCCGCTTGTTAGATGGATAGAATCCGATAAGGAGTTGGAATGAAGATCTACAGTGATATTACAAAGCTGATTGGAAATACGCCCCTCGTTCGATTCAATCGCATTACGCAAGGAATCGACGCCACGGTAGTGGGAAAACTTGAGTTCTTGAACCCCTTGTTTAGCGTGAAGGACCGGATTGGGGTCAGTATGATTGAAGATGCGGAAAGGAAGGGACTCGTCCATGCGGACACGGTTGTGATTGAACCGACAAGCGGTAATACCGGTATTGCGCTCGCCTTCGTTTGTGCCGCGAGAGGGTATCGGTTGATTCTTACAATGCCAGAGACAATGAGTATGGAGCGGCGGATTCTTCTCAAAATGCTCGGCGCTGAGCTGGTTCTCACCCCTGGCCCCGAAGGAATGAAAGGAGCTGTGAGGCGCGCCGAGGAGTTGGTTAGAGAGCATAAAAATTCGTTTATGCCGCAGCAGTTTAAAAATCCTGCCAATCCTGAAATTCACAGGAAAACTACTGCTGAGGAAATTTGGCGTGATACGGACGGAAAAGTGGACATCTTGATTTCCGGAGTCGGCACCGGCGGCACGATTACAGGTGTCGCTGAGGTGATTAAGCCTAGAAAGCCGTCGTTTCGGGCAATCGCGGTGGAACCGACGGAATCTGCGGTCCTTTCGGGCGCGAAGCCTGGTTTGCACAAAATCCAAGGCATTGGAGCTGGATTTATCCCCGATATCTTGAATACGAAGATTATTGATGAGATCATTCAAGTGTCCAGTGACGATGCCATCAAAATGGCGCGTCGGGTGGCAAAAGAAGAAGGTATTCCGGTCGGCATTTCATCCGGTGCAGCGGTCCACGCGGCACTTGACGTGGCGCGAAGACGTGAAAACAAGGGCAAGCTGATCGTGACCATTATTCCAAGCGCCGCAGAGCGGTATTTGAGTACGGCGCTGGCCGAATAGGTTCGTGACGTTTCTCCGGCGCTCGCGTGATCTCCCCCCATGAAACGTGCGGTTGTCCTCATCGGCCACGGTAGCCATTTGACCAAAGCGGATGATGCGATCGGCCGCGTCGTCTATTCGCTCCGCAAAAAAGAGCCGGATACAGTTGTTGAAATAGCCTTTCTAGAGATTCGATCACCCAACATTCCAGAATCAATCGAGCTGGTTCTGAGCCAGGGGGCAGAAGAAGTGGTCCTTGTTCCTTATTTTGTCCAAACTGGAAGGCACGTCGTCGAGGACGTTCCAAAGATCGTTTCCGAAGCTCAAGCTAAACATCCAGGGGAAAAGATCCGGTTGGCTGAGTATTTGGGGTTTGATGAGCGAATCGTATCTGTCGTTTACGATCGCATTCGCAAAGCTCGGGAGCGTTAACCAATTACGGTTGTCCAGCCGGATTAATAAAAACAGGTGATCAAACCGTTATCCTGAGGCAGTATTCCAAGTTCTAATGAAACACGAGAAGCGGACCGCTTTCTTCAGGGCTGGGATCGTAAGTGTTTCTGCCGCAATAGTTTATCTTGCCATTTTTCGTCCGTTTTCCATCTTTGAAGTTCCCAAGCTTAAAACCCAGGATTTGTTCTTTCAGGCTAGAAGCCTCCTTCCACAACATCCGCAGGTTTTAGAGGAGATCGTTGTCGTTACCGTAGATGATGAGTCGATCGAGCGGCTCGGTCAAACCTGGCCTTTCGACCGCAAGCTCTACGCCGACTTTCTTGAGCGCATTCTGACAGGTGAGCCGCGTTTGGTGGGGTTTGATTTCGTTTTTTCTGGTGAGGGAGAACCGAGCGGAGATTTTTCTTTAGCGCAGGCCTTGCGTGAGGCAGGGAACGTTGTCCTTTCTTCTTTTGCGGACGATGACGGAAATTATGTGGTTTCGACGCGCCAGCTGCGGACAGCGGCTTTGGCGTCCGGTTTCGTGAACAAAGTTCTTGATTCCGATCTCTACGTTCGCAGTGTCAAGCTTGCGTACCAGGATCAAGCAGGCAAGGTGGTTGGTTGGCCGTGGGAAGTTGAACTGGCAGGCGGGTTGGGTGGTTTTGATCGAAACCAGTTGGCCTACAACGAAGACGGGATATATGCCGGCGACTTACAATTGGTTCCGGCATTTGAAATGGGCAGGGCGAAAATCAACTATCGTTTCCGCGCAAGGGATCTCAATCAGATACCGTTTTGGAAAGCCCTTGAAACACAGGATTTCGGAAACCGGCTCAGAGGAAAAATCGTTGTTATTGGAGCGACGTCCCGGACGCTTCGCGACTCGCTCGACGACTTTTTTTACACCCCCCTGGGGCCTATGCCGGGTGTGATCGTCAACGTCAATTTCTTTGTGAATCTCCTGACCAAGGATTTTCTAATGAAAATCCCGGCTTCGGTCGACGGTCTCGTCCTCTTTATTTTTGCCTTTCTCGCTTCTTATTTGAGTCTGCGGCGCGATGTCTTGAGGGGTTTCGCCATATTAGCGGCTGCGACAGCAGGACTTGCAATCATATTCTTCACGGCCTTCCTGGCCAACTATTTAGGAGATTTTTTTACACCGCCTCTCGCGGGATGGGTCGTTTTTGTGTCGATTGGGTTCGCGCGGTACTTTTTCACGTGGATGGAGAATATTCAGCTGAGAGCAAAGGTCATTACGGATCCCTTAACGGGGCTTTACAACCGCCGCGCGCTTGAGGCCCGCATCGAGGCCGAACTCGATCGGCTTGCCAGATCGAAAGAGGGAGAACGCAGGACAGATCCCCATTATGAGCTTTCGCTTTTAATGCTCGACATCGACAATTTCAAAAGCATTAACGATACCTATGGACATCAGTCTGGGGACGATGTGCTCAAGAATGTAGGTTTCTCAATAGTAGAGAATACTCGAGCAGACGATTTAGCAGCGCGTTACGGAGGGGAAGAGTT
>Ga0156289_1092_pt1 | contig 11896 bp, 8 predicted proteins | sample RifCSPlowO2_12_FD_116157 | JGI IMG/M metagenome (GOLD analysis project Ga0156289, IMG submission 116157) | Omnitrophica bacterium RIFCSPLOWO2_12_FULL_50_11
CGGGTCCGCCGCGCCGTTTGACGCCACAAGGCGTTGGCGACCCGCCGAAGATTTGTGGCGGGGCGGAAAGACCTCCCGGGCGCACGTTATTAAAAACGCCGCGGGCAATGATGAGCGGATCCTTTTTGATCTTGTTTGAGTTTTTTGTATTCGCTATGACGGGATGTGTTGCGCTTGCGGAAAACTTTGCTGCCCCTTCTCAAGTAGAACAAGCAGTTTTTCCATCCAAAGAGGAGTGTGAACGGAAAACGAGCAAAGTCTGCAGTTTTCAAACGTGTGATTACATTCCTGAGGAAATGACCTACGAAGAAGTATGCGGACAGGGTTTCAGAAAAGGTTGGGTTCCTACCGCTTCTTAAGCATTCAAGATGTCCATCCACGAAACGTTTATGCGCGCAGCGCTGAAGGAAGCGGAAAAAGCTTTCGAGAAGGGCGAAGTTCCGGTCGGCGCCGTTGTCGTTTCCAAGAATCAAATCATCGCGCGTGCACACAATCAGATGGAACTCTTACACGATCCAACGGCACACGCCGAAATGATTGCGATTACTCAAGCAGCTGACCTTCTCCGTTCTCAGGGCGGGCCAAACCACCGTGGGTCTCTTGAGAAAGCAAGTCTGTACGTCACCTTGGAACCCTGCGCGATGTGCGCTGGCGCCCTTGTGTTGGCCCATTGCGAGCGGCTCATTTTTGCGACTGCGGACCCGAGCGCGGGAGCATGCGGGAGTTTGTACAATATCGTTAATGATGATCGATTGAATCACCGCTTGAAAGTGACACGCGGGCTCTTGGAAGCGGAATCAAAAGCTTTGATTCAGGATTTCTTTAAGACACTGAGGAAAGAGAAGCGGTAAAAAGGCAAGTCAAAGTCAAAAATGTAAAATTAAAAATTTGGCAGCTCACTGCATGAACTTTTATTTGTTAAAAGCCCCGAAGTGGTTTCCGAAATTTTACATTTTGAATTTTTTGATTTTGAATTGCTTTGTGGAGGAATGCCGGAGTGGCCGAACGGGCACGCCTGGAGAGCGTGTAGCCGGCGAAAGCTGGCTCCTGGGTTCGAATCCCAGTTCCTCCGATCTTCTTCGCGGCAGCAAAGAGAGAGCTGTCGCTTCGAAGATCCAGTTCTTCAATGAGAGAAAAAGGAGTATCGCGCTAGCGAAGAAGAATCAATCATTATGCACTTTGTGTATGTGCTCCAAAGCCGGTCATTTCCAAAGCGTCATTATGTTGGCCTTACTTCCAATTTGGATCAACGGTTGAGTGAACACAATACCGGAAAATGTTTATCTGCTAAGCCGTGGATGCCTTGGGAAAGTTGAAGGGGTTATTTTAAAAGATAAAGAGACAGGCAATATTGTTTTAGACTTTTCTGAGTTTGGAAAATTTGAAGTCTTGAATCATGTTACTGATTGCGGCATTTACGGATTTTGGCGTCCTATTAACCCGCATCCGCTGGATTCACTAGAGGATACGACAAATGTCGTAGAAATATCGGTGAATAAGTAGTTTTAACTAAATAGCGTAGTCGTAATAGGGCGTTGCTTCTGTTGGTTTATTGGTCTTTGTAGGCTTATTGAAAATGGGTTCGTCTAAGGCGATAAGCCAAACCATACCGCGTTTGCGATGAATTTTTATAAGCAGCGGTATTTCAATAGGTTTTAGGGTTCGACATTCGTCCACGACTACCCGCAGTTCACGGGCGGTATCCTCTTGCCAATTTAGCGGGTCCCCTGGCTGGTTGACGTGAAACCGTCCTGTGCTATAATTACAAACCTTTTCTTGGGCTTATCCTAAGCTCACACTATGGCAGATCCAACGACACGCCTCGAAGCAACGTTGATTCTCATCAAGCCGGACGGCTTGGCTAAGTCTTTAACGGGCAATATTTTAACGCGACTGTCCGAAGCCAAGTTAGAGATCGCAGCTGCGAAGTGTCTGCGCGTTTCACAAGAGCTGGCAGAGAAACACTACCAAGCGCTCCGCGACAAACCTTTTTTTGACGAGTTAATCGACTACATTATGGGCAAGCGCCACAGCCGGAAAAAAGTGCTGGCGGTGGTCTATGCCGGCGATAAGGCCATTGAAAAGGTCCGTCAGCTTGCGGGGGTGACGAATCCTGAAGAAGCCGATTCCGTTTCGATCCGAGGACAATATGGCAGGATCACGACAACCGGACTTTACGAAAACGTGATTCACGCTTCCTCGAACGTCCAGGAAGCTGAACGCGAGATTAAATTGTGGTTCGAGCCCGACGAAATTATTTTCGATCTTTACCCAACTGTTTCATCTGATGTGACAACGAGGAAGCGTGTTTGGGTTCCCACTCCAGTTACTGCTAAAGTGAAATCATGATACGACGCCCGTTTTTGACGTTTTCTTTATTTCTTATTTTCGGAGCCCATCTATTGACCGGCTGCGGCGGCGATGGGAAGACTGAATCCGGTGCTCCGTCTGTAACCGAGGTCAAAGTGGCATTTTGGGGGACTCCCGAAGAGATTGACATCGTGACGGAATCGGTCAAGGGCTGGCAGGAGAAGCACCGCAACATCCAGATCCGTTTTGAACACACGCCGTATGCCGGCTACGACTCCAAAATCTTGACGCGCATCGCGGGTGGAGCGGCGCCGGATGTGATCGCGGCAGAGGTGAACTACTTCGTGACCTTCGCCACCCGGGATGTCTTTGTCGATTTGAAACCGTTCGTAAACCGAGATCCTGAATTTTCGATCGACGATTTTTTCCCCTCTATTATTGATCGTTTTAGCGTGGGCGAGAAGCTTTACGCGATTCCTCGGGATGTCGCGCCTTTTGCGTGCGTGTTTTATAATAAAAATCTCTTCGATGAGGCAAACATTCCTTATCCGACGGACGATTGGACTTGGGATGATTTGCTCGAGAATGCAAAGCGGCTCACAAAGCGGGACGAAGAAGGTCGCGTCGCACAATATGGTTTTTACGGCTGGGCATGGCAAAATTTCATCTATGGAAACGGCGGGGCGCTCGTTGACAATGTCAAAGATCCCACGACGAGCCGCTTAGATGACCCTAAGTCCATCGAAGGTCTTCAGTTTTATGCAGACCTGATCAACGAGCATCGAGTGATGCCGACCCCTGTGGCATTGGCCAACTTGGGAATGGGGGTCGATCACATGTTCGCAAGCGGCCGCTTAGCTATGTTTTTGTCCGGAATTTGGGAGACGCCTGCTCTTCGGCAAAAATATTCCTTCAGGTGGGATGTCGCTATGTTTCCGAAGAGCAAAGACGGGATTCGTCGCTTCGGAAGCGGGGGAACTGGGTATGGAATTCTCCGCACCTCAGAACATCCCGAAGCAGCGTGGGAAGTCGTCAAGGTGCTTACGAGCGCACCGGTACAAGGAGAGCTGGCGCGGCGGGGTTTAGCACAGCCGTCACGCCGTTCTGTCGCTGCCGGTGAGGATTGGGCACTGAGTTCTCTTCCGCCGGAGAATAAGAAGATGCTCAATGAGGCGGTGAACTACATTGTGTTTGACCCGTTTCATCCGAGATGGCGCGAAATAGAGGCGAAATTCATTATACCGGAGTTTGATTTGCTCCAATCAGGCAAAGTAACAGCCAAAGAGGCAGCTCAAAGTATCGTGCCCAAGATTAACGAGATGCTAGAAGCAAAGTGATTGTCATCTTGATATGAGGGAGGGAGAGACGAAGTGAACCAGATGTTGCTTGAGAAAACGAGGAAACCTAAGGTGAAGCGAAACGTGCAGAATAAGGAAATCCGAAACCGAAAGTTTGAGAGCAAGTATGGGTATTTTACAGCGGACGGTCGGGAATATGTCATTACACGTCCCGATACCCCGCGGCCCTGGGTCAATGTGATTTCAAACGGTAACTACGGCATCGTTGAATCGCAGAATGGCTCAGGATTTTCGTGGCGGGGGAATGCCAATCTTTCGCGGATTACGCGTTGGGAGCAGGATCTGATCAAGGACACATTTGGGAAATTTATTTATGTCCGTGACAATGACTCAGGCAAAATGTGGTCTGCGACCTACAAACCCTGTTGTGTCGAACTTGATTTTTTTGAAGTCCGCCACGGAATCGGGTATTCGATCCTCACGAGCCAGTATGAGGGAATCCGAGTCGAGAAAACCATTTTCGTGGACGCCGACGATGCGGTGGAAGTCTGGCAACTTCGGGTGGCGAACGAGTCTCAGAGCGAGCGGCACTTGAGCCTCTTTAGTTATTTCGAATGGTGCCTCGGAAACGCCGCAGACACTCATCGGGAATTTCACAAAACCTTTATCGAAACGGAGTTTGAATCCTCTCAGCATGCCCTTTATGGCCGCAAGCGCCAGGCGCTGGTCCCTGGATTTATCTCGACCGGCCTTTCCGAACGGCCGCTTGCGAGCTTTCACGCAATCACGAACCTTGTCCCGACCGCTCATGAAGGAGATAAGGAAAACTTCTTCGGCCGTTACGGCGGAATGCGCAGGCCTGAAGCGGTCGTCAAGGGGCAGCTGACCAGCACCGCCGGCAAGCACTACGATTCCATTGCTTCTCTTCAGGCGGATCTGGCGATCGAGCCGGGGGCGACGAAGACCGTGATTTATGTTCTTGGCGCGACAGGAATTCGAGCTCAGGGAAAACGGATCATCCAAAATCTAAACAGTGAAGAGAAAGTGGACGAAGCCCTTCGTCGCGTGAAAACTTTTTGGCGGGACCTGTTAGATCGGACCCTCGTGGACACGCCTGACGAGTCGCTCAATTTTATGACCAACGTGTGGTTAAAATACCAAGCGATTTCCGCGCGGCTTTGGGCAAAATGCGGTTACTATCAATCGAGCGGCGGGTACGGGTTCCGAGACCAGCTTCAGGACAGCCTCGTTTTTCTCCCGCTTAAGCCCGAATGGGCAAAGCGTCAAATCTTTCTCCATGCCCAGCAGCAGTTCCCGGATGGAACCGTTCACCACTGGTGGCATCCTGGTACGCGGTATGCTGCCGTGACGAATATGACCGATGATTTGTTGTGGCTCGTATTTATTACGACGCACTATCTGAACGAGACTGGCGATTTTTTGATCTTGAACGAACGACTCAAATTTTTACCGGATCCAAAAACGAAAAAGGTCCTGGTGGGATCGCTCTACGACCATTGTTTGAGAGCCATTGATCGGGTGCTTGCACGATTCTCGAAGCGCGGTCTTCCGTTAATGGGTGAAGGCGACTGGAACGATGGACTGAGTCATGTGGGGATTGAATGGAAGGGTGAATCCATTTGGCTCGGTCATTTTCTGTATGGAGTTTTAAAACAGTTTGCACCGATTTGTTTAAAGCGCCGGGATCGGGCTCGATCTGTTCGTTACCACAAGCGTGCGGATGCCTTAAAAGCAGCGATTAATCGGCACGCGTGGGATGGAGAGTGGTACATCCGTGCGACGCGAGACGACGGTCGTCCGCTTGGCAGTAAATCTGAGCCGGAGGGAAAGATTTATTTGAATGCACAAACTTGGTCTGTCATTCACGGAACGGCAACACCGGAGCGGGTGAAGCGGTGTATGGCTTCTTGCGAGAAATATCTCTTCCGCAATTTTGGTCCGCTTTTACTCACCCCCGCCTACACGAGAACGGATCCAACCATTGGATACATTACGCGTTATGCACCTGCCGTGCGTGAAAACGGCGGCGTTTATTGTCATGCAGCGACCTGGGCGGTGCAAGCACTCACAGTGCTGGGGGAAGGTGACAAAGCTTATCAAATGTATCGAAGCTTTATGCCGATTTTGCGCGGCGCGGAGCCAGATCTTTATTACGCCGAACCGTATGTCATGCCAGGAAACGTAGACGGTCCCGAGTCGCCGCATCCGGGCCGGGGCGGATGGACGTGGTATACGGGAACTGCCAGTTGGTACTTCCGCATTGCGTTAAACTGGATCCTGGGAATTGATCCGACAGTCGAAGGACTTCGAATCAACCCTTGCATACCTAAGAAGTGGGACGGATTCAAAGTAAAACGTCTCTTCCGTGGAACAACATATGAGATCACCGTAGAAAACCCAAAGCATGTTTCGACCGGCGTAAAGAAAATAACGGTAGATGGAAGACCGATTGATGGCAACATGATTAGACCGCTGAACCGGAGGACGATGCACAAGGTCCACGTCATAATGGGCTGATTTAGCATGCCTACACCTCGTGTAAATACGTAAGTGCTTACGAACGCACACCTTACGAAATAGTTCCTGCCTTCCTATCCTCCTATCGTCCGTAAAAATTGGTCTGGCCTTGACAAGCGGGTCAGTTAGTGCTACATTTCTTCTATATTTAATAAGTGACTTTATTCCTATATTTAGTAAGTTATATGTTATGGATAGTCCTGCATTCTAAGGGCAGGCGGATACAAGATTGTTTCGGACGCCCAGAAGAACATCTGGGCGTCTTGAACATTAGGACGTGGAATCGTGATAACAAGAAGTAATGGTGAAATTGAGGAGGTTTAAAAAATGGAAGGAAAAGGCGAGCGAGTAATGACGGCAGAGGAAGTGAGAGATTTCCTAAAGATTCCTCTTTCTACTGTGTATGGTCTGACAAAGAAAGGCAAACTGAAAGGAGTTAAAGTTGGAAAGCACTGGCGGTACTTGCAAGCTGATGTGGAAGGTCATCTTTTGGGTTCAGGTGTTACTGTGAGAAGTCGACCCACATCGGGACCTGGTTTTGTAGAACGTAGAAGGAATCCGCGAGTTCCGTGTGAAATTCCGGCCGTTGTGACGGTCACGCTCCCTCGCCGTCAGGATACGAAAGAAGGAGTGATTCACAACATTAGTAAGAGCGGCACGCTCCTCGTTCTGGGCGAGTGTGAAAACGGGATTCGAATCGGTGTCCCCGTCCATATTAATTTCAAACTGCCAACAGGACCGTCGGCCGGGCTGGAATTGGAAGGAAGGGTGGTCCGCGGCGAGGTTCGTGGTGATATTCAGCTCGGAGTTGAGTTTAGAAACCTCTTACAAACCGATCTGGCAATGATTGAGGAGTATGTGGGATAAACGATGGGCTGTCTTCATGGCGAAAACGAGAAAAGGAAAACATGGGCACTGCGAGCGACAGCTCTTGCCACTTTATTTTTCTTTTCGACTACCAACTCAGGAATCGCTGGACCCGCTCCGCCCATTCGTCATCCTGAGGCAGCATTCCGAAGCGATGCCGAAGGATCTCATAGATCCTTCGGGCCTTCGGCCCTCAGGATGAGGGGTCGGCAAACTCCGCGACCCCTCATTTTTTATATTGAAGACGCCCACGCCGTTTTGCATGCGCAAGACCAGATCCAGGACTTAATCAGTTACCTCCGCCGTGAATACGGGGCCCAGTTCGTGGCGCTCGAGGGTGGAGAGGGGCGGCTGGATCCAACGCTCTTTCGCACGTTTCCGGATGAAGCGGTAAAACGGCGCATCTTTCGCGATTATCTTGAGCGCGGCGAACTTACAGGCGCCGAGATGGCGGCGGTTTTTCATTCCGACGAACTCGATTACGTCGGCATCGAAGACTGGAACCTGTACGAGGAAAATTATCTTGCCTACCTCCTCGCGCAAGAAGCCAGAGACGATGTCCTGGAGCACCTTACGGAATTACGCGAGGAGCTCGACCGAAAACGCGCGAGTATCTATTCGGCAGAACTGAATGAGTTCCACGAAAAGGTCGTCGCCTTCCGAAACGAGGACTTGAATTTCCTAGAGTTTCTGAACTTTCTCGAGACCCTTCCAGGCACGCAACATCACGCCGCTAAGTATCCCGAGCTGAGACTGCTCATCAATTCCATTCAGCCTAACGAAGCCTTAAACGCTGAGGACCTCGACGCCCAAGTCCGCAAGCTCGCCAATGAATTTAGGAAGATCGTATCCGGCCGTCATCCTGAGGCGGCAGCCCAAGGCGAAGCCGAAGGATCTCTGTCTAGATCCTTCGCCCCGCCGGGGCTTAGGATGACGAAGCCTCGTCATTCTGAGACGGCGGTCCAGAGCAGGGTCGAAGAATCCCAAGCGGGAGCCGCCGGTCCAACGGGCACGATGACATCCGGAGGGGGGCTCAGGATGACGAATTTGATCGCTTTCAACGAGCACCACCAGGCCTTTCTCACTGGACGTCTTGATGCAGCGTCCTTCCTAACATTTCTCGTTCGAGCTGCAAAAGCGGCTGGCTCTCGCTTAAGACTTTCGCCGCCGATGAACGAGGCAGTCAAACGCACGAGAACACTTTCGTACCTCAAAGGTTCAACATTATTCGATGAGCTCGAAGCGCTTCTCAAGGACATCCGAGCGGATTTGATTTCAAATCCGGACGCACAAGCAATTGCTTCGGATGATAACGAGCTTTACCTCCTCGAACAATTAGCGCGCCTTGAGCTCACACGGAATGGTTGGCAAACATTAAGGCAAAAGTACGTGATTACTGATTTTTCCTCCCCCCTTGTGGGGGAGGATGTATCCCAAGTGAGTAGGTGGGGGGTGTTCTTGATTACCCCCCATCCTAACCTTCCCCCACAAGTGGGGAAGGGATTGACGCTGAATACGGCCGACCCATGCGTTGGTCGAGCTGACACGTCTTGCGCGAATAATGGGCGGACACGAAGGTCCGCCCCTATAAATCGCGATTTTCTTAGGGCCCTCCATTCCCTTCTTGCTCCTCACCTCCGCTTCTACGAGCTTGCCGATGCACGCGAGCAAGCGATGCAAAAAAAACTCTTCGACTTACTCAATCGCGAAAAGGCGACCACCGCCATTGTCATCGCAGGCGGTTTCCATACCGAGGGTTTCCGCAAAGCGTTCGAGCGCGAAGGAGTTTCTTACGCCATCATCTCACCAAAGATCGACTCGCTTGAGGGCGCCAAAGCGTATGCGCATCTGATGCAGGGCAATTTTTCATACAAGCCCTATTTTGAGTCTACTTTTTACGATGCTTTTGCAAAAGACGCTTCCGTCAAGCTGGCCGGCGGGTTGAACGGCTTAAACTTTAAGCGCGATCTGAAGGTCTGGCGCGATGAGGTCATTCGCAAGCTGGCAAGTGAAAATCGGTTGGCCGAAAGCGGCGAGTACACTCGTTACATTGACCGGCTCACCAGCATTTATTACGAAAAGCACGGTGACAAAACGCGCGAAGAAGTCCTTCGGGAAATCGCGAGCGAAGTCGCCGCATCTCGCGACCCGTCTCTCCTCACGATGTGGGACCGGTTTGAATTTCAACTCCAGGCTTTTGCCGACGGCCTCCGCAATCTTGTAGGCCGGAAGGACGTGAACGTAAAGACGGTGGCAAGTCTCGTAGATCGCATCGCCCAGATGAAACCTTCCGCCATGATCCATCCAGCACTTCCTGCGCTGATACCGGGCGCCCGCTTCAACCGTCCCGAACTCCGCCGGTTTTTTGACACGGGCGAGCTTCCGGGGGGCAGGTTGCGTGCTGAGCTGAGGGGCACCGCGCAGAACAGTCACCGCTCTGAGGCGCAGGGAGATGATGAATCAATTTCTCAAACTGGATTTGAGAATGCTTCCTGGCGTCCCGAAAGGGCAAAAGATTTATGGTGGGCCAATGTCGAGGAATACTCGGAGAAAATGGGGCCTCTTTTGGAAGAGCACCCTCAAGAAATAAGATTCGATTTGTACGACACCTTTGGCTACGATCGCGGCATGTTCCTGCCTTTGGTTGCTCAATTATCGCAGGAACCGGAAGCGTCGCAGCACGTGTTTAGAAAACTTGCTTTAAGGGCCGGTCTTTCTTCGATAGACGAACTGAGTTTAGGGAAAGAAACAGAAATTTTTTCTTTTCTTGCTCGAAAGTTCGGAAAAAGGCGCCATCAAAAAGATTGGCAGGAAGCGATCGTTGCTTCTCGCAAAGGCATAACGCTTGAGAAACGCGCGGCACTTTATATCTGGGATAGACCGCCAAACCCCTTTTTTCCGGTCAGTCAATTTTTGCGGAAAGCACTCTCGTTGGGTCCGGATGAGTGGAAAAAATTCGTCCAGCGTCTTTATGAAACGGTGACCCATTACGATCAAAGGAATTATGACATCGTCCAGTGGGATTTAAAGAACCGGTATCCAGGCAAAGACGGGTTCATCTTGTTGCACGGATCACGCACGCGGCTTTCCAAACTTTTGAAAGGACAGGACAACCTTGTCGTGGGCGACGGTTTTTCCCTTGGATGGGATCTTGATTATGCTGACAAGTTTGCCGGCGAACGGGGGGAAGTTTGGATTGTCAGAGTTCCTTTTAGGCGGGTCCATAACATCTCGTGGCTTACAGACGATTTTAACGTAATGATGACGGGAGGACCGATAGAAATTTTAGGTAAGACGTCTGAACGTAATGCACCGGATGAATTGTTTGAGGGTGTATCCAGCAACTTTCCTGGAGCAGAAATTTGGACCTATAAAGGCGAAGAGATACCGCCGTGGTTTTACACAACCCGAGCCGAGATACGGAGTTCTCATCAAATCACTCGGATCTTACGGGCAAAGGCTCGAGGGGATAGCACAGAAACCTGGCGAAAGAAACCCAGCGAAAGCAAGTCTTTATCCCCGGATACGATGACATCCGAGCGGGATTCTACGGCGCATTCGATGACCGCATCGTCCGACGGATCGCGGCAAATATGGAGACGGGTTTTCGGCTCAACAATCCATGCTTTGGAATGGATGAGAACGATGATGTCCTCAAGAATTCCTCCAGAAACCAGCTTTTTCAATTTCGGTTTTTCCATGGCCCGGAGGAAATCTTCAAAGAGGACAGGGGATAGGACAAGCGAAAATTTATCTTTTTCGAGGGCCAGTACGATGGAACGGCAGATGCCGGGGAGGAGGACGGCGCTGACCAGGACGTTTACATCAAGAACGGCCCGCAGCATATCGTTCTCTTCGGGCCTCTTGAACAAGGTTGGCGATTTCTTTTTGAGTCAGGGGATATTTCTTCCGACGCTTGTCAATCCGAGCCGTAAGGGCTCGGAAACGTTCTCCCCACGTCTTTTGTTCGAGACGTTGAAGAAGCGTGATTCGGTCACGAGCTTTCAGCTGGTCGATCATTTTTTCCAGCCGCTTCAAATCCGTAGTTACCCATACCTTGGGCATTTATCTCTCCTCCTGACGGCTTTTCAATACTTTAATCTATCGGCTGAACTGGGGCAAGCCTTAGTTGTCAGCCGCTACCTCGAAGAGCTCGCAAACGTCCGTCTTCAAAAACTCCGCGACGAATGGCCCGAGCTCGAGCGCTCCGAAGTGCGGGCGAGCGGCAGTTCAGGTTCAGAAAAACCGTGGTTAGAAGACAGCGATCAAAAGCGTGTCATGGAACGATTGATCGCTCAAAAAGAACGAGGTAACGCCTGGAAGGCCGAACCCGTTCTCTATCTTGCACTGTTACATTTGGAGGGGCTGGATCCGGACATTTCCCGGAAAGCCTATCAGGTGACCGGTCAGATTTTCACGTCCTGGCTTCAAAGGCGATTACTTGATGAAAACCAAGTTGCGCAGTATGAGCAACAGTGGAAGGAGCTGATGGATCCCACCAAACGACACGCCTCAGCATATGTTCAGCTTCTTCTTGCCAGGTTTTATCTTGCGACCGACCGACCCAATGTAGCATGGCGCGAGTTAAAAAAGCTCCATTCTGAGACATATTCCCGCCGGCATAAAGAGGGACGCCTAAAGGATCCAATTGTTTATGCCTTGACTGATTTCTTGCGCGGAGATGCTTCCATGAACCGAATCGAGCAACGACTGAGAAAAGGATATCAACGGGCGGAAATTCTCCGTAAACCTCGTTTGGGAGGCCCTCTGCGTAAGGCCAACGAGTTTTGGTATGAGAGCGAAAGGAAGTTTCGCAAGATGGCCTGGTCGACTGCAGGGAATGACCAGCGAGAGGTGTTCTTTTATCTCAGAGGGCTCGCAAT
>Ga0156289_1066_pt1 | contig 10855 bp, 11 predicted proteins | sample RifCSPlowO2_12_FD_116157 | JGI IMG/M metagenome (GOLD analysis project Ga0156289, IMG submission 116157) | Omnitrophica bacterium RIFCSPLOWO2_12_FULL_50_11
CATCAATACGTACAGATTGGTAATTAGTTGAACCGGTAGATACTTCTAATTCAGTTCCTGGTGATGTAATCCCGATGCCAACTTTGCCGCTGGAAAGGACCGCAAATTTCGCAGAGCCGGCGGAGTCGTTCACCACGAACTTGTCCGCGCCCACGGTGTCGCCCAATTTCGCTTCAATATCCGCCGCGCGGGCAGACTCCGGGCGCGCAAAAGCGAAAACGGCCGCGAGAAGTAAGGGTAACGTCATTGCGAGGCCAGCAGCCCAAGGATGGGCCGAAGCAATCCCGGAACGTAGATTGCTTCGACCTCTCTTTGGTACGCTGTCTCGCAATGACGGATGCGGCGTATTGCCTCCGCCACACGACCGGCGGACAAGTCCGCCACACGACCGGCGGACAAGTCCGCCACACGACCCAGACAAGGACGGCGTCATCCTGAGGAAGCGACCCAGGCAAGGACGAAGGATCCAGTCGGGATTCTTCGGCAATGTTTGGTGCGCTGCCTCAGAATGACGGTGCCTGCAATAGGCCAGCCCCAGATGACGATACGTTGCAAAAACGCGGGCGAGGCCCGCGAATTTCGCGATTGCGTGAAACGTAAATGTGTTCATTTTATTGCCTCCTTGTTTTCGTTTGACAAAAAAATCTTACCGAGTAGAATTGCTGCCATATGTTGTCGAATGAAGAAGCAAACGCGCTTGCTGACTTTTTCCTAGACGGGGCGAAAATCATTTTTGCCTCCCTGGTCGTCGGGATCTTTGTTCCTGGTGCTGCCGGTGCAAGACCATGGCTCACCTTTTTGATGGGACTTGTGATGACGTCGGTCTTCCTGGGCATTGCCGTTAAGCTCGCGAAAACAGAACCAGCGGCACGATGAGCCTTCTCACCTTTTATTTTCTGGCAGGCATTCTCGCGCTCGCCGTTCTTCTCTGGGTCATCGTCCGGAAGAGGTGATTGACTATGGAAGAGCCGCTCATCCTGTACGCCGCCACCGCGGTGGTTGCAGCGATCGATTTCATCCTTCTTTTTCTGATCCGGTAAACGAAGTGCCCGGCCAACTACCCTTTCACCAAAGGAGGGAAATAAGCGATGAATCCCGACTGGGGTGTTGCATTCATGCTGACCGGCGTCCTCGCCGTTATCCTGATTCTGACCGGTCCTACGCTTTACCACGACTGGAAAGAGTCGAGAAAGAAACGCCATCTGCGGAAGACGTAGTAAAAGGACCTTGTATTGACCTAAATGATCTCGCATGTTACACTTCCTTCCATGGCGAAATTGAACGCTAAAAATGCCAATCTGTTCACCGATGCCAAGCGGATCCACAAAGCATTGTCCCGGCTGATCGACAAATATCCCGGGCAATATGCTGTCATTGTGGAAGGAGAACTTTTTGTCGGAACCGAACCGCGTGAAGTTGCCAAACAAGCCCGTTCTAAGCACCCAAAAGCACTCCTCACCTGCTTAACCATCCCGCGTCCAGAAGATTTTGCATGCGCTCTGTAGGCTTTCCGTACGTCCGGCACCGCGGATACTTCGTGCCGATCATCCCATTTCAAATCCACTTTCCAAAGGCCTGGGGGACGCTGTTTGCGTACGTGGATACGGGTGCGTCCTTCACGATTATTCGAAGTTCGGATGCTCAGGTTTTTGGATATGACTTCACCAAGGGGAAGAAAATGATGGTCACCGTAGGCGACGGCGGATTGATTCCAGTTTACTTGACTCGATTGCCGGTCAGAATCGGCCACTTCGAATTCCTGGCCACGATCGGATTTTCCCTCAAACTGGGTGTCACCTTTAATCTCCTCGGTCGAGCTTCCGTCTTCGACCGTTTTGACGTCACGTTCAGCGACCGCAGAAGGAAATTGATTTTCACGCCCGCAGCCCGTAACAGGTCCTGACCAGCTCCGATCGCTTATTCGTTGGTTCAATTGTTCCACCACCTCCCGATTCCCTATGCTCTCTGTTCTATGCTCTTTGCTCATTCTTCCCTATTCTCCAGAATTCTGAAACTCGGTGCCGGCGCATCGTGTTCCTCCCCCCGCCCCCTCACAATACCTTGAAACAGCCGATCAAACGCGTTCACGAGCTCACCCATCCGCTCCGGCGGGACTGCGCTCACCTCAATCACGCCCGCCGCGTATGTCGAAATCACGGCGCGCTGGCCGCGCTCAACGTTTTCAAACTCGACTGGCCGCTCAAGCGCTTCGACTGTCACTACGCCGTCAAGCACTTCCACAAGCATCCCACCACCTGCTTTCTCCGCCGACGGCGGAGCTTTCGAAGAAAGCCAGCCCTCCGGGCCGAAAGCAGGTGGTGGGATCACATCCAGTACAAAATCAGTTCCGATGACTCGCGCACGGCCGTAGGGCGTCGCATAACGAAAGACAGAGCCGTTTTCGAGTTCCTCAAGCCGCGAATAGAGAGTCCCTCGTTCGAGAACGACTTCGTAGCGTGCGTGGCCGCCAAGCAACTCTTTGCGCGCCGTTTTTATAAGCAGCGATGAATTCTCTCCCAGATACAAATAGCCCGCTTCCGGGAAGTAAAAGGTCACGTGTGAATCCCCTGTTGTCGTCATCCGGTCCCCTTCTTCGATCGCCTTCAGGATCGGAGCCGGTTCACCGAGGGCGAGTTCCGTTGCCAAGGAAGCGCCGTTTGCCAAACCCCGTGCTTCGAGGATGACGCCTTTGACCGCGATTTCGCGGTGAGGCGGCAGTGTCTTCGTAGGAATTAATGCGAAATTCTGAAAGGCCCAAAGTGCAGAAATAACGAGGAGTGCAGCTGCCGCGGACAAAGCAAACGCAGGAGAAGGTTTTGGAATCGAAAGCGGAGTGTGCTGAGCAGCGACTTTGTCCCAAACAAGGGCGAGAAAATCGGCTTCAATTGTCTCGGGTACGCTGATGGTTCTTAGTTGGTTGAGTGCGCGTTCGACATCTCGCTCGGAATTTAAGTTCTTCATCGTTCTTTCCTTGTTCCACCCATTCGGTACCGTCATCCTGAGCCCCGCCTTTGGCGGGGCGAAGGATCCTAGGTCCTTCGCTTCGCTCAGGACGAGCCATCGGTCCCCTAAAGAACCCTACGATGGCTCGATTATTTAGTCGCAGGAGGGGCACGGGTATTCCGAGCCGGTAACTTCATTTTTTTATTTTTTAAGTGGGGATAAGGAGAAAGAGGGGTCAGGGGGCAGCGGCACCGTCATTGCCCGCCAGAAGAAAGGCGGGCAATGACGGCGCTGTTGCAATTGCTTCCGCCACACCACCGGCGGACAAGTCGGCAATGCTTTGGTACGCCGCCTCGCAATGACGGAGGGAGCTATTGGATCACTCAATCCTTGGCGAGCTGGTTCCAGACTTTGCGGAAGGCTTCACGCGCACGGCTCAAGCGGCTCATGACGGTTCCCGGCGGGCAGCGGAGCAATTTGCTTACCTCTGCATAGGAAAGCCCTTCAATATCACACAGGATGAGGATCTCCGCGTGGGGTTTTGAAATTTCCGCTAACGTCTCACGCACGGTCACCATCGTTTCTTCCCACTCGAGCGCTTCGGACGCAAGCTGCGTCTTCGCGGACGCAATTCCGGCCGTCTGGTTCTCAAGCGTTTGCTCGCCTTCGCCTACGAGCAGCCGGCGCGAGCGGGTTTTTTGGCGAAGGTGCTGAAAGCAGAGATTGAGCGCAATCCGGTACAGCCACGTGCCGAATCTTGATTCCTGGCGGAAGTTTTTTAAGGAACGGAAAGCTTCGGCGAAGGTGTCTGCGGCAAGCTCACGCGCATCGACGGAGTAACCGACAAGCCGGTAGCATGTATTCAGGATTTTCTTTTGATGGACTTTGACGAGCGCTTCGAAGGCACCTCGGTCGCCTTGCTGGGCGAGTGAGGCTAGCCCAGCGTCATCTTGAAGTCGTTCGTCCGGCAGCGGTTTAACAGGCGGACGAGTCATGGGGTCAAGGGTCATGAGAAAAGGGCAAAAGGGGACAGTCCCCCACAAGACGGGGGACAGTCCCCTTTTCCTTGCTACTTGCTACATGTTCCTATGTCGTTAGTTCTTCGCAGGATACAAGGGATAAACGCTTGATTCCCACTCCGGCCGGCCGTATTTGGTGGAGGCGGTCACTTCCTTGCCTAATTCTTTCATGACGGCAAAGGCGTAAACGCTCGACTCCCCAATGTAAATGTAGTCGATCTGGTCCGCATCGCTCAAATTGTTACGGACCATACTCGGCGAGCCTAAATCCTCGGTCACTTTGCTTACGGAAACTCCGATGTAGCCTTCCGCATCAGCCTCCGCAAGAACATCCGCTTCCGAGTTGATGTGGAACTCAGCCGCCGAAAGAGCGCCGGCAAAAAGCATTCCCCCTACGAAGAACATCACAACGATCAAGATTGCCTTCGTGTTTTGCTGTGATGAGATTCTCATCTTTTACCTCCTTTTCAAATTTTAGCGTGTGCAGCATGATCATAAAATTTAGCACATAAGCCGGATGAAATTCAAGTCGATCTTCTTCTTCGTGCTTCATCTCCATCGCATCCACCCCTAATGAGTTAGTGGATGGACGCGAGGAAATATTCCCGCAAGAACAGTTAATTGCGGGGTCGGGGTGTTTTCCCGACCCCTCATCCCGACCCTGAGCGTAGCGAAGGGGAGGGATCTCACTAATGTGATCCTTTCGGCCCGGAGCCTGCCCTGAGGACGGGATCCTTCGTCCCGCCAAAGGCGGGACTCAGGATGACGTCCGAAGGGGGCCTCAGGATGATCCCACCACCTATTCTTGGCCCAGAGGGCCAATGCGCCTTCGGCGCATGAATAGGTGGTGGGATGAACCGTCTTTATCTGAAAAAAACTCCCCGACGGCTCAGTTAATTAAACGCTAAAAGAACGACCCCCATTCTCACACCATCTTTTCTCAAATCGTTCCATTTCGGAAGGATTCCCAGATTTTTCTCGTTTTACCCTTGATTGCCTTTTGGCAGAAGCGGTTTGCTTCTTCAAGCCATAAAAGTTTATTTCTCGCAGACAGCTTTGAATAAGCCCGGATCTGATCAAGCGTATACGAATGACGAAATCCCTTCCTCTTCTTTATTTTCATCGCCTATTTCCTTCGCGCTTTTTTCACCTTCTCCAAGGCTTCGATGTCGGCAAGATCCTGGAGACGGCCGGCCTTACGCTTCATTCGCATCAGATCGTCGATCGAAACAACATGAAGGCGAAGCCCTTCGAAGTAAACTGTAGATCGCCTGCCTTTTGCTTCGGCGAAGGGAATTCCACTATGGACGAGCAGATCGATTTCCTCAATGGGTCTCTTCGGATGAAAAAGCGCAAACGCACGCATCCCCTTTTGACGTCTCCACTTCGACCAATTTCTCGGATTCAAGAAATCTGAAAGCGGGACCGGAGGTCTAGGCCTGTATCCCAGTGCTGTCACTGCCTTTGCTAATCTCCTTAGATTTTCACCGGAGGAACCAATCAGTATGTCGAGATCCTTGGTAAACCGAGGGACGCCGTAAAGGTTGACCGCCACTCCGCCGGCAATCAAATAATCCACCTTTTCTTCACGCAGCCGCTTGAACACACGCTCATAATAATTCATCGCGCCTCAGCAAGAAACCTGGCCAGGGACGGAATCGAACCGCCGACACAGGGATTTTCAGTCCCCTGCTCTACCGACTGAGCTACCTGGCCGGGAAAGCTTCATCATACGAACGAAACCGAGCGTGTCAAGAGGCGTAGCGTTAGCGTTTGAGTTCCTCCTCAATCATTTGCTCAAAGGCACGATACGGCTGTGCGCCCGAGAAGCGACGCCCGTTTAGAAAAAAAGTGGGAGTGCCCGTAACGCCAAGCCTCGAAGCTTCTTCGAAATCCCGCTCGAGTTTTGCCGCGTAGCGTTCCTCTCCAAGACACGCCTGGAACAACTCGGTCTCAAGACCCAGCTCGCGTGCATAGTCAATTAAAGCCGTTTTGCTTAGGTCCTTTTGACGCTGAAATAAGACCGCACGGTAAGGCCAAAACTTTCCCTGCTCGTCAGCGCAAAGAGCGGCCAAATGTGCCTGGCGGGCACTGCGATGGAAGGGCAGAGGAAAATGCTTAAAGGCAAGACGGACTTTGTCTTCGTAACGAGCGCGAATGTCCTGTAAGGTGGGCTGAACACGACCGCAAAAGGGACACTCGAAATCTGAAAACTCAACCAGCGTGATCGGCGCGTCGGGATTTCCCTGTAACGGCGTCTCGTCCAAAGAAATAGCGTCTCGCGGCGGTTCGAGGTAAAACTCGACTGGATATTTTTCTGAAAGTTCCGCCATGAACGCTTCGTCGTCCGGCGCCGCTCGTGCCTTCAACGCCTCAACGCTCACCCCGCGCTTCCTGGCTTCGAGCTGCCACAACTTTTCTTCGACCATCTTCTGAAGCCGCTCGCGTTTGATCTCGTAAATTTTTTGATCGACACTTTTCATATCCGCCGTGGCCGCCTCCTCTAACTCGCCATGTCCGATCGCCTCACCGCCGACTTTTGCAACGACCGAGTTAGCGCCCGCAGGAGACGGCTCCAAAGGGGACAGGTTCTCTGGACCTATTCCTTCCGGAACTGTTCTCGCAGTAACGCAACCGGTCAACACAAGCAACATTGCGACCACGCAGGCGGTGAGGCGACGGTCGAGACTGAGGACTCGAGGTGCGTGCCGGAAAACGAAAGCGCTGCAGAGCACCAACGCTGTATCCAATAGGAGCGCATGATGAGGTGTAAGTTTGATTCCAGAGCCGAAACAGCCGCAATCTGCAATCGAGAGGCCGAGTACGATCGCTCGGCCCAGCAGGGCAACGAAAACACCCAATAATCCCGTAAGCACAGCGGCACTCACACGCGTCATAAAGCCGAGCAAAAGAAATGTTCCAAAGACTAATTCGAGCCACGGAACGACACGAGACACAGGCCGCGCAAGAGATTCAGAGAGGAATCGGTACTGATCAATAACCGCCATAAAGTTTTCCACGGGCACCATGAGTTTCTCCCAGCCCGAGTAGATAAAAACGCCCCCCACAAGAAGACGCATGAAAAAAATTACAAACGGTTTCATTGCGATATTATTTCTTTTGCAACGCGTCACGGATGAGCTGTGCCCCGTTCGCCTCGAGCTGGGCGCTGCCGACCACCGGTTTCCCATTGATGAACATGGTAGGGGTCGACTGAACGCCGCGACGTTCGCCTTCCGAACGCTCATTTCGGATTCGATTGAGCACCTCGGTACTGGAAGCGCAAACCCTGAGTGCTTCGAAATCAAGACCGATCTCCTGCGCAAATTTCGCAAACAACTCGAGTGCATTAGGCGCATTCGCCCAATTCGGCTGCTCATCGTACAAGCGATCATGGTAAGGCCAAAATTTATCCTGTTCGGCCGCACACTCGGCAAATTGCGCCGCTGCCAGCGCCCAGCGATGACTCCGTTCCAGCGGATAATGCCGGAACTGGAAACGAATCTGATCCGGAAATTGGCTCCTCAGCTTTTCAATCGGCTCGCGCGCGACTCGGCAGGCAGGACATTGAAAATCACTATACTCCACCATCTCGATCGGCGCATCAGCCAGACCCCTGGACTTCGCTTGATCAGTTCCAGTCGAGCTCGGCCGGTTGAATGACCGAGCCACCGAGACGGCTGACACCAATCCCGCGACGACAACCACCGACGTAATCAAATACTTGATGCGAATGTTCATGAGGTTGATAGGGGGCAAGGGTCAGTGGGCACCGTCATTGCGAGGATGCGCTCCAGACAGATCCCTCGCCCGTCATTGCGAGGAAGCGTACCAAGGATGGACGAAGCAATCTCGCGGGCTCGGGACAGGCTCCGCAATCTTGGTCTGAGATTGCTTCCGCCACACTACCGGCGGACAAGTCGACCATGCTTTGGGACTCTGTCTCGCAATGACGATGCCTGTGCACCGGTGACCATTCCGCACGCCTCATTCCCCATTCCGCATTTCCCCGGACCCCTGCCCCTTGCTAAATCACTGTCTTATCCGGGATTTCGGTGTCCTTCGGGACAATGACAATCCCTTCGCGGATGTAGTAGTTTTCGCCGTCTTCTTCCGTAACGCCGCGTACATTTTTGATCGTTACGTCGCGGCCGATTCGGACGTTCTTATCCAAAATCGCATTTTCAATCTGACTGCCTTCGCCGATGCCGAGCGGAACTTCGCTTTTCTTGGGTGCTTCGAACCCAAAATAGTCTGCGCCCATGAGCACCGCCTTTTTGATGTTTACTTTTCTTCCAATGACTGACCTCAAGCCCACGATTGAGTCTTCCACGGTCACCTGCTGGAGCACAGAACCTTCGGAGACAAGCGAATTCTCAATCTTCGAAGACAAAATCTGAGCCGGAGGCAGAAAACGCGGGTGCGTAAAGACATACCCTTTGGGCGAATGAAACCAAAATTTCGGATACGGTCCCGTCAGCTCCAAATTGGCCTTGTAGAAACTTTTAATGGTTCCAATGTCGCGCCAATAGCCGTCAAAGACATAGACATAGGTTTTGTATTCCGTAATGGCGCGCGGGATGAGCTCTCGGCCGAAATCCATCCCAGGTCCGGCCAAAAGTTTCATCAAGACTGACGCCTTAAAGAGATAAACGCCCATGGAAGCCAGATGCTCGCCTTTCACACCCGTCTCTAAACCGCTTCGTTCCGCTGCGGTATTTGGTTTTTCCCGGAATTCCGAAATTTTTCCACGCCGATCGCTTTTAAGAATTCCGAACTGAGGGATCATTTTTTCAGGAACGCGGACCGCTGAAACTGTGACATCGGCATTTTTCTCACGGTGAAAGCGGAGAAGCTTTTGATAATCCATCCGATAAAGTTGGTCGCCCGAGAGCACAAACACCTCATCCTCCGGTTCAAGATGATAGTGCGGGAGGTGACAACGAACCGCATCGGCTGTGCCTTGAAACCACCGCTCGCTCGAAAGTGTTTGTTCCGCCGTGAGCAGGATGACCGCGGCGCGGCTGAAGTAGTCAAACTTATAGGTATTGTGGATGTGGTTGTTTAGCGAGACGGAATTAAACTGTGTTAAGACAAAAATTCGCTTGATTCCGGAGTGGAGCGAATTTGAGATTGGAATGTCCACCAGGCGGTATTTTCCGCCTATTGGGACGGCAGGCTTGGAACGATAAAGCGTGAGCGGAAACAACCGCCTGCCATGACCGCCTCCTAGGATAATTGAAATGACATTCATTAAAACGTTGTCATTACGAGACAGTGTAGCAGGCGTTGCCGACTTGTCCGCCGGTAGTGTGGCGGAAGCAATCCGCCGCAACCGTCATTGACGGACGAGGGATCTGCCTAGTTCGCCTCCTCGTAATGACGACACTATTGTATTGATTCGTCATGCGCCTGAGGCGTATCGCAAACTACCCTTTTTTCAATATCGGGAGGCCGGTTTTCGAATTTTCACCGATCATGTAACCTGCCGGAAGACTGTCGATGGCCCCTTCCTTGACCGCACCTGCGAAATAGTAAATTGTCTGCTGCCGTCCGCCGCGCAAAGTAACATCCTTCTTGTGAAGATAAAAAGTCCTCCCGCTTTTTTTGCTCGTCACGCTGTATGCCATGAGCTGCTCCTTTCGTTCTTCGTTTTGCGAGAATAACAGAAAAGCCCGTTCCGGTCAATCCCCTAATCCTTCTCCTAAAAATATCGGCCGCACGTCAAAAAACATGAACACAGATGGTGTCAAGGAGCAAGGGTCCAGGGAAATGCGGAACGAGGAATGAGGAATCCGAATGAGCACCAGGCCTCCCATTTTGCATTCACTCTGCCCTCAACCCTCTATGCCTGCTACCTCAAATGCCTGCCGCCGTCGACGCGGATCGATTCGCCGGTGACAAAATCACTTTCGGCAAGGAACATGACGGCTTTTGCAATTTCCTCTGCACCCCCCCACCGCCTAAGCGGAGTCTCGATGGCGACTTCCCGTTTCGCCTTTGCGCTCATCCGCCGCGGCGGAAGAATCGGTCCTGGCGCGATGGAATTGACCAAAATCGCCGGAGCCAGCTCAAGGGCGAGGACCTCCGTTAAACCCTTCAAGCCTGATTTGGCCACATAGTAAGGAACCAGGTTCCGATACCGAGGCCGGCCGCTCTCAACTGTCCAGTCTGTCACGAAAATGATCCGACCGCTGCCGCTCCCCTTCATCAGCGGCACTGAGCGGAGCGCGACTTCATAGCCTGAGGTGAGGTTTGTTTCCAAATGGCGTTGCCAGTCCCTTGCAGTCAGATGCGCGAGCGACTGCTCCTCATAGACAGAAGACATGTGAATCAAAATGTCAAGCCGCCCAAAAACCTTTTTGATTCTCGAGATGACTTGCGCGGCCACGCCCCTCTTTGCCAGATCGGCTTTGATCACGATCGACCGCCGGCCTCTTGATTCGATCGATCGGGCTGCTTTAAGAGCACTCTTTTCAGACGTCCGATACGTAAGCACGATATCAGCGCCGCGATCGGCAAGGCTTGCTGCAATCGCCTCCCCCATCCGCGCCCCGCCCGTAATCAGTACAACAGAATCCGTTAAACGCATTCGAGTGATCATGCCTTTTTGATTTACCCCGCACCATTCGAGGTAAACGAACCCCTTTTGGAGATCGTGGGTTCAATCTACCACGTTATTTGAAGATAATGAATCATTTTCAACCCACTCTTTACCTAATTTTTCCTCACTTGGCTCGACTTTCGACACGTATCGAAATAGAATCGCAACGGACGAAGAAAAAGGAAGGACAGTCCCCTCCGTCATTAGGGCGGATACTACTTCATACAGTCGTCATTGCGAGGGATCTGCCTGGACCGCATCCTCGCAATGGTATTATGAAAAAAACGGC
>Ga0156289_1064_pt1 | contig 10544 bp, 9 predicted proteins | sample RifCSPlowO2_12_FD_116157 | JGI IMG/M metagenome (GOLD analysis project Ga0156289, IMG submission 116157) | Omnitrophica bacterium RIFCSPLOWO2_12_FULL_50_11
CGCGAGGCCGTCGCCAAAGATTTCGAGACGCTGTTTGACAAGCGCTTCGAGTGTATCAAAGTAAGTGGAGAAAAACGAATTGAGTTCGCCTTCGAGTTTCTTGCGTAATCGGGCTTTCGAGAGCGCCTCAAAATCTGTGTCTCCTTCATATTCCTTTCGAAGCGCTTGGACGAGCGCGTCGATATATTTCGTGTATTGGCCTGCTTGCGTCACGCGCCCTTCCGCAATTGCGTTTTGAATGATCCGGTCGCGCCATTTCTTAAGAGACGGGGTGAGCTCATATTCGTTTAACGATTCCGCCATTTTTGCGGTGTAGTCACGCGCAAGAGCATCCCAAAGACTCCCGCTAAAATACCTCATGAATGAACGGCCGCCGCGCATTGCGTTTAAGTAATTTTCGCGGTCACCAACTTGAGTAATTGTCGGCGCGATGAGCATATAGGGGATTTTCTTTTCCTTAAGTGCTTGTGTGATGCCGTCGGTATGGAAGCCGCCGGCTGCGATGAGGGCTAGATTCGCATTGCCGTCGTCCATGCGCCTGAGCGAATTCTCAAGCAGAACTGTGTCACGATTCTCAGCAAGGCGATAAAAGGCGAAATGATCCTTGAACATAGTGCGGAGTGCAGAGTGCGGAGTGCGGAATACATCCATTCCGCATTCCGAATTCCGCATTCCGCACTTCTTCACGCTTTCCCAATCCTTGCGGGTTAACTCAAGCTCGGCGAAACTCCTGAGGAGCTCAAGATGGTGAAAGTCCTCTAAAAGGGCACGTTCTTTATCTGACTCTGGAAGTGACATTCGTAAATCTGCTTCTAACGTTTCCAACTCCTCAAAAAGCTTGGTGCCTCGGATCGATGAAAGCGTCCTTGCCTGCTCGGTAGCAGGCTTGAGTGCCTTCGGTTCTTCGAAGAAAAAGTTGTGTTCTCTTACAAGGGCTTTGATCCGTTCACTAAGGAGGCCCCCAGAAAGATGCCCAATCCGATACATTTGAATCAATTGATTGATTTCCATCACACGGGACTTTGGAAGCTTTGGAAGAATCTCGTGCTTAAAATCTTGAATCATCCGATTCGCTGCGATATCGATCTCCGTCTCCCTTAAGCGCTTTTCACCTGCTTCAGCGCTTAAAACCTTAAGAAGCTCCGGATAGGAAGCCTGAAATGTCCGGAAGGTTCCTTTTTGAATGGTACCCTCGACGCCCAAAGGAACAGACTGAAGAGCTCTCAAATTACTTTTTTGATTCTCTTCGAACAGCTCGTGAAGGGTTTTGAGATATTCGATCAAGCCGATTTCCTCGCGACGGAACGCCTTTCCTTGTTCATGGAACGTTTTCACTTCCGTGGTAAAAATCTCCGCTGTAGACTTCTGGAGGCCGGCGTTTATTCCATCGAGCTGCCTGAGAATTTCTTCTTCTTTTCCTATCGCAGCGAGAAATGCAGCCTTGTTCTCTCGGTAGAGCGTCTCGCTTTCAATTCCGTAAAATTCAGTTCCATTTAATTCGTCAAGGATCGAAGCAACCTCGCCGCCTGAAAGATCGCCTCGTCTCAGATAATCGTACACAACTTTTTGTTTCAGCTCTGAGTCTGGGAAAGATTTAAAGAAAAGGCTGTCCAGACGACCCTCACCGCCTTCGAGGAAAACATACGGCAGATGGTACTCAGTTTCAAAGAGCTCGATGATTTTCCTCGTATTTGACTCGGCATCGAAATTGGCATGTGCGCCTTCGAGGTAGAAAATCAGCTTCTTTTGAGCGTTTTCAGCCGGCACAAAAAGCTCGCGAACGATACCGACCTCTTCCGGAAGCTTCAGCGCACCCGCGATTGACATCGGGTCCACTTCGTGCATGAATCCGCGATCTGAAAGAGAGCCAGCATCGAGAACAGCGGCATAACTTAACGATGGATCAAAGATATTTAAAAGAGTGAAGGAAACGAGCAGAAAAAAAGCGACGGTTCGATACAACAAACGCAGCTCTTGGATAACGTTTCGCTTGACCACCGGTCTCCTTCTTTTTAAGAAGCTATAGAAAGTATACACCAAAAATGTCGTAACCGCAAGCTACGAGGGAAGATAGCACAATTACTTAAGTCCTTTAGACGCAACAATTTATCTGGGCAGACCAGGAACGAATTCAAAAAATGGAGCGCTCTTTGTAGACGCTCACGAGCAGTCCCAATGCAAAAAAGGTGGTGACCAGGGAAGAACCGCCGTAACTGACAAGCGGAAGCGTCAGACCTGTAATCGGAGCGAGACCGATCGTCATGCCAATATTGACGAAGACCTGAAAAAATAAAAACGCCGCAATCCCGATCGCAAGTAAACGAGCCTTCAGATCTGTTGTATGTTCCATGATCTCAAAGACGTAGAGAAGAAGAAAACCAAATAACGCAATGATGACGATCGACCCCGCGAAACCAAACTCTTCCCCGATCACGCTGAAAATAAAATCGGTGTGGTGTTCCGGAACAAAATCGAGCTGAGTTTGTGTCCCGCGCAGCCAACCTTTTCCAATCAATCCTCCGCTTCCCACTGCAATTTTCGATTGAATGGCCGTGTAACTTGCCCCAATGGGATCAACGGAAGGATTAAAAAAAACGAGCAGCCTTTTCTGTTGATATGGCTTCAAGGTATGCCAAAGAAAAGGAGCCATCGAAATGCCGAGCATGGCGAGGAACACCAAGTATCGAATCCGAAAGCCCCAAAAGAATAGGATGGCGAATAAAACAGGAAGAAAGACCAGTGCGGAACCGAGATCCGGCTGTTTCAAAATCAAACCGACAGGCACGGCCACCAAAGCAAGCGTCACAAAAAAACTTCTCTTCTGCTCGGACAACGCGGTGCGATTTGCTAAGTACTGAGCGAGGATCAAAATCGTCGCGATTTTACACAGCTCAGAGGGTTGAAGTTGGAAAGGACCAAACGAAATCCACCGATTGGCACCCAAATACGTTTCTCCAAACAGAGGCACGAACACAAGCAAAACGATCGTGAGGCCGTAAAAGAGATAGGAAACATTCAAAAAGAATCGGTATCCCACCCAGGCGGCGCTAAAGAAAGCGCACACCGCGATCAAAGTCCACGTCGCTTGCTTTGCCGCAAAGCCGCCGCCCATTCGAAACGAGGCACTGTAAATTGCGACGACTCCGATCAGAACCAGACCCGCTGCAACTGACACAATTCGCCAATGAATGCCTTTAAGCAGCCGATGTAACATAGAGTTCGTTGTAAACTTGTATCACTTGTTTCGCTATCTTCGCTGCAGTGATGCCCCCTGACCGGCCACGCTCAACGAAAACAACAAGTGCAATTCGGGGATCCTCATACGGATAAAAACCGCCGAACCACGCATGTGGATCGCCTGGCGGCGCTTGAGCAGTTCCCGTCTTGGCAGCGAGCTTTCCAAAATCGACTCGCGCAAGCTGTGCCGTACCCTGGTCGGACGCTACCGCTCGCAGCATCCCTTGACGCAGCACACGAAAGGTCTCTGGACCGATCGGAGGGGCAGAACTTCGCACGTTGCCGGTAACCGTCTCAGGATGACCATTCGACGTGAGCAGGCGCGGTTCTACAACGCTTCCATCCGTTGCAATCGCCGCAATCAATCGAAGAATTTGCAACGGGCTCACCAAAAGATAACTTTGTCCAATCGCAAACGAAATGGTCTCGCCCGGAAACCAGAGTTCATGATGCTGCCTTTCCTTCCAGTCCGCGTCTGGAACCAGTCCCTCCGCAGTAGGAATTTCGAGTGCCGCCCGGGAACCAAATCCAAGTTTACGCGCATAGCTCGCCAGGAGCTTTGGACCGACCAAACGACCCACTTGATAAAAATAAACATTACAGGAACGCTCAATCGCCGTGAGCAAATCCACGCGTCCATGCCCCCCGTCAAACCAGCACTGAAATTTTCGCGACCTGGAACTCAATTGAAAGTAGCCAGGGCAATTAAAAGTCGTATGCCGCGTGATGAGACCTGTCTCCAACGCTGTCATTGCGGTGACCAACTTAAAAACGGAACCAGGAGGATAAAGGCCGTTTAAGCCGCGGTCGAACAGCGGACGTTGGCGGGATCCAATCAGCTCGAGCCGCTCCTCATTTCGGCTAGGTGTCACAAAGCTATTGGGATCATACCCCGGCGTACTCAGTGTAGAAAGCAGTCCGCCTGTCTTTAGGTCCATGAGTAAAATCGCCCCGCGGCGGCTGCCCAGGATCGGGCGAAGCTTTGACTGAAGCTTCATATCTAATGAGAGGTAGACATCAGAGCCGGGCCGAGGTTTCCGCTCCTGGAGCATTCGGATTGGGACGCCGCGTGCATCTACCTCCAGCTGCCGGCCTCCGTCTTCTCCACGAAGCTCTCGATCATAAGCACTCTCGACACCTGTTCGTCCGATCCAGGAATTAAGGTGATAAACGCTCTGATCCCGTGCCTCATATTCGAGTCTAGAAATTTTCCCGATATAACCCAGCACATGGGCACCCAACTCGCCCTCAGGATAAGTCCGGATCGGCCGCACCTGAATGAAAACGCCGCCTAGTTTCGGCCGCCTCTCTTCGATGCGCATGGCCATTTCTTTAGATACATCGCGTTTGAGCAAGACCGGCGTGAATGAGGCGTGGCGGACTTCTGACATGTGGCTGCGAATATCGTTTTCTGAAAGCTTCAGGACCTCGCTTAAAAGGGGGATCTCACTAGGATTAAAGTCTTCTGGGATAACATAAACGTGATAGGCAGGACGATTCGTCGCAAGCAACATGCCCGAACGATCATAAATATTCCCACGCGGTGCTTCGAGCCGGATTAAACGAATCCGGTTGTTCTCGCTCATTCTGCGGTACGTAGCGCCCTTGATCACCTGCGTGTGAAAAAGCGCAAGTACCAGCAGGCCCAAACCGCCGAACATCGAGTAACGCAAAATTTTAAGCCGACTAGAAAGCTTCATCTGGCACAACCATCGAGCAAAGAGCAGAGCGCATAGGGTAAAAGAGAGAGAGGAAAGAAAGGGCGAAATGAACAACGAAAGGACAAAGCTTAAAGAGCGATCGCTTTCTTTCTGCTTTTTTCTTCTCCCTCTGCTCTCTGCTCTGTGCTCTATACTCTAGAACAATTCATACTGCCTTGCGATGTGCAACTTCGGCCGGAGCCATCTGTCTAAAAGCGGTAGGAATACAAACCCGAGCGTTGTCGTATAAATCGAAATCGAAAACGACTTCGCGAGAAACCAACTATTCACGGTTCCCTCTGGCTCGACCGTAAGAGCCAAACAGGAAAAAATAAACAAGGCAGCACAAGAAAAAGAAAAGAGACTTGCGAGCTGGATCCAGCGCTTTTCCCTGTCCAATCGAATGGCGAGGAACCGCAGACCAAGCGCGGCCACCGTATAGGAAGCGGTTTCAAGGCCAAAAAAAGTGTTCGATAAGAGGTCCCGCAGAAAGCCCAGTAAGAAAGCAATAGCGATCACGTTCTTCCAGCTTACCCGGAAGGCATAAAAAACGAGAAAAATAAAGAAAAGATCGGGCCGGATCATCCGAATTGAAATATACGGCACACAGCTAAGTTCAAGCCAAATGAGCCCTGCGAGAACAAGGATCAATCTACGGTTTGCTTGGAAACGCACAAGACCTCCTCTAAGCGGGAAAATGGCACAAACGGCTTGACGATCGCATAGAGCATTAGATCGTCATCGGCTTCCCCAATCATTAGCACTTTTCCAATCGGAATTCCCTTCGGATAAATGCCGCCAAGCCCGGAAGAGACCACCGTGTCACCCACCTCGATTTTCGCATCTCGATCTAAGTACGTCATCCGGAGGTCAAGTGCGTCGGTCCCTTCGATGAGACCGACATCCCTTGTCCTCTGATTCATGGCACTTACGCGCGAGTGCCGGTCAACCAATAAAATAGCACGTGACGTAAATGGTCCTCCGGAGATCACTTTCCCAACAAGGCCATCTGGGTGGAGAAGAACGGTATCTTCATGTACGCCCTGCTTAGAACCTTTGTCAATCGTAATGTAATGGGACCAATGAGACGGATCGCGGCCAACTACGTGCGCGGCAACGGCGCTTTTAGGCAGATCCGCTTTGAGCTGGAGCAGCGAGACGAGGCGGGTGTTTTCACTCTTCATCTCATCAAACTGAGTCAGTTGTGCTTTTAAGTCTTGAATTTGTGTCTGGAGCTCAACGTTTCGCTCCCGAAGACTCGGCAGTTCGAGAAGCGTTTGAGTCTGGCTTTTCAGGAAGAGCACGAGCCCAGACTGGAGACCAAGAAAGGGACCAAGAGCAGAAGTCGTAAGACTTCGTACTTGCTCGGCTAAAGGGGGATGAGCTGCGCCAATGAGAAGGGGAAAACTAACTGCCCCCGCCAAGATCAGGGGACGTTTCCATCGAGCTAGGATTTGCACCCAGAGAAATAAACGCTAGAAAGTTAGTGGTAAGTTCTAAGTCGTAAGTTATAAGTAAAATTCTGAAAAAAAAACCCGGCTCTGCAGCTCTTCCCCACTGGACGCACGGGCGTAGTCAGCGTCCGTCATCAACTCGGGGTAAACAATTTCGCCAACATTCCATTGTCACTGATCACTTACGGGCACCACAACGTGCAGCTTGACTTATAACTTACAACTTACGACTAATGACTTTTCTAGTAGTCGTAATGCTTATGATTATTCGTGTTAACGGAAAGCCGCTTCAATAGGCTGATGTCGCTCAAATATCGGCCCGTACCGAGTGCAACAGCAGTTAAGGGATCGTCGGCAATACGAACCGGAAGGCCGGTTTCCTCTGCCACTAACTTGTCGAGACCCTTGAGCAGCGCACCGCCGCCCGCAATGATCAGACCGCGGCTAATCAAATCGGCAGAAAGTTCCGGAGGTGTCCGTTCCAGTGTAATCCGGATGGCTTCTAAAATTGCGGAAATGGTTTCAGAAAGTGCTTCCCGAATTTCTTCACTCGAAACTGTTACGGTCTTAGGAAGGCCGGCCAGAATATCACGACCTTTCACTTCTAGGGTCGTTTCCTCTTCCAGCGGATACGCAGATCCAATTCGAATTTTCACTTCTTCCGCCGTTCGCTCGCCGATCATCAAGTTGTACGTTTTCTTCAAATGATTGATCACTGCTTGATCGCATTCATCGCCGCCGATTCGAATGCTTTTCGAATACACAATCCCGGCGAGCGAAATCACCGCGATCTCTGTCGTTCCACCACCCACATCCACAATCATATTTCCGGAGGGTTCTTGAATCGGCATGCCGACACCAATCGCAGCGGCAATTGGTTCCTCCACTAAGAGCACTGGACTTCTAGCCCCCGCGCGCTCTGCAGAATCCTTCACCGCTCGTTTTTCTACTTCCGTAATTCCACTGGGGACAGCAATCACAACCCGCGGCGACACTAAGGGTATACGCCTGTGTACCTTACGAATAAAGTAACGGAGCATCGCTTCGGTAATATCGAAGTCCGCAATGACACCGTCTTTCATCGGGCGGACGGCCACAATGTTGCCCGGTGTGCGGCCCAACATACGTTTTGCTTCGTCGCCGACGGCAAGAACTTCGTGGGTATGGCGATCGATAGTAACGACAGAGGGTTCACACAGAACAACACCCTGTCCTTTTACGTAGACGAGTGTTGTCGCTGTGCCTAAATCAATTCCGATATCGTTTGAAAAGATGCCGAGGACTTGATCAATAAGGAGCATGAAATCCTAATCGGTTGGAACACAACAAGAAAACGTTCGACCACCAATCATATGACATTCTAGCAAGAAGTCTTTTTCTGTGTCAACAAAGAATTAGTTCAAAAAATTCGTTCTGAACGCTTGACCCGCGACCTCGCGCCTGTCCGCCATTTACTCCCCCTCTCGTCTGCGAAAATCGCTTGCCTCCAACCCGACTGCTTCCAGCTCTATCGAGCCAAAAACGCTGAGGGTAAGGATGCGGCTTTGAATCGGTTTGGCCACTCAGACCATGCCTTTCTCCGATGAAAAAAGGGGGAAACTCGGCCCTACATCCTGCAAACGCTTCTCAAATCCTTTTCAAATCCTGGATATGAGATCCCGATGCATTCGCTGTCCAGAATCGTCACACCTTTCCTTGAACGAAGGCCAGCGACGGCAAAGCTCATAGCTGTACGGTGGTCGCCGAAACTCGAGACCCTGCCGCCCAGAAGTTCAGGAACGCCTTCGATGACACATCCGTCTTCGCGCTCTAAGATACGGGCGCCAACGGCACGAAGGCCGCTTGCCATTGACCGGATCCGGTCCGTCTCCTTAATTCTAAGTTCCTGGGCTCCGAAAATCGTACTGATTCCTTCTGCGAGCGCACACAGTACCATCAACACTGGAAGTTCATCAATTAAAAACGGAGTCATTTTGCGATCAATGGTGATTCCTTTAAGCCGACTTCCCCGCACTCTGAGATCGCCGACCGGTTCAGCTTGATCTTTGACGCGATCAATTTCAATAGCAGCACCCATCGACTTTAATACGTTGTAAAAGCCGAGTCGCGTTGGGTTCAGACCGACGTTGGATACCAGCAGATTTGAACCCTTCACTAAAAGTGCTGCCGCAATCAAGAAAGCGGCGGAGGAAAAATCACCTGGGACGTCGAAACAAATCGCGCGCAAGCATTCCGGCTTTTGCACCGCGACCTTGTGCTCGGAACATTCAATCGAAGCCCCAAACAGTCGAAGCAACCGTTCCGTATGGTCACGCGTCACGAGCGGTTCACAGACTGAGGTCACACCGTCCGCGTACAATCCAGCGAGAAGAATTGCAGATTTGACTTGTGCGCTGGCTGCTTTATTTTCCCATTCGATGGCTGAGAGTTTTCCGCCGCGAATTTCAAGCGGAGCAAAGTTGGCATCATCACGGCCTGAAATGGCTGCCCCCATTTGCCGCAGCGGTACCGTCACTCTACGCATGGGTCTTTGGGACAGTGATGCATCACCAACAAGCCGCGCTTCAAAGGGTTGGCCAGCCAAGATGCCAAGGATGAGACGCATCGTCGTCCCTGAATTACCAAGATCCAGTTCGCCACTAGGCTTGGCAAGTCCTCTTAATCCAACGCCTTTGACTTTCAGCTGAGGACCTGCTCCTACTGCTTTCTGTAAGTCATATTGAACGCCCAACTTAGAGAATGCTTCGATCGTCTTTTGACAGTCTTCTGCCTCCGAAAAATGAATGTACTCGCTAGTGCCCTCGCCGAGGGCACCCAACATAGCTAATCTGTGGGAAATCGATTTGTCTCCTGGAGGAGTGTATTCGCCTTCAACCGCGGCGGGGGGGGAAATGATCAGCTCGCTCATAGGAGCAATGCTTCATTATTACGCTCTGCGCTTACGAATGAAAATGCCAAGACTCGTTAGTTCGTTTTCAATCTCTGTTTGATTCGCTACCAGTATTCTCTGCGTCGATGCCAAGGCGTCCACCTTTTCTTCCAAAAGGGAAAGCTTCGCGTCCACTTCATCGAGAAAGCTCGTCTCCTGTGCGAATCCACTAAATGACTGCACGGAAGCTAGTAAGGCAAACAAGCCAAAAAAATGAGCGGTTTTTTTCACCGAAATTTGCTCGTCCATACCTTGAGCGATTTTATCTTTTCAATCGCCTGCTCCTGCCGTTTTAGCAATTCCTGCTGTTCTGCTTCCATCGTCTCGATTTCTTTGATTATGTCGGTGATCTGTGAAATGACAGCTTGGTTGCTCTGTTGCGCTTGCGACGAAACTACCGGTATCAACAAAAGCAAACTGGACAAGACAAGAAGGACTGCCATCCCCCCCCACTTTAAGGTTCGTCCCAAGTGACATTCCTTAAAGTGGTGGGGGATCATTCAGTGAGAATCAGATAGCGGCTCACTTCTAAGGCTTGAACCACAAGTAAGATCAAGACACAGACAATCGTTAGCGCAAGCAAGACATTCAAGAAGACAAATCCTGCTTCCTTGCGCTTGTATCTGCTATGCAGCGGTAACAAGGTCACCTTCACCAATTGGCATGTCAATCTGCTCTTCAATAACATAGGCTGCACAGTAATCGTCGTAGAGCTTTTCGACACGGACCTTCGCGATTTGGGCGCCGTTTCTTTCGACGACGAGCACGTCATCCATGCTCAAACCCTGACGTGATCCAAGATTCGTTACGAGAAAATTAAATTTTCGGTTGATCAACAAGACACGGCCCGCCGCGATCGCCTGATCCGTCTTCGGCATTGCTTTCACTTCTGAAACAGGCGTGCCTACAGACTCCGGTTTTGGGGGTGCCTCCGCAGGCACGGACGGCGTAGGTTCTACCGGTTTTGCTTTCGCTTCCTCTACCCCTTGCTCGATCGCCATCGTTTCCATCTGATCTGGCGCTGACGATGCCGTGCCCAGAACCGGGACTGCAGACCTCGCATCCGACGGAACATTTTCAGTTGAGGTTTCTGAATTTTTAGAACGCCGCAAGAAGGAAAATAAGCCACGCCGCTTTTTCTTTGGTTTTGGAAGCTCGGCTTCGGGTTCCACGTCTTTGACAACTCCCGGTTCTCCCGCTCCCGACAAACTCGTGGATACCGGC
>Ga0156289_1049_pt1 | contig 10520 bp, 9 predicted proteins | sample RifCSPlowO2_12_FD_116157 | JGI IMG/M metagenome (GOLD analysis project Ga0156289, IMG submission 116157) | Omnitrophica bacterium RIFCSPLOWO2_12_FULL_50_11
GCGAAGAAATTGCCCAGCGGCTCGGTGCAGCTAGAGAAACCGTGGTTCGCCAGCTCTCGCGACTGAACCGTGCCAAGCTTATTGATATCAAGCCAAAACAAATTCTAATCCGAGATAAAAAGGGGTTAGAAAAGCTGCTGACGTAGGGGGCGTCTTGCCATACGCCCTGTACACTTCTACTTCCTCCCTCTCGCTATTCTCTTTGGAATTCGAACTCCACGATAAATCGGGTAGGGTGACGTATGTCACAGGCAGAGTTGCGCCGCTCGTGTATCGTATGTCATGCAGAAACAAACACCACCCACAGTGTCTAAGGAGCCGAAGAAATGAATGGACGATTTGTCTCAAAACGAGCGACTCATATCACAAAGCGTGACGGATCGATTGTGCCGTTTGACGGAGGCAAAATACAAGCAGCTATTTTTAAAGCAGGGACAGCGACAGGTGAGTTTGGCGACGACGAAGCTGATCTCTTGACCCTTCAAGTGATCAAGGTTCTTGACAATCGTTATCCGCGCGGAATTTTGGCGATTGAAGAAATCCAAGATATTGTGGAGCAGGTGCTCATTAGTGCGAATTATTTAAAAACCGCGCGCGCTTTCATTGTCTATCGTGAGCAACATAAAGCGTTAAGAAGGGACAAGAAAACAGTTATTGATGTGATTTCGTCCGTAAATGAATATCTAGACCGACTTGACTGGCGCGTTAATGCCAACGCGAATCAAGGTTATTCGCTCGGCGGCATGATTTTGAATATCTCCGGTAAAGTGGTCGCCAATTATTGGCTGTCGCATGTTTACTCTGCGGAAGTAAGCCAAGCACACCGGAGCGGCGATTTACACATTCATGACCTCGATATGCTTGCCGGTTACTGCGCGGGCTGGTCCCTCCGGATGTTGCTAGCGCAAGGCTTTAACGGTCCGCAAGGGAAAGTAGAAGCTGGTCCGCCCAAACATCTTTCCTCAGCAGTTGGTCAGATGGTGAATTTTTTAGGCACGGTCCAAAACGAATGGGCAGGAGCTCAAGCGTTTTCTTCATTTGATACGTATCTTGCACCCTACGTTCGAATGGATGACTTAAGTTTTGAAGAGACAAAACAATGCATCCAGGAGTTTATTTACAATCTGAACGTCCCTTCGCGCTGGGGAACACAGACACCGTTCACGAATGTAACCTTTGACTGGGTTTGCCCTGAGGATTTGAAAGGCGGATTTCCTGTGATTGCAGGCGAGACGATGCCGTTTACGTACGGTGAGCTCGGGAAAGAAATGGACATGATCAATCGGGCGTACATCGAGGTCATGGTTCGAGGAGACTCGCGGGGGCGTGTTTTTACGTTTCCGATTCCGACGTACAACATCACCAAAGAGTTTGATTGGGATCACCCCAACTGCGAGATCCTCTTTGAAATGACGGCAAAATACGGCTTACCTTATTTTCAGAATTTTGTGAATTCGGATATGAAACCGAATCATATTCGTTCCATGTGCTGCCGATTACAACTTGATCTCAGAGAGCTGCTCAAGCGGGGAAACGGGCTCTTTGGATCCGCCGAGCAAACCGGCTCTATCGGCGTTGTCACGATCAATTGCGCTCGGCTTGGGTATCTGTATAAAGCCAATGAAGAAGGTTTCTACCAGCGCTTGGATCAGTTGCTCGAGCTCGGGAAGTCGAGCCTTGAAGTCAAAAGGAAAGTGATCCAGCGGCACATGGATGCCGGTCTCTTTCCCTATACGAAGTGCTATTTAGGAACTTTGAGGAATCATTTTTCAACGATCGGCGTCAACGGCATGAACGAGTGTATTCGTAACTTTACGAATGACCGTGACGATATTACGACCGAATTCGGCCATGCGTTCGCGGTGAAACTGTTGGATTACGTTCGAGAGCGCCTCAAAGAGTGTCAGCAAGAGACAGGGCATCTTTACAATTTAGAAGCAACGCCGGCGGAAGGGACGACGTACCGCTTTGCCAAAGAAGACCAAAAGCGTTTTCCGGATATTATTCATGCCGGCACCAAAGAAAGGCCCTATTACACGAACTCGTCTCAACTGCCAGTCGCGTTTACGGATGACCCGTTTCTGGCTTTGACGCGTCAAGACGTGCTGCAGACAAAGTACACTGGAGGAACGGTGCTTCATCTTTACATGGGGGAGCGAATTTCCTGTTCAGCTGCTTGCAAGAAGCTCGTCCAGCGCGCGCTCACTCGGTTTCGTCTTCCTTATGTGACCGTCACTCCAACTTTTTCCATATGTCCGAAACATGGTTATCTTGCGGGAGAACATGAATTCTGTCCGCTCTGTGATGTGGAGATGATTCAGGCAAAGCGTCCGCTAGAGCAAATGGCTGAAGTCTGTGTTTCAACTGTATGACGTGTCGGGGAGAAGTTTTCCCGACACGTCATCCTGAGGCCGCAACCCAAGCGTGGCCGAAGGATCCAGATCGGGATTCTTCAGCCATCCCTGGCGCGCTGCCTCAGAATGACGTTGCCGATGAAAGGGAGGGTGGAACATGAGAGCAAGTCAAGCAAAACAGGTCCCCTTAAAAGATGAGGAGCGCCAACGGTGCGAAGTTTGGACGCGTGTGATGGGTTATCACCGGCCGGTCTCACAGTATAACCCTGGAAAGAAAGGCGAATTTTATGAACGCACATACTTTGTTGAACCCAAGGAGTGCCAAAAGCAATAAGACTCTCTCGAGCGACTCGCTCGTTCACCCGATTAGCGGTGTCACTCCGTTTACCACCATCGACTTCCCGAATCGCCTTGCGGCAGTCTTTTACGCGCAGGGTTGCCCTTGGCGGTGTCGGTATTGCTTTAACTCCCACCTTTGGCCCCTTCAAGAAGGCAAATTTGATTTTGATAGTGACGAAATCCAAAAATTTCTTTCGTTGCGACAGGGTTTTCTGGACGGGATCGTCTTTTCTGGAGGCGAGCCCACGCTGCATCCACAATTAGCAAGCTGGATGCAGCGTGTAAAAGAAATGGGTTACGAAGTTGGACTGCATACGAGCGGCATGTTTCCAGAGCGGCTCGAGGAGGTTCTTCCATTGTGCGATTGGGTTGGAATGGACCTTAAGGCACCGTTTGACCATTACGAACGAATTACCCAAGTGGAAAGGAGCGGCGAATCAGCGTGCAAAAGCGTCTCTATGATTGTCAAGAGCGGCGTCGACTACGAATTTCGTACAACCGTTCACCCGCTACTTCTATCGGAGGAGGATTTACTTCAAATGGGCCGGGAACTTTCGAGTTTGGGTGCGGAATGTTTTGTGCTTCAGGAGTTTCGGCGCAGTGGTTGTAACGATGATGAGCTTTGCAATGAAAGGCTTCCAGCCCTCTTCATCTCACGTTCGGTACATGAAGCACTCGGTCATTTGTTTAAGACTTTTTTCCTCCGCCATGAATGAAATCCGCGTTCCGGAACTCCAATTCGTGTTTTGGGAAACTACAGTTGCGTGCAACTTGGAATGTATTCACTGCCGGCGGCTTGAAATCGGTCAATTGCTTTCTGAGAGTGATCTTTCAACCCGAGAAGCATTCTCTTTTATCGAAAGTCTTGCGAGTGCTTTTAGTCCGCCTCCTGTGCTGATCTTAAGCGGCGGCGAGCCTTTGGTTCGGTCGGATATTGTCGATCTCGCGTGTTCTGCCGTAAAGTTGGGGATTCCAGTCGCGCTGGCCACGAACGGAACTTTGATTGATTCCTCGCGCGCAAGAGAGATCGCACGCTCGGGGATCCGACGTGTTTCCATTAGTTTCGACGGCTGTACGCCGGCCACCCATGACCGTTTCAGGCAAATGCCTGGAAGCTTTGAAAAAGCGATGCACGGTTTCTTACACCTTCGATCCCTTGGGATGTCGATGCAAGTCAATACGACGCTGACAAAACATAATGTGCATGAGCTTGAAGCGATTTACCGCCTGAGTCTCGAACTTGGTGCAGACAGCCTTTATTACTTTCTCCTTGTTCCCGTAGGGTGCGGCCTCGAAATCAAAGAAGAATACCAGCTGACGCCTGAAGAATACGAGCGAGCGCTTCTTAAAATCCATGAACTGGCTCTCGGAGAAAAAATCCACATCCGGCCGATTTGTGCTCCTCATTATTTTAGGATCCTCGCCCAAAATCGGAGTCCTCTTTTGAAAAGGCGAAATGGCTCAACATTGAATCAGATGACCAAAGGCTGTCTTGCCGGATCCGGCGTTTGTTTCGTTTCGCATAAAGGGGAGGTGTTTCCCTGTGGTTATCTTCCCATGCACTGCGGGAATATTCGAGAACGGAGCTTGAGAGAGATCTGGGAAACGTCAGAGGTGTTCTGTTCGCTTCGTGATACGGATTTCCTTCAGGGGAAATGCGGCTTCTGTGAGTTTCGAAGAATTTGTTCCGGTTGCCGGGCGAGGGCTTATGAGGCGCACGGCGATTTTCTCGCCGCGGAGCCGAATTGTCTCTATGAGCCAAGAGCGCTTGGTATCAGTAAGGCTGGGGTCAAAGAATGAGCTGCCTCTTGGGCATACGTTGTGGAGTAGATTTCTTATGAAAAAGATACTGTTGACCTCCGTGTGTCGTCCGATGGGCCCGCAATATGGTGATGCAACTTCTGTGGGATATGAACTGCTGCACGGGCAGGTCACTCGCGCGCAGGGGCTCTTCAGTCCGCGGTCTGTCATTAATTATTTCTCGCTGGACTACATTGCCCACAATTTGGATACACCTGCGGTCGTCCTTCAGTATCCTTCGGAGAAAGAGTTGGTTCGCGAACTTCGCAACGGATATGACTATGTCGGCCTTTCTTTTGTTTTGAGCACGTTCCACCGAGTGAAGCGGATGGTCGCACTGATCCGCAAGCATTCTCCTAATTCCAAGATCATTATAGGGGGCTATGGCACGGTGATGAGCGATGAAGAGATCCGCCCCTATGGGGATTTCATCTGCAGAGAGGAAGGGGTTGCCTTTATCAGAAGAGTTTTGGGTGAGCCTGTAAAACCCATGCCTTACGGCCATCCGCTCGTGACGAATGGTCTGAAGGTATTTTCTGTTCCGATCGGCAATAATGGGATGATTTTCGGCGGGCTTGGCTGCCCGAACGGCTGCGATTTCTGCTGCACCTCGCATTTTTTCAAGAGAAAACACATCAAACTTTTACCGGAAGGAGACGATATCTTTGCGCTCATTCAGCGGTATCGCGAAAAGGATCCAGATATCAAGTTTACGGTCCTCGATGAAGACTTTCTTCTGAACCAGAAACGGGCACGAAGGTTACTCGAGCTTGTCCGTTCTTCTGATCAAGCGCCGCCTTCTTTGTTTGTTTTCTCCAGTATTAGAGCCCTTTCTCAGTACGATATTCGAGAGCTTTTGGAAATGGGAATTTCAGGGGTTTGGATCGGTTATGAAGGCACGCGCTCAGGTTATGCCAAACAAAAGGGACGGGAACCTCGAGCGCTTTTCAAAGAATTCCGGGACTATGGAATTAATATCCTTGCTTCTATGGTGATCGGATTTGATTATCAAACGCCCCAGATCATACGCGAAGAGTTAAATGGGCTCTTGGAACTTGTGCCCACGTTTACGCAATTTTTGATCTATGGGCCTACGCCTGGCACCCCTTTTTACACACGCATTCAACAGGAGGGAAAAATGCTGCCTCAGTATCGGGATGACCGCGACCATTATTATCGGCGGTGTACGGGGTTTTATGGAGTGGTGAAGCACCCCTCGCTTTCGTCGCGTGAATTAGAGTCACTCCAAGAAGAGTGCTTTCAAACGGATTTTAAAGTGTTGGGCCCTTCGATTGTCAGAGCGGTAGAGAATTGGTTTCTGGGTTATCAAAAATTGATTCACGACAAGAGTGCAATCTTAAAGAAACGCGCCGAGACTTACAAACAGGATATTATCAACGCACTTCCTGTTTTTCTTCCCGCCAAACTGATGGGCCCGACAAGGCAAGCGCGGGAGTATGCCCACCGGCTTTATCAGCAAATCGTTGGAAATATGCAAATCGGGTCCTTTGAACATAAGCTCAAATCGTTTGGTGCAGTGGCGATGGCGTGCTGGACGGCGCTGTGTCTGAAAATGGATTGGTTCCAGCACCCTCGTTTAACCAGGATGACGTATCGTTTCGGATGTATCAATGACGCTTAAGATTCCGAGAACCAAGATGACCTCAAATGGTGTCATGACGCTGCTGGACGAGACACATACCGAAGCACTTGAAAAGACGGATCGGCTTTATGAACTCTTAACGAAGCTCCGGTACGAAGGAAAGTTTCTCTTTGGGAGAAACCTCAAAGAAGTTCGTACACTGCTTAGGTTCTTCCATCAGAAATTATCGGGCCGTATGAGGTCTGAGGAGCGCCTTCTCTTTCCATTCCTCGAGGTTCATGTCCCGAAGGTTGCGCCTGTCCTTCGCCTTCTTCGCTCTGGTGGGGAAGATTTCAGAAGAAACCTTCGCGCGCTCCACACTTTTCTGGGCAAGCTCGCCCGAACGCGGACAAACCACGATTATGCGGAGGCAGTCGACCAAGTGATCGGGACTGGAACGTATCTGGTTTATCTGGTGCGACATTATATTCGGCTTGAGCGTAAGAGCATCAGCAAAGTGATTCAGAAAGAGCTCCGAGCAGACGAAAGAGCAGCGCTGAATAAGCGGTTCGCAAGGCGCAGATTTCTCACCTACGCGTAATAGTATTCTGATTTTTCTAAGTTATTGATTTTAATTGAGTTGCATCATCGACTCCTGCACCACCTTTCCACAAAGTAATAGCGAAATCTAGCCCTCTGCGATAAAATATGCAACCTGACCTTTTTTGAACCACCGCATGATCCCTTCTCCCCCTTTTAAGGGGGAGAAGGAAAGGATGAGGGGGTTGGATCGATCCCTTGTTTTTTAACCCTCACCCTTTCCCTCTCCCTTTAAAAAAGGGAGAGGGGATAACGCTTTGGGTTAAAAGCGGTCGACTTGAGCAAAATAACAGCTGTTGTATGGCATATCCCCCTGTTTCTCGAGGTAACCATTACATGTCTGGCGAACCGCATCGTCTCCAAAATCGAATCATGTTGCCTGACGTCGTCCGGAAAGAGCTCGAAGAGTACGAAGAGTGGATCAAGAAGTACCGAGCGGGTAAAATCGGCGACGTCAAGATGCAGAAAATCCGTCTCCAGTTGGGCACCTATGCCCAGCGTCAGGAGGGGGTCCAAATGCAGCGGATCAAGTTTCCGAGCGGGACGATCACATCCGAACAGTTGCTGCAGCTTGCGGATGTAGCGGATCGCTACGGGAGCGGTTTTATTCACTTTACCACCCGCGAAGATGCCCAACTTTACTACATCAAACTGGAAGAATGCCCCGACATGATGCGTGATCTCGCGTCGGCCGGGATTACGACTCGTGAAGCTTGCGGTAATACGGTGCGTAATATTACAGCGTGCTATCGGTCTGGAGTCTCTTCTACAGAACTCTTTGATGTGGCGCCTTACGCCCAAGCCCTTTTCCGATTCCTCGTGCGGAACAAGTTTAACCAGGTTCTCGGTCGTAAGTTTAAGATTGCGTTTGAAGGGTGTACGGAAGACCACGCGGGAATGCGTTTCCACGATTTCGGTTTCAAAGCGGTAGTGAAAGAAGAAGGAAGCGAGCTGCGCCGCGGCTTCCGCACCTACATCGGCGGTGGACTGGGCGGAGTTCCATACCTCGGCTGTCTTTACACGGAATTTCTTCCTGAGGAGGAGATGATGAACTTAGCGGCGGCTACGTTGCGGCTTTTTGACCGTTACGGCGAGCGCAAGAACCGCATGCAAGCTCGGATGAAATTTCTCATTAAGAAGTTGGGATGGGAAAAGTTTAAAGAAGCTCTTGACGAGGAACGCAAACAGGTGCGCCTTCCATCGTCCGTGAACGATTATTTGGGAGAAGCGCGTGAAGCACCTTCGGCTCCGCCACTTCCGGATTTTTTGCCGGAAGGTCCAGACGGTGTGACTCAAAATCCCGTGTATCAGGAGTGGCTGAGAGACAACGTGATCCATCACAAATTTGCTGGTTACAAGGGCGTCAACGTCCGCCTCAAGCTTGGCGACCTTGTTACGGAACCTGCGCGCAAGCTTGCCGAAATCGCAAAAACCTTTTCACGCGGTGAACTCAGGATTTCGATTCAGCAGAATCTGTTCCTTCCATGGGTGCCCCAGAAAGCGCTTCCTCAATTGTACAAAGCGCTTAGAGAAACCGGACTTGCCGAAGCTGGTGCGGAGACAATGGAGGACACTACGACATGCCCCGGAGCGGATACCTGCCGATTGGGTATTACTTCGGCAAAAGGGTTGGGGGCACGGGTTTCGCACGAGCTGAACAATGGTCTTGCGCGTTTTAAAGAGTTGTCCCGGAATCTGCGTGTCAAAGTTTCAGGTTGTCCGAACGGTTGTGCGCAGCATGGAATTGCCAATATCGGATTTCAGGGAGCCGCGTTTAAACAAGACGGACGGACGGTACCGGCGCACGAACTGTTTGTAGGCGGGGGATCTGAGCTTGACGAAACCAAGTTTGGGGAAAGGATAGGGAAATTTCCGGCCCGGAACGGACCAAAAGTGGTTGAAACGCTGCTCGAACTTTACACTCAGGAGAAAAAGGAAAACGAGAGTTTCAACGCGTGTGTAGCTCGTTTAGGAAAGGAACGCATCAAAGAAGCGCTGGCACCGCTCGCCCTCGTACCCTCGTTTGCCGAGCAACCGGAGTTTTACGATGACTGGGGGCATGAGAACGAAAAATTTGCCATCCAAAGCGGGATCAAAGGTGAGTGCGCAGGCGTTCCGGTTCAGGAAAAGGTTCCGGTGATGGGCGAAGCACGTGAAAAGTTAGCTCAAGCAGAAGCCTTTTTCGCACACAAGGAATTTGCCAATGCGCAAATCGAAGCTTATGAAGCGATGGCGCAAGCTTCCCGAGTTCCTCTTTACGCAAAATTGGTCGACCCCTTTACTTCTGAGCAGGCTTTGTGGGAATTTGAGAATATCTACGCGCGGTCAGACATGTCAGGCTCTGAATGGCTGGACTTTGCCGAGCGTCTCGAGGCTGAAAAAAATCGAGAACCGACCGAAAACCGCGCCAGAAACTTGATTGAGCTCGCCAAAAAACAACTTGCCGAATGCGAGCGGCTTCACACCGAGATCGTTAACGACAGCGCCAAGAAACCTTAATAAAGCGGCCGCGTCCGTTTTGAACAACTGGAAAACTAGAACAGGCTCGAGTCCTTTTTATTTTGAGGCAAGAGACGCGAGCAGTGGCATAACCACCGTTTGGTCGGAAAGAACCCTGCTGTTTTCAGCAATGAACGCTTCGGTAAGTCGATAAGCGTCGTCATCTGGCATCTGTTTAGGAGGGTGTTTCATAAAGTAGGCGGAAGGTGCAATGACTGCGCCCCCGAGTCTATTTTCAAGCGCGAGTTTTAGGCACCGGATGGCATCGATGGCCACACCGGCTGAATTGGGCGAGTCTTCCACTGATAAACGAACGTCGAGATGGATTGGGACATCGCCAAAAATTTTCCCTTCAAGCCTCAAAAAGCACACCTTATTATCTTTTTGCCAAGGGACATAATCGCTTGGCCCGATGTGGATGTTTTCAGGCGCAAGCTTTTCAGCAAGGGCAGATTGTACAGCTTCCGTCTTCGATTCTTTTTTAGAAGCGAGCCGCGTGGCATTACGCATATTCAAGAAATCCGTATTGCCTCCGGTGTTTAATTGGTAGGTTCGCTCGACTTTAACACCTCGCTTCTTAAATAAATCACACAGGACGCGGTGCATGATCGTCGCTCCGAGCTGCGATTTAATGTCATCTCCAATAATAGGTAAATGTCTCTCCTTAAACCGCTCCGCCCACCTCCGGTTACTCGCAATGAAAACCGGCATGTTGTTGATCAATCCAATTCCCGCCTCAAGCGCACATTCGGCGTAAAAGGCAGTGGCTTCTTCGGAACCAACAGGAAGATAGTTTAAAAGCATCTCAGCCCCTGAACGTTTGAGCACCTCTACGACGTCTTCCTTTGTTGGTTCTGGCTCGTCGCTCACCACAAAAGTGAGCTTCTCCTCAAAATTTTTCATGTGGGGAGAGAAACCATCAAGGATGCGTCCCATTCGGACAGAGACGTTTGTATACGGTACGTCGGGACAAAAGACTTTCGTACAGTTTGGGAGTTCAAAAATAGAGCGGGAGAGGTCTTTTCGGACTTTCCTTTTGTCAATATCGAAGGCCGCGACGACTTCGATATCAAAAGGCCTGTACCCGCCAATCTCCCAGTGCATAAGGCCAATGGGATGATCGCCGGACTTATTGCCGTAGTAAGCAATCCCCTGAATTAAAGAGCTTGCACAGTTACCAACGCCTGCAATTGCAATTCTGATTTTTTCCATAAATGGACGATGTAACGGGGCGTATTATAATGAATATGAGCCCAATCAGGCAAGAGCTTATTAGCGAGCGGGTGTACTGCATGGGTACATGGTATCCACCCCGGGAGGTTGAGTTTTTTTGAAGATCAGCTTTA
>Ga0156289_1068_pt1 | contig 10485 bp, 11 predicted proteins | sample RifCSPlowO2_12_FD_116157 | JGI IMG/M metagenome (GOLD analysis project Ga0156289, IMG submission 116157) | Omnitrophica bacterium RIFCSPLOWO2_12_FULL_50_11
ACTTGCAGGAGGGGCTGTTTTTGGCACGGTGCGGGGGACGCTTTATAATGCGGTCGCATCCAATTTGGGAGCCTCCCTTGCCTTCTTTGCGGCACGTTACCTGGGGCGTGCGGGATTAACCGAGGAAGAAGCGAAGAAGGAATATGGTGAAAAGAATATTCAGGTGTTCAAGTTTCAATTTGAAGATGTGGATCGAGCGGTGATCAAAGGGGAAGGCCACGGCCTCATTAAGCTGGTTTGTGATAAGAAAAATCAAATTCTGGGTGCCCATCTTCTGGGTCCGAATGCGGGCGAGTTGCTTCACGAATTGGTTCTCGCAATGAAAGCAAGAATCCCGATCACTCAAATTTCCCAGACGATCCATGTTTATCCAACACTTTCGCAAGCGGTGAAACGTTCTTGTGATCTATACTACAGAGAAAAGTTGTTTAGCGGTTGGTTTCCTAAATTAGCGAAGAGGCTGATTCGATTGGCTTGACATGAAAAGGATAGCTCTCGTCCTCGTCGTCGTGGCTTTCGTGAGTGGTTGTTCAGGATTAAGCCGAGTGCCTAAGGCTGTGTCTGAGGAAAGGATTGTGGAAGATTCAACCGGAAAATATCGCGTCATCGTCTGTCCCCATTGCGGGAAACAGATCAAGATCCCCTTTTAATCGAGGAGGTGGGAGATGGAGCTCGCAAGCAAGGAAGGAAAGGCAACTAGGACAACAACGGTTACGATGCCGTGTCAGCTTGGTCTTCATGCCCGCACGGCGGCCCGGTTCATCTTATTTGCTAGGCGATTTAGCTCTGACATCCGAATCCGTAAGGGAAGGCTCGCAGTGGATGGGAAAAGCATTCTGGGACTTCTCCTTTTGGGAGCCACCTGGAAATCAAAGCTAATCATCGCGGTGGAGGGAGAAGACGCAGACGGTGCGATTCAGGGCATCGAAGCCTATTTTCTTATGCGAGAAAATTGTGCGGATGACGTTATTGAGACGTTGAGCGGTGAGGAAGATGTTTGAATTCCCGAAAGATTTTCTTTGGGGAGCCGACACTTCCTCCCATCAGGTGGAGGGAGAAAATACCCATAATGACTGGTGGCAGTGGGAGCAGAATGGAAAAGTCAAGGAACGATCCGGCAAGGCCTGCGACCATTGGAACAGGTTTCGTGAGGATTTTGAAATTGCAAAATCGCTACACCACAACGCTCACCGGTTTTCGCTTGAATGGAGCCGGATCGAGCCGGAGGAGGGAAAGTTTAATGACCAAACGCTTTCACATTATCGTGAAGTGATTCAGTCGCTCGAAGCAAATGGCTTGGAGCCTGTCATTACGCTTCATCATTTTACTCTTCCTCTTTGGCTTGCCAAACAGGGCGGATGGCTTTCAAACAAGACCCCGGATCTGTTCGCCCGGTATGTCCATAAAGCGGTTGAGACCCTGGGCGATGGTGTCCGTTACTGGATTACTTTAAACGAACCTGTGGCCTATGTTTTCAAAGGATACTTTATGGGCGAATGGCCTCCCGGAGAAAAGTCCTATGAAAAAACATTGCAGGTGCTCGGCCATCTCCTTAAGGGGCACGTCCTTGCTTATGACCAAATTAAAGAAATCAATCAACGCTTGAAACGTTCGCCAAGCCAAGTTGGGATCGCCAAACATGTGCTGATCTTTACGCCGTGTTCCGAACGCTCATGGAAAGACCGGCTGTCGGTCCGGACGCGCAATCTCATGTTCAATCATCTGTTTGTGAAGGCCTTGATCCGTGGACGGGTTCTTTATCCTGGCCTTTTCCACATCCGCCTGCCTAAAGCAAAGACGCTTGATTTCATCGGCCTCAATTACTACACCCGGGATTTCGTTCATAACGAGGGCTTCACAATCCCGGCGATTTTCGGCGATATCTGCACCTTAAAACACCATCGCGAGGTAGGCAAAAGAAATTTCCTGTCCTGGGAAATTTATCCTAAAGGCCTCTATCGGCTAGCCAAGGAGTTTTCTCAATACGGCTTGCCGCTTCTTGTCACAGAGAACGGCGTTTGTATAGAGAAGGACGGGGAACGTTTTGAGTTTGTCGTAAGTCATTTAAGACAACTGGCCAAAGCCATCAAGGAGGGAGCCAAGGTTATCGGATATCTTTACTGGTCCCTGCTTGACAATTACGAGTGGGCGGAAGGGTATGGTCCGCGATTTGGTCTTGTGGAGGTGGATTACACAACTCAGTCCCGCAGAGTCAGGGAATCCGGAAAGCAGTTTGCGGAGATTTGCCGCTCAGGCCGGATTCCCGGTGAGGATTTATGAAGATCGCAAGCATTTATAAAAATCCAATTTTTGTTCTGGGAGCGGCGATTCTCCTCACGCAAACAGCCGTTGCATGGCTTAGCCGGTTCTTTGTTTATGGAGCGGGACATGTTGAGCGGCCGATTATCCTGTTTCTGGTTCTGGAATTCGTATCGTTTGCTTTTTATTTCGCCGCCATAGAATGGGTGAGAAGACTCCCGGGCGAACCCGGCGGTCAACATAAAACGATTTTCTGGATCATTCTTATTGGTATTCTCTCGAGGCTTGTGTTTTTGCCTTCCAGCCTCATTCAGGAGACCGATCCCTACCGTTACATCTGGGATGGCCAGACGGTTCTAAGCGGCGAAAATCCTTATGAGCATTCTCCCGAGGAGGCCTTTCACAACCGGCTTGCGCCTGCCCGCAATGTGACGCCTGAAGTTTATGAAACATTTGGGGAAATTAATCATTCCGGCGTCAAAACGATTTATCCTCCGTTTGCCCAATATCTTTATGCGCTGTCGCAGTGGTTTACTCCCTGGAGTCTTGCGGGATGGAAGCTCATGATTCTTCTTGCGGAAATTGGAATTTTTGTCCTGATGCTTGGAATGTTAGGGAAAATGGGGATGAGGAAAGAATGGCTGACTCTTTACGCCTGGTGTCCGCTTGTCATAAAACAATTTTCCAATAGCCTGCACCTGGATGTATTCGCCCTTCTATTTCTTTCGCTGATGGTATGGGTTTTTGTTTATGAGCGATTCCGGCTTGGATTTTTAGCGTTGGCATTAGCTACAGCGGTTAAATTATTTCCTCTTATTTTACTGCCTCTGGCTTTCATCTGGACTTGGAGAATCAATCGAAAACAGGCGTTTCAAGGCCTTGCCATCTTTTCTTTTACTTTCCTTCTTTTTTATGTCCCGTTTCTCACGGCGGGCCGTTCGCTCTTTGAAGGGTTGACCCGGTTTGCAGGCGAGTGGCGGGTGAACTAAAGTATTTTCGGTCTAATCCGTCACGGGATGATTCAGGCGACAACTTTGGACTCATTTCAAACGGAGTTTGTAAGCAGAATGATTGCGTTTGCTCTCATGACCGCTTGTCTGACTGGTGCAGTGATCTGGCTCGGCCGGAAACAGAATGTCTCGGATTGTTTTCGCGCCTGCCTTTTTATGATTGCGGCCCTTTTCTTTTTGGCGCCGGCCGGAAATCCCTGGTATTTCACCTGGGTATTTCCTTTTCTTTATTTTCAACCCCTTCGCTCTCTTTTGATCTTTTCAGGACTTGTGTTTCTTTATTATCTGGATTTCCATTTTTCTTATTGGTCTGAATCTCATCTTTTTGCTTGGGTGAAATGGATTGAATACGCAATATTTTATTCGATTTTAACCGTGGAGTTGTTGTGGAAAATAACCCAAAAATCTCGATCATTTTACCGTTGGCAAACGAGCGAGACCTTGTCAGCGGCACGTTAAATCATCTCCTTTCGCTGGGAGCGGATGAGGTGATTGCCGTAGACGGCTCGTCCCAAGACGGCACGGATGAAATCATCCGGCGTGAGTTCCCTAGCGTACGGCTTTTCCAGACCGCCTGTGCCGACCGTGCATTGCAGATGAATACGGGAGCTTTTGAAGCGCAAGGGGATATTTTCCTTTTCGTTCATGTCGATATGAGGCTGCCATCGGGTGCCATCCATGAAGTTAGAAATCAAATACGCCTTGGCTTTGTGGGCGGAGGATTCATCAAGAGATATGAACCCGCCAATTTTCTTTTGAAGCTGTATGCTTTTTGTCTGAACCGTTTTTACTTTTCCTGGATGCGCTGCCTGGCGGGAACGAATGCCATTTTTGTCAGGAGAGAGGCCTTCGAATCACTGCATGGATTCCCCGAAGTTCCGCTGCTTGAAGATTTGATTTTTTCGGATTGCATGAAAAAAAGGGGGAAGATAGCCATCATCAGGAAGTCGGTGGTTGTTTCCTCAAGGCGGTATCTGAAGCGCGGGATCATCCGTCAGATCCTGCAAAACGGCAGGGTTTTCGTGGGCTATAAGCTTTTTCATGAACGTCTGGAGGATTTAAAAGAAAGGTATGTATCGCATCGCTATGGGACATGAGCAGATCTTATATTTCGTGAAATACCCGGAACCGGGAAAAGTCAAAACCCGGCTTGCTAAGGCTCTTGGATCCAATGCAGCTGCCAAGGCCTACCGAGGTCTTGCGGAAAGCATTTTTCACTCTCTATCGAACGGCAATTCAAAAAGTAAGGGGTTTGAGACGGTTGTTTTCTTTGACCCTCCGGAAAAGGAGCGGCAAGTCAAAGAATGGCTCCCCGGCGCAGCCGCTTATCGCTCCCAGAAAGGTAAGGATCTGGGAGAACGGCTCATTCATGCCTTCAAGGAGGCTTTTCAGGATGGGGCGGAGCGCGTGCTTGCAGTGGGAAGCGATACCCTAGGATTCAAGCCCAAATTCGTCATGAAGGCCTTTGATGTTCTGAAAAATTATGACGTTGTGATCGGACCCGCAAAAGATGGTGGTTATTATCTGATTGGATTTTCAGGATTCCATACGATTCTTTTTCAGGATATTCCGTGGAGTACCGGAGATGTTTTGAAAACAACATTGGGATGGATTCGGGAGGAAGGTCTTTCTTATTCCCTTTTGCAGGAATTGGAAGACTTGGATGAAATCAATGAGCACACAACTTACGGTCCGTAAGTTGTTGTGCGAATTGATCCCCGCATGTTTTAAGCGGGGATCTGGATTCCCGCTTTCGCGGGAATGACAATCTATAAAACGAGGTGCTACTATGAATCACGAAAACAATGGAAATGCCTGCCCGCCGGCTGGCAGGCGGGGAAAACACAAATCTGTCATTGCGAGCGACCCTAAAGGGCTGCTACGCGGAGCGCACATTTTCGGAGAAGAACGTCAAGTTCTTCCCGAAAAGTACTCGCGCAAAAAGCGCGCAGTGAAGCAATCTCGGAGATTGCTTCGTCCGACCTCCGGTCGTCCTCGCAATGACGGTATGGAGCAAGCTGTACGGGATCGCTACGCACGAGGGGCGAAGGCTAAAGAAGAAGCTTTGTGCTGCCCCACAAGCTATGATCCCAAGTATCTCAGGGTGATTCCAAAAGAAATCCTGGAAAAGGATTACGGGTGCGGCGACCCTTCGCGTTATTTAAAAGAAGGCGATACGGTTCTGGATTTGGGTTCCGGAGGAGGAAAAATCTGTTACATCGCCTCACAGGTTGTTGGGCCCAAAGGCAGAGTCATCGGTGTGGACTTTAATCCCGCCATGCTTGAGCTTGCCCGAAAGTATCAGAAAGAAGCCGGCGACCGGATCGGCTGGCACAATGTGGAATTTGTGCGGGCCAGGATTCAAGACCTCCGGACGGATCTTGAGGCGTTGGAGGAAAGCCTGAAAAGAGAGCCCGTCCGTTCCATCGATGATTTATTCCAGGTTCAGGAGGCCCTGGAGAGATTGAAAGGAGTTCCTCTCATCGAAGATGAGTCTATCGATGTCATTGTCTCAAACTGTGTTTTGAATCTGGTCCGGTCCGAAGACAAGAAAACCTTGTTTCGCGAGATGCACCGGGTTTTGAAAAAAGGAGGGCGTGCGGCGATCTCCGATATCGTTTCGGATGAGTCCGTTCCTCAAAAACTTCAGGAGGATCCCAAACTCTGGAGCGGATGTATTTCCGGGGCGTTTCAGGAGAAGGAATTCTTCAAAGCCTTTGAAGAAGCCGGATTTTACGGAATCAAAATCGAGAAATTCGATGAACGGCCATGGCGGATCGTCCGGGGGATTGAATTTCGTTCCATGACAATCACGGCTTGCAAAGGGAAGGAAGGTCCTTGCTGGGAAGGAAATCAAGCCGTGATTTACAGGGGGCCCTGGAAACAAGTGGTGGATGATGACGGTCACGTCTTGAAGCGGGGTGTAAGAACCGCAGTTTGTGACAAGACCTTTCAGATCTACTCAAAAGCACCTTATCAAGATGAGTTCATTTTGGTGCCGCCGTCTAAGGATATTCCCCTTTCAAAAGCAAAGCATTTTGACTGCCATCGGCAAATGGAACGCGATCCTCGGGAGACCAAGGGAAAGAGATTCACGAAGCCTTCTGCGATGAAATCGGTTTGTATGGATGGAGGGGGGTGCTGCTAGCCTGGAGACGAACGACAAGTTCGTCCCTGGCAGTATCCGAACAAAGGAGAGGATGCTGATGATTTGGATAGGGATCATTGCAATTACGGTTTTGCTTGTCGCTTATGCCAATGGCGCGAATGACAATTTTAAAGGGGTGGCGACCTTATTTGGAAGCGGCACCACTGATTACCGGAAAGCCTTAAGCTGGGCGACGCTGACTACTTTTTCCGGCTCGGTCGCGGCATTCTTTTTCGCCGCGCGGCTTGTGAAGACATTTACAGGGAAAGGGCTTGTTCCTGATACCTTGATCGGCAATCCTGCTTTTCTTGCGGCCGTGGCTATTGGCGCAGGGTTGACCGTGCTCTTCGCGGCCCGTTTCGGCATTCCTATTTCAACCACCCATGGTCTTACAGGCGCTTTGGCCGGAGCAGGATTCGCCGCCATCGGAACTGAACTCGGATTCGGGACACTCGGAAAAAACTTTGTGATGCCGCTTATCGCGAGCCCTTTTGCGGCCATCGCGCTTACAACGATCCTTTATTTATTCATGCATAAGTCAAGAAAGGTTCTTGGCGTAACGCGCCAGACCTGTCTTTGCGTTGGGAAGAAGGTTATCCCTCTCAGAGATTGCCGCGTCGGCCCTTCGGGCCTCCTCGCAATGATGTCCCAGACGGGACTGCAAAAAACGCTGTCATTGCGAGGGAGCGAAGCGACCGAAGCAATCTCAAAGCTATCGTTTCCTGAAATATTCGTGGGCAATGAAGCAAGTTGCGAAGCCAGGGCCGTCGAAGCCTACGAAGGAAGAATATTGGGCATCAGCGCGCAGTTAGTTCTTGATTTTCTTCATTTCCTGAGTGCTGGCGCTGTAAGTTTTGCCCGTGGCCTTAATGATACACCTAAGATTGTGGCATTGCTTCTTGCGACAGGTGCGCTTGGGCCCAGATGGAATATTGGACTGGTCGCTCTTGCAATGGCGATTGGCGGAATTTTAGGCGCCCGTAAAGTTGCGGAAACGGTTTCACACAAAATTACTTATATGAATCACGGGCAGGGATTTACGGCCAATCTGGTGACGGCCATACTTGTGATCTTTGCCTCACAGTGGGGAATGCCGGTTTCCACAACGCATGTCTCATGTGGAGCCTTGTTTGGTCTTGGACTGGTCAATGGAAAGGCGAGGTGGAATGTCATCGGTTCGATTTTAGGCGCATGGGTTTTGACCTTGCCGGTTGCAGCGATTTTGTCGGCAACCAGTTATTTTATTTTAATGTCATTGCGAGGAGCGTAGCGACGAAGCAATCTCAGAGATTGCTTCACTGCGCGCTTTTTGCGCGAGTACTTTTCGGGAAGAACTTGGCGTTCTTCTCCGAAAATGTGCGCTCCGCGTAGCAGCCCTTTAGGGTCGCTCGCAATGACGGAGAAAAAAATGAATCTCTTTGAAAAAAAAATTCATTCTAACGGTTTTAGGTTAACCAAAGGCCCTATTGAAATTTTGCAGGTTAATCTCGGCAAACTCTGCAATATGACCTGTGTGCACTGTCATGTCGAAGCTGGCCCTACGAAAACGAGGGAAAACATGGACCTGAGAACCACCGAAGCGGTTGCGGCTTATATGAAAAACTCAGGCATTATCCCACCACCTCGATTTGGCCCAGAGGGCCAATCTGTCTCCGGCAGATATCGAGGTGGTGGGATTAAAACGCTTGATCTTACGGGCGGTGCTCCCGAAATGAACCCCCATTTCCGCTATCTTGCAACCGAAGCCCGGCAACTCGGGATCCACGTCATAGACCGTTGTAATCTGACCGTGCTTTTCCTTCCGGGTCAGGAAAATTTGGGGCAGTTTTTGGCTGATCACAATGTGGAAATCATTGCCTCGCTTCCATGTTATTTAAAGGAAAACGTGGATAGGCAGCGCGGCAGGGGAACATTCGATAAATCCATCAAAGGTCTTCAGCTGCTGAACCGACTGGGTTATGGGAAAGAAGAAAGCGGCCTTGCCTTGAATTTGGTTTACAACCCCGTTGGTCCGCATCTGCCGCCTGACCAGCATGAGCTTGAAAAGGATTATAAGAAACGGCTCAAGGAAGATTGGGGGATCGCGTTTAATCGTCTCTACACCATTACCAATATGCCCATAACCCGGTATGCAAAATATCTCAGAGCGTTGAATCAATACGAGGCTTATGTAGAACTTTTGATCAACAGTTTCAATCCTGCGACTCTTGAGGGCCTCATGTGCCGTAATACGCTGAGTGTCGGCTGGGACGGCAGGCTTTATGACTGTGATTTTAATCAAATGCTCGGCATGCAGCTGCGAAACGGAAAGCCGATGACGATTTTCGATGTTTATATCTGGAATCTGGAAGGACGGCGTATCGAGACTGGAAACCACTGCTTTGGTTGCACCGCAGGCTGCGGATCGAGTTGTCAAGGAGCGTTAGAAAATAAAAGTGAAAAGGTTAGAAGGTAGGCAATGAAAATTTCTATCATTATCCCCGCTTTTAACGAAGAAAAAACCATTCACGCGACACTTGCGAATCTTCTTACTTTTCATAAACCCGATGACGTGATCGTGGTGGATGGAGGATCAACCGACCAAACCATTTCGCTTGCATCGGAATGGGTTCCGGTGATCCGATCTCAAAAGGGCCGTGCGCATCAAATGAATGCCGGAGCTCGTCGCGCAAAGGGGGACATTCTTCTGTTCCTGCATGCCGACACGCTGCTTCCTCCTCAAGGGCTGAATCATATAAAACGGGCGATCCTACAAGGCCACCAAGCGGGGAGGTTTCGCATGCGCTTTGACGACCGCCGCTGGCTCCTCAGAATTTATGAAACCTATACCCGGTTCCAGTTTTTTTCTTACGGCGACCAGGGATTTTTCGTGCATCGGGATCTTTTTGAAAAGCTCAAAGGATTCCGGGAGGACGCTCCTTTTGAAGACATTGATTTTTATAAACGTCTTCGCCGGTTAACGCGGCCCGTGATTATTAAGAATCCGGTGACGACTTCGGCACGGAGGTTTTGCGGTGTCGGATGCCTGAGGCAAAAATTCATTAATATTACGCTTGTCGCTCTCTACTATGTAGGGTTTAATGTGTTTAATCTTAAGCAAAGGTTGTATCCAGAGGTTCGATGAAGCTTTGGATTGAAATCATTAGCTTGGGTTTGGTTTTCTGGCTGGAAGGGGTTTTCCCTCTTTTTCAGGGAAGAAGAGAGCGCTTCCATCATGCACGCCGCAACTTGGGGATGGGCATTTTAAATGGACTGGTCATCTCACTCGGATTCGCCGCGGGCACTTTAAAAACGATTCAGATCGCAGAAAATAACTCCTGGGGTCTTTTGCATCAAATCCATTGGAATCCTTTTGCGGAAGGCATCGCTGCCTTTATCCTTTTCGATCTTTGGATGTATGTGTGGCACCGGGCAAATCACCGAATTCCGTTTTTATGGCGATTTCATAGAACGCATCATTCGGACCTGGATCTGGACTCTACAAGCGCCCTTCGCTTTCATACCGGCGAAATTATTTTGTCGTCGCTTCTCAGGCTGATTGTTATTCCTCTCATCGGAATGCAGTTTATCCATCTTTTTATCTATGAACTTTGCTTGCAGCCAGTGATCATCTTTCATCATTCCAATGTGGCGCTTCCGGAGAAAATCGACCGGATTTTCCGGGCAGTCATTGTGACGCCTAATATGCATAGGGTGCATCATTCACAAATCAGGGACGAGACCGATTCCAATTATTCAAGTATTTTTTCCTTTTGGGATCGTATGATCCGTTCATTCCGTAAAAGGAAGGACGCTCGAACCATCGTTTACGGCCTCCCGTATTTGCAGGAAAAGGAATGGCAGTCCTTGTTGGGAATGCTGCGGACGCCCTTCGCAAACGTGCAGAAAAAGGTGACGGAATGATCCCATCACCTGCTTGTAAAGAGCGCGCTTCATCAGTCTCGAAAGCCTATGTCTATCTTCTCCGAAGTAAGGCGACAGGAAAGTTTTATGTCGGATGGACAACGGAAATGAAAAGGCGCTTTGGAGAGCACAAATCGGGAAAGAGCCAGTATACAAAGTCAAGGG